>VYKZ01000114.1_pt1 | contig 16944 bp, 20 predicted proteins | sample 5114421 | NCBI WGS metagenome assembly VYKZ01 (sample SAMN12291788, study PRJNA351875) | freshwater metagenome | isolation source: freshwater lake | place: USA: Michigan, Gull Lake | collected 2013-08-08 | reverse complement strand
CGCGCACCGTCCCGCCGCAGCCGCCGCGCCCGCCGCGTCGGCCGGCCGGCTCGGTTCCCCTGACGGAGTAGGACGATGGACGCGATCCTGAGCCTGCACGCCGCCCAGCCCTGGTGGATCTGGCTGGCGGTCGGCGTGGCCCTGCTGGCGGTCGAGGCCGCCCTGTCGACGGAGTGGCTGCTGTGGCCCGCCGTCGCCGCGGGCGTCGTCGCGGTCCTGACCGCGCTGGGCCTGCGGCTGGGCCTGCCGACCGAGACGGCGATCTTCGCCCTGCTGACGGCGGGGATGACCCTGATGTCCCGGCGGCTGATCCAGCGGGTCAACCCGGACGATTCCGCCGACGTGAACGACCGCTCTTCAAGGCTTGTCGGCCAGCAGGCGCGCGTGGTCGAGACCTTCGTCGCCGGCCGCGGCCGGGTGTTCGTCTCGGGCGCCGAATGGGCGGCGGAGATCAACGCGGGCGAGGCGCCCGTGGGAACCTACGTCACCGTGACGGACGCCTCGGGGGCGACGTTGAAGGTGACGACGGGCTAGCGCCCGCGCTCCTCGATCCACCGGTTCGACAGGGCGTCCGCGCGCTCGTTCAGCTCATGTCCGGCGTGGCCCTTCACCCAGTGCCATTTGACCTGGTGACGGGCGCGGGCGGCGTCGAGGCGTTTCCACAGGTCGTCGTTCTTGACCGGCTTCTTGTCGGCGGTCAGCCAGCCGCGCGATTTCCAGGACGGCATCCACTTGGTGATGCCGTCCATGACGTAGCGGCTGTCGGTGTGCAGATCGACGCGGCAGGGGCGGGTCAGGGCTTCCAGCGCCATGATGGCGGCGGTCAGCTCCATGCGGTTGTTGGTGGTCAGCGGCTCTCCGCCCCACAGCTCCTTTTCGTGGCCGCCGCCGGTCTGCAGCACCGCGCCCCAGCCTCCAGGGCCGGGATTGCCCTTGCAGGCGCCGTCGGTGTGGATGATGACGTGACTCATTGGCGCCGTGACTACAGGTCCGCTTGGCTTGGCGCCACCGGAGCGCCTATATGCGGCGCTAGAGATTTGGGCCGACGAACCGGTCCGCATGAGGAGAGTACGCCGTGGGCGCGATGAGCATCTGGCATTGGGTGATCGTGATCGCCGTGATCGCCCTTCTGTTCGGCGGGCGCGGCAAGCTGTCGGGCCTCATGGGCGACGCCGCCAAGGGCATCCGCGCCTTCAAGGACGGGCTGAAGGACGACGACAAGAAGGACGGCCCGGCCGAGGGCGTCAGCTCGCTGCCGCGCACGGACGCCGAAAAAGACCAGCTGAACCGCTGACCGCCAACCTGCGTCGGAGACCCTGACGGATGGGTGGCCTGGGCCCCGGCATCGGCGGCTTTGAAATCCTTGTGATCGGACTGGTGGCCCTGCTGGTCGTCGGGCCGAAAGACCTGCCCGTGATGATGCGCAAGCTGGGCAAGGCGATGGCACGCGCGCGGGCCATGGCCAACGATTTCCGCGCCAGCTTCGACGAGATGGCGCGCCAGTCCGAGCTGGACGAGCTGAGGAAAGAGGTCGAGGCCCTGCGTCGCACCCAGATGGTGCCGCTGGGCGCCGAGGCGGAGGCGACCTTCCGCGAGATCAACGCCGACCTGAACCGCCCGGTCGAGGCGCCTGCGCCCGCGCCGCAGCCTTTGCTGACGGGGCCGGAGGAGTTCGCCGATCCGGGGCCGTCGGCCGTCGAGGCGCCTGCCGAGCCGGTGCCGGCCAAGGCGAAGGCGGCCAAGCCTCGCACCAAGGCGGCTCCGAAGTCGGCGAGCGCGACCGCTCCGTCGGAAAAACCGCGCGCGAGCGCGAAGACCAAGACCGCTACGGAAAAGACCAAGGCCCCCGCCGCCAAGCCCAAGGCGCCGCGCAAGAAGGCGGTGGACCTGTGAGCCGCACCGAACGCGACGAGGCCGAGATCGAGGCGTCGCGCGCGCCCCTGATGGACCACTTGGTCGAGCTGCGCGGGCGGCTGCTGATCTGCGTGGTGGCCTTCATCCTGGCCTTCATCGTCTGCTTCTATTTCGCGGCGCAGATCCAGCTGATCCTGATCCAGCCGTTCCAGGCCGCCGCCGCCATGCACGCGGCGCAGGGGCACCATGTGAACCCCTTCGACCTGATCGCGGTGACGGCGGGCCTGAAGCCCGTGCCCGACGGCGGCCAGGAGGTGGTGCAGCTGATCGCCACCGCGCCGCTGGAGCAGCTGTTCACCAAGATGAAGATCGCCGGGTTCGGCGCCGTGGTGCTGGCCTTCCCGGTGCTGGCCTTCCAGCTGTACCGCTTCGTCGCGCCGGGCCTGTATCGCAACGAGAAGGGCGCTTTCCTGCCGTTCCTGCTGGCGGCGCCGGTGCTGTTCCTGCTGGGCGGGGCGCTGGTCTATTTCGTCATGCTGCCGTTCGTCATGTGGTTCTCGCTGGGCCAGCAGGTGGTGGGCGACGGGGTGTCGGTGGCGCTGCTGCCCAAGATTTCGGAGTATCTGAACCTGGTGACGGCGCTGCTGCTGGCGTTCGGCCTGTGCTTCCAGCTGCCGGTGGTGATGACGCTGCTGGGGCTGGCCGGGCTGATCTCGTCGAAGCTGATGGCCGAGGGGCGGCGCTATGCGATCGTGGCGGTGGTGGTCGTGGCGGCGGTGGTGACGCCGCCGGATCCGATCAGCCAGCTGATGCTGGCCGTGCCGCTGGTGCTGCTTTACGAAATCTCGATCTGGTGCGTGCGCCTGATCGAGCTGCGCCGGAAGAAGGCGGACGAGGCCGAGGGGCTGACGGCAACTTGACCTGACGTGACCTTGGCAGGGCCGCGGACGCGCGCTAGGCCGGACGCAACGAAGGTTCTCAAGGGAGAGACGACCATGGCCGATCTGGCTTCCGTCACCGAACACATCCGCGGCGCCGTGGGCGACAACTCCGGTCTGGGCAAGACCGTGAAGATCGACCTGGGCGACACCGGCAAGATCTACATCGACGGCGCCTCGGTCCCGAACACGGTGACCAACGAGGACAAGCCGGCGGACGCCACGGTGTCGATGTCGTGGGACGACTTCATGGCCCTGTCCAACGGCCAGCTCGACCCGATGATGGCCTTCATGCAAGGCAAGCTGAAGATCGCCGGCGACATGATGATCGCCCAGCGTCTGGCCCCGCTGCTGAAGCGCTGAGCCTGGCTTCGCAGTGAGTTTCCTGCGGCGCGGTTCCTGACGGGGCCGCGCCGTTTCGCCATCTGGAGGCGTCTATGGACTTCCGTCATTCCGATCGCGGCCTGCACTGGCAGGAGCGGGTCGCGCGCTTCATCGAGACGAACGTCGTGCCGCGCGAGGCCGAATACTGGGCACAGGTTCACGAGAACCCGAAGCGCCAGCCGCCCGTCATGGAGACGATGAAGGCGGAGGCGCGCGAGGCCGGTCTGTGGAACATGTTCCTGCCCGGCGAGCACGGGGCGGGGCTGACCAATCTGGAATATGCGCCGCTGGCGGAGATGATGGGGCGGCGGCTGTGGTCGGCCGAGGTGTTCAACTGCAACGCTCCGGACACCGGCAACATGGAGGTGCTGCACCTCTACGGGAACGCCGAGCAGCAGGCGCGCTGGCTGAAGCCGCTGATGGCGGGCGAGATCCGCTCGGCCTTCCTGATGACCGAGCCGGCGGTGGCCAGCTCGGACGCCACGAACATCGAGACCCGCATCGAGCGCGACGGCGACCACTACGTCATCAACGGCCGCAAGTGGTGGTCGACCAACATGGCGCACCCGAACGTCGCCATCACCATCGTGATGGGCAAGACCGACAGCGGCGCGGCGACGCACCAGCAGCAGAGCCAGATCCTCGTGCCCGTCGACACGCCCGGCTTCCGCGTCGAGCGCATGCTGTCGGTGTTCGGCTATCAGGAACTGCCCATCGGGCATGCGGAGGTCGTGCTGGAGAACGTGCGCGTCCCGGTCGAGAACCTGATCGCGGGCGAGGGGCGCGGGTTCGAGATCGCGCAGGGGCGGCTGGGGCCGGGGCGGATACATCACTGCATGCGCGTGATCGGCGCGGCGGAGCGGGCGCTGGACCTGATGGTCGAACGTCTTTTGAGCCGCACGGCGTTCAAAAAGGCAATCGCGGAGCATTCGGTGTGGGAACAGCGGGTGGCCGAGGCGCGGACCAACATCGAGATGTGCCGCCTGCTGGTGCTGAAGGCCGCGTGGATGATGGACGAGGCGGGGGCCAAGAACGCCAAGTCGGAGATCGCCCAGATCAAGGTCGCGGCGCCGCGCATGGCGCTGAAGGTCATCGACGACGCCATCCAGGCGTTCGGCGGGGCCGGCGTGTCCGGCGACTTCCCGCTGGCGGAGCTGTATGCGACCGTCCGTACACTGAGGATCGCCGACGGACCGGACGAGGTGCACAACCGCACCATCGCGCGGCTGGAGTACGCCAAACACGGCGGCAAGCCGGTCCGGTGACCGCTCCCTGCCGCCATGACGGTGGCAGCAGCCCCCTTTCTTCCGGGTTGAAGGCAACGGATCGGGAACCCACGTGTTCCTCCGAAGGTCAGTCGGCATTGGGGCCCGGCCGCGCCGCAGGAGCGTCCTCATGAAAACGTCGGTGCAGACCGCCTGTTCGGCGGCCGACGACGTCGCTCGCTATCGCGCGGTGCGGTCCTGCATGCCGGAACTGGCGGCGGGGCTGACGGCGGAAGACCTGCAGGCCCAGTCGATGCCCGACGCCAGTCCCGGCAAATGGCATCTGGGCCATGTCAGCTGGTTCTTCGAAACCATGCTGCTGGGCCGCCGCGAGGGCTATGAGCCGGTCGATCGCGAGCTGAAGCTGGTGCTGAACAGCTATTACGAGGCCTTGGGCGAGCGCGTCGCGCGGCCCGAGCGCGGGCTGATGACCCGGCCGTCGCTGGACCAGATACTGGCCTATCGGGGCGAGGTCGACCGGCGGATGGAGGCCCTGCTGGCCGACGGTCTGCGCGACGAGCACGAGCGGTATCTGTTCGACCTGGGCCTGGCGCACGAGGAGCAGCACTGCGAGCTGTTCCTGATGGACCTGCTGCACCTGCTGAGCCGGTCGCCGCTGGAGCCGGCCGCCTATGACGCCGAGCCGCGGCAGACGTCGGCGCCCGACGCGGCGCAGGGATTCGCCCGGGTCGAAGGCGGGCTGGTGGAGATCGGCGCGGGCGAGGGCGGGTTCGCCTTCGACAACGAGAAGCCGCCCCACCAGGTGTTCGTGGAGCCCTTCGCCATTTCCCGCGGGCTGGCGACCAACGGGCGCTGGCTGACCTTCATCGAGGACGGCGGATACGAGCGGCCGGAGCTGTGGCTGTCGGACGGCTGGGCGACGGTGAAGGCCGAGGGCTGGACCGCGCCCCTGTACTGGCGACGCGAGGCCGACGGGCTGTGGACCACGATGACGCTGGCCGGGCGGCGCGCGGTCGATCCGTCGGAGCCGGTGCGGCACGTCAGCTACTATGAGGCGGACGCCTTCGCGCGGTGGGCGGGCAAGCGCCTGCCGACGGAAGCGGAGTGGGAGACGGCGGCCGAGGCCGGCCTGCTGAGCGACGCCTTCGGCGAGGTGTGGCAGTGGACCGCCAGCGCCTATCTGGCCTATCCGCGGTTCCGCCCGACCCCGGGCACCGCGTCGGAGTACAACGGCAAGTTCATGAGCGGGCAGCAGGTGCTGCGCGGATCGTCATGGGCGACGCCGCAGGGGCACGCGCGGGCCACCTATCGCAACTTCTTCCCGCCATCGGCCCGGTGGGCCTTCTCCGGCGTGCGGCTGGCAGACGAACCGGCGCGGGCGGACCGGCCGCTGGAGCCGGTGCAGACGAAGGCGTTTCGTGAGGAGCTGATCGAGGGGCTGAGCCGGCCGCGCAAGGCGACGTCGCCCAAGTGGTTCTACGACGCGCGCGGCAGCGAGCTGTTCGAGGACATCACGCGGCTGGAGGCCTATTACCCCACCCGGCAGGAGGCGGCGCTGCTTGAGCGGACGGCGCCGCGGCTGGCCGAGGCCTTCGGGCCCGGCGCGGTGCTGGTCGAGTTCGGGTCGGGGGCCAGCGAGAAGACGCGCAAGGTGCTGGACGCCGCGCCCGACCTGGCGGCCTACGTCGCGATCGACATCAGCCCCGACGCCCTGCGCGAGGCGAAGGCGCGGCTGGAGGCGGCCTATCCGCACCTGACGATCCGGACGGTGGCGGGGGACTTCCTGTCGCCGCTGGCGCTGCCCGACGACCTGCACGAAGGCCGGCGGGTCGGCTTCTTCCCGGGGTCCACCATCGGCAATCTGGAGCCGGAGGAGGCGGTGCGGTTCCTGCGCGGCGCGCGGGACCTGCTGGGGCCGGACGCCCTGTTCGTTCTGGGCGTCGATCTGGTGAAGGACGCCGAGGTGATGGAGCGCGCCTATGACGACCCCGAGGGCGTGACCGCAGCCTTCAACATGAACCTGCTGGCCCGCGCCAACCGTGAGCTGAAGACCGACTTCGACCTGGACGGCTTCCGCCACCGGGCGATCTGGAACCCGGCTCGGTCGGCGGTGGAGATGCATCTGGAATCGAAACGGCCGCAGACAGTTCACGTCGGCGGCCGGTCGTTCGGCTTCGATGCCGGGGAGACGATCCACACGGAAAGCTCGCGCAAGTTCACAGAGGCGAGCCTGCGCGATCTGGCGTCGGCCGCCGGCTGGTCCCTGGTGCGACTGGACGTGAGCCCCGATCCGTCCGTCGCCCTGGCCCTGCTGGCGGCCTGAGCCGTCAGGTCACTCCGCGGGGGGCGGGGAGACGCGTTCGCCGGGCTTGCGGCTGCCGTGCGAGGCCTCGCCGCCCTTGCGGCCGGCCTTCGCGGCGAGGCCGCGGTCCTGGGAGAAGGAGCGCTTCTCACTGGGCACGCTGGCGCCGCCCTTGCGGGCGATCTCGCGCTGACGTTCCGGGTCCATCGAGGCGAAGCCGCGCTTGGAGACGCCGGACGCTTTCGGGGGCTGAAGGGACATGGGGCGGTCCTTCCTGGTGTGGCGTTTGGGTTGCAGTCACAATCCGCGTGCGGCCCATCCGTTCCCGGCGACCAGTCACAGGCGCGCGAGCCGCAAACCGCTGACTCTTCGGCGAATCAGTCAGGCCGCCGGCCGACCGGGGTTCCCCGGATCGGGCATCGGCGGCAGGTCGGGCGACGGCGGCGGGGGATCGATCTCCGGCCCGGGCGGGGTGACGTCCGGCACCTCGGGCGGCGAGACGGGTTCGGGCATGGGGTCGTGCATGGCGGTCTCCTGACGATGGTCAGAAGGGAACGCGCGGACGCCGGCTAGGATCAGACCCGGCCCAGCGCCTTGTCCGAAACGAAGGGATTGGTGCGGCGCTCGGCGCCGAAGGTGGAGCCGGGGCCGTGGCCGGGGACGAACTGGACGTCGTCGCCCAGGGGCCAGAGCTTGGTGGTGACCGAGTCGATCAGGGTCTGGAGATCGCCGCGCGGGAAGTCGGTGCGGCCGATGGAGCCCTGGAACAGGACGTCGCCCACCTGGGCGAAGCGGGCGGTGCGGCAGAAGAAGATCACGTGGCCGGGCGTGTGGCCGGGGGTGTGGAAGACCTCCCACGTCGTCTCGCCCAACGGCAGCACGTCGCCTTCGTCCAGCCAGCGGGTCGGGGTGAAGCTGCGCATAGGCTCCAGGCCGTACTGCGCCGCCTGGGCCGGGATGCCGTCGATCCAGAACTGGTCCTCGGGGTGCGGGCCGATGATCGGCGCGCCGGACTTCTCCGCCATCTCGGCGGCGCCGCCGGCGTGGTCGAGGTGGCCGTGGGTGATCCAGATCTGGTCCAGCGTCAGGCCGCGCCGCGCGATCTCGGCCAGGATCGGATCGACGCCGCCGCCCGGATCGATGACGGCGGCCTTGTTCGTCTTCGTGCACCAGACGGTGGTGCAGTTCTGCTGAAAGGCCGTCACCGGCGCGACGAACAGGCCGAGGGGGGAGGGGGCGTCGGTCATGCGGCAGAGATAGTCGTGCCGCGCCGATCGGCATAGGCTGTGCGCATGATGCATCGACGCGGCGTGTTGGCGGGACTGGCTCTGGGCGCGGCGGCGACGGCGGCGCCCGTCCGGGCGACGGAGGGGCCGCGCTTCGCCGTGACCCTCGACGACTTCCGCTTCGAAGACGGGCCGCTGATGACCGGGTTCGCGCGGCATCGGGCGATCCTGGACGCCCTTTCCGCGGCCCGCGTGCAGGCGGCGGGCCTGATCACCGGCAAGCACGTGGCCAATACGGCGGGTCAGCTGCATCTGGGCGCCTGGGCCGAGGCGGGGCATGCGGTCGGGAACCACACCTTCAATCACGCCTACCATGGCGGCTCGGCGCCGCCCGACCTGGGGCCGGACATCGACCGGTGCGCGCAGTTCCTGCCGCGCACCCGCGCCCTGCGGCCGTGGTTCCGGTTCCCGTACCTGGCCGAAGGAAGGACGGCGGAGTTCCGCGACCGGATGAGGGCCGACCTGAGAGCGCGCGGACTGAAGAACGCCCACGTCACGATCGACGCCTCAGACTGGTACGTCGATCAACGCTTGAAGGCGCGACTGGCGAAGGAGCCCGACGCCGACGTGACGCCCTATGGCGACTATCTGGTCGCGCATCTGCTGGATCGCGCCGCCTTCTACGACCGACTGGCGCGCGATGTGATCGGCCGGTCGCCGGCGCACACGCTGCTTATCCACCACAACCTGACCACGGCCCTGTTCCTGCCGCGCATCCTGACGGCCTTCGCCGAGGCGGGCTGGACCGCGATCGACGCGGACGAGGCCTTCGCCGATCCGGTCTTCGCCGCCCAACCGGACATCGCGCCGTGCGCCCACAGCCTGATCCATCAGCTGGCCAAGGCGGACGGCCGCTTCGACGACCGGCTGCGGCACCCGGGCGAGGACGGACCGTATGAGGCCCCGGCCATGGATGCGCTGGGGCTTTAGCCACCGCCGCGTTGACCTTTGCGCCCCGTCTCGACATAAGGGCGGGCTTCGAGGCGCCGCCCTGACCAAGGGCGGCCCTTCTTGCTTTTCCCATCGCGCGTCCGCCCGTCCGTCCGCGCCCCAGAGCGTCAGATCGTCCCGCCCATGCAAGTCGTCGAAAAGTCGAACGAAGGTCTCAGCCGCACGATCGCGGTGACCATCCCCGCCGCCGAGCTGAACGAGAAGCTGGACGCCCGCATCAAGGAAGTCTCGCCGCAGATGAAGCTGAAGGGCTTCCGTCCCGGCAAGGTGCCCGCCGCGCACGTCAAGAAGACCTACGGCCGCGACCTGATGGGCGAGATCGTCAACGAGGCGCTGAACACCTCCAGCCAGAAGGCGCTGGACGAGGCCAAGCTGCGCCCCGCCGCGCCGGCCGAGATGAAGCTGGTCAGCGACATGGACAAGGTGATCCTGGGCCAGGAGGACCTGACCTATGAGATGGCCCTGGAGATCATGCCGGAGTTCACGCCGGTCGATCCCAAGACGCTGAAGCTGGAGCGCCCGGTCTATGAGGCCACCGACGCCGATCTGGACGAAGCGTTGAAGGAACTGGCCGGTCAGGCCAAGACCTATGAGGACAAGAAGGGCAAGACGGTGAAGGCCGCCGAGGGCGACCAGGTCACCATCGACTTCGTCGGCAAGATCGACGGCGAGGCGTTCGAGGGCGGCTCGGCCACCGACGCGGACCTGGTGATCGGCTCCAACCGTTTCATCCCCGGCTTCGAGGAGCAGCTGAAGGGCGTGAAGGTCGGCGACGAGAAGACGCTGAACGTCACCTTCCCCGAGAACTACGGAGCGGCCCATCTGGCCGGAAAGGCCGCGACCTTCGACGTGACCGTCAAGGCCATCAAGGCCGAGGCCGAGGCCAAGATCGACGACGAGTTCGCCACGCGTCTGGGCCTGGAGTCGCTGGACAAACTGAAGGACCTGCTTCGGCAGAACCTGAACCAGCAGTACTCGAGCGCCGCCCGCTTCAAGCTGAAGCGCGCCCTGCTTGACCAGCTGGACGCCAAGCACAGCTTCGACCTGCCGCCCAAGATGGTCGAGGCCGAGTTCGACGGCATCTGGCGCCAGGTCCAGGCCGACAAGGAAGCCGGCCGTCTGGACGAGGCCGACGCCAAGAAGACCGACAAGGCGCTGGAGAAGGAATACCGCAAGATCGCCGAGCGCCGCGTGCGCCTGGGTCTGGTGCTGGCCGAGATCGGCCGCGCCAATAACGTGCAGGTCACGGACCAAGAGCTGAACAACGCCATCATGGCCGAGGCCCGCAACTATCCGGGCCAGGAACGCCAGGTGCTGGACTTCTATCGCCAGAACCCCAACGCCGCCGCCCAGATGCGCGCGCCGGTATATGAAGAGAAGGTGTGCGAGCTGATCTTCGGCCAGGCCGAGGTCAAGGACGCGCCGATCAGCAAGGAAGACCTGCTGAAGGACGACGAAGAGGGCTGACCGTCCTGACGACGGATTTTCGCCGAATTCCCGTTCTAGTTTAGAGTTTGGTGCGACGAGGGATTGAGGATGCGCGTTCTTGCATTGGCGGCCCTGGCCGCGCTGGTGGCGCTTCCCGCCGTCGCTCAGGAGCGGTCGGTTCAGGATCCCCCGACCGCAAACGACGGCGAGCCCGTCACCCGGGTGGAAGACATCGTCGTCGAGGGGCGGCCTTTGGCCGAGGTGGCCCGCAGTTTCGTTGAGGCGGTCGGCGAGGCTCCGCGTGGGCGCGGTCTCGCGCGCTGGCACACGCCGATGTGCGCCGGGGTGGTGAACCTGAGGCCCGCCGCGGCGCAACCCCTGATCGATCATGTGTCGGCGCTCGCCGAGACGCTGGGCGTCGTCACGGGAGAGCCGGGCTGCACGCCGAACGTGGTCTTCATCTTTTCCGACGACCCGAAGGGGCTCGCCTCTTCGATGGTCGATGCGAACCCGCGCGAGTTTCGACTGGGCTCCCGGACCTTCAACCTCGACGCGTCCGCCCTGCGGCACTTCCGCGAGTCCGACGCGCCGATCCGCTGGTGGCACACCAGCGTGCCGACCAACAGCGACACCGGCGAGCGGGCGGTTCGCCTGCCCGGGGACGTGGACAACCAGGGAAATCCGTCCGCGCCGACGAACGTCGTCTTTTCCTCGGTGCTCTCGGGGGTGATCCGGGATGATCTGTCCCGGGTCGTGGTGATCGTCGACGCCGCCCGCGCGTCCGACGTCAGTCCGCTGCAACTGGCCGATTATCTGGCCTTCGTCGCGCTGGCCCAGATCGATCCGCGCGGAGACCGGTCGTCGGCGCCCAGCGTTCTGAACGCGTTCGACAATCCGTATTCCGCCGAGGGTCTGAGCGACTGGGACCTGGCGTATCTGAAGGCGCTCTATCGTCCTGGGGGTGCGCTCAGGCGCAACGCGGCGAGCGTGGCCGACGGCGTGGCGCGCGACGTGGCTCGCAGCCTCAGGGTTCCGGACGCGCCGGAAGACTGACCGCCTTGCGCGGGACGTTCGGGGACGCGATATCCTGACATCCCAGGAGGCGCTCCGAGTCGCGCCCTGAACCCCGAGAAGGCCCGAATGCGCGATCCGATCGACCTGATGAACATGAACCTCGTCCCCATGGTGGTGGAGCAGTCCAGCCGGGGCGAGCGGGCCTTCGACATCTTCTCGCGACTGCTGCGCGAGCGGATCATCTTCCTGACCGGTCCCTTCGAGGACGGCATGGCCAGCCTGATCTGCGCCCAGTTGCTGTTTCTGGAATCGGAGAACCCGAAGAAGGAAATCAGCATGTACATCAACAGCCCGGGCGGTCAGGTGACCTCCGCGCTCGCGATCTACGACACGATGCAATACATCAAAAGCCCGGTTTCAACGGTGGTCATGGGCATGGCGGCGTCGGCCGGGTCGCTGATTCTGACGGCCGGGGCGGCGGGCCAGCGCGTGGCGCTGCCGAACGCGCGCATCATGGTGCACCAGCCCTCCGGCGGGTTCCGCGGGCAGGCCTCGGACATCGAGCGTCACGCCGAAGACATCCGTTACACCAAGCGTCGGCTGAACGAGATCTACGTGCACCACACCGGCCGCACGTACGAAGAAGTCGAACGCACCCTCGATCGCGACCATTTCATGTCGGCGGAAGAGGCCAAGGCCTGGGGGCTGGTCGATCACGTGTACGACCGCCGCGAGCAGGCGGACGGCGACGGGGTGAAGACGGTCTGATAGGTCGCAGTTGACGGCCGGCCGCGGCTGTCGCTCCATGGCTGCGGAGATACTGACCATGCGACCTTTTCTGACGACCGCCGCGATGACCGTCGCCGCGCTTATCGCGGCCCTGCCCGCCGCAGCCCAGGACGCCGCCGAAGAGGTGTGGCGCGTCGAGGACGTGGTGGTTGAAGGGCGGCGACTGGATCAGGCGGCCGAGGCCTACGTCTCGGCCGTCGCGAGGCCCGCGCGCGGACGGGGGACCGCCCGCTGGGACGACGGAGTCTGCGTCGGAGCCGTGAACTTCCGCGCCGAGGTGGGCCAGCAGCTTGTGGACAGGGTTTCGGACGTCGCGCGGGAGTTGGGCATCCGGGCGCTCGAGCCGGGGTGCGCGCCCAACATCCTGATCTTCGGAACCGACGACGGGGCGGCGCTGGCGAGCTCTCTGGTGGACGCTCGGCCCCTGAATTTCCGTCCCCGGGCATCCGGGACAAGCGCCGGCGGCGCTGCGCTGCGGGCGTTCCGCCAGGATGATCGCGCCGTCCGCTGGTGGCACGTGAGCACCCCGATCGATTCGATGACCGGGCGGCGGGCGACCCGGGTGTCCGGGGACGTCTTCATGCAGGGCGACACCACCGACTCCCCGACCAGCTATGCGCCGCAGATCAGCGTCGTCGGCGGCGCTTCGAGGCTCAACACCCAGATCGAGGACCGCATCGACAGGGCGTACGTCATCATCGACGTGGATGGACTGGGCGACGTCGGATTGGGCCAGCTGGCGGACTATGTGGCGCTTGTGTCGCTCGCGCAGATCGACCCCAACGCCGACCTGGCGCGCTTTGACTCCATTCTCAACCTGTTCGAGCCCGGCGGCGCCGCGGTCACCGGCCTTTCGCCGTGGGACCTGGCCTATCTGGAGGGCCTGTACGCGGTGCGCTTCGGGTATGTGTCGCAGGGCGCCCAGCGGGACGCGCTCGGACGATCGCTTCTTCGAGCCTACGAAAGTCGCGTCCCCGACGCCCAGTGAGGGTTACGGGCGGTCAGGGGCGACCGGTGAACACGCGGAAGCCGGCCTGATCCGCGATCTGCAGCATCTCGCGGTCGCCGGAGGTGTCGCCGTAGGCGGCGGCCAGCCGCAGGTCGGGGCCGAAGATCGCGTTGAGCCGGCGCACCTTTTCCTCGCCCCGGCAGTTTGGGGTGGCGAAGGCGCCGGTGACGCGGCCCTGTCCGTCGAAGACCAGTCGCGTGCCCAGCAGCATTTCGGCGTTCAGGCGGCGAGCGAAGGGGGCGACCGTGGTCTCCGGGCTGGCGGTGACGATGACGCGCAGCGCGCCGCGCCGACCCCAGTCGTCCCAGACCGCAAGGGCGTCAGGGCGCATGAAGCGGTCCCAGACGCGGGCGGCGAAGGCTTCGGCCTCGGCTTCCAGAGCCTCGCGCGGCACGCCGAGCAGGAACTCGCGCACGGACGCCGCTTTCAGCCGACCGCGATCCCGGTCGCGGGCATAGGCGGCGATCGCCGGTGACAGGCGCACCAGACCCCTGGCCCAGCCGCGCTTGCCCGCGCGCCGCCGCAGGAAGGCGGTGAAGCTGTCGCGGACCGTCAGCGTGCCGTCGAAGTCGAAGGCCACGACCGGGCGCGCGTCGTCGGACTGGCGCGATCCTTGCTGGCTTCCCATGTCAGACATTCGCCACCGTGATCCCGCATGCCATTCTGATCCCCATTCCGGTCGAGTCGCAGGCCCGGTTGGGGTTGTCGCCCGCTTCGTGATGGGTGATTGTCATTTTTTGAAGACCTTCGCGCCCAAAGTTCGGGACTCAAACGCGAGGGAAAGCGTTCCGTCCGCCAGAGACGGGCGCGAGAGTGAGAAGGGTCGATGACCAAAGCCGCCGGAACCGACGCCAAGAGCACGCTCTACTGCAGCTTCTGCGGCAAGAGCCAGCACGAGGTGCGCAAGCTGATCGCCGGACCGACCGTGTTCATCTGCGACGAGTGCGTCGAGCTGTGCATGGACATCATCCGCGAGGAGCACAAGATCGGCTTCGTGAAGGCCAAGGACGGCGTTCCGACCCCGAAGGAGATCCGCGAGGTCCTGGACGACTACGTCATCGGTCAGGCGCACGCCAAGAAGGTGCTGAGCGTCGCCGTCCACAACCACTACAAGCGCCTGAACCACGCGACGAAGAACAACGACGTCGAGCTGGCCAAGTCCAACATCATGCTGATCGGGCCCACGGGCTCGGGCAAGACGCTGCTGGCCCAGACGCTGGCGCGCATCATCGACGTGCCGTTCACCATGGCCGACGCCACGACGCTGACCGAGGCCGGTTATGTCGGCGAGGACGTCGAGAACATCATCCTGAAGCTGCTGCAGGCCAGCGACTACAACGTCGAACGGGCCCAGCGCGGCATCGTCTACATCGACGAGATCGACAAGATTTCGCGCAAGTCCGACAACCCCTCCATCACCCGCGACGTGTCGGGCGAGGGCGTGCAGCAGGCTCTGCTGAAGATCATGGAAGGCACGGTCGCGTCGGTGCCGCCGCAGGGCGGCCGCAAGCACCCGCAGCAGGAGTTCCTGCAGGTCGATACGGCCAACATCCTGTTCATCGTCGGAGGCGCCTTCGCGGGGCTGGAGAAGGTGATCTCGGCGCGCGGCGAGGGGGCCTCGATCGGTTTCGGCGCCAAGGTCAAGGAAGTGGACGAGCGCCGAACCGGCGACATCCTGAAACAGGTCGAGCCCGACGATCTGATGCGCTTCGGCCTGATCCCGGAATTCATCGGCCGTCTGCCCGTGCTGGCGACGCTGGAGGACCTCGACGAGGTCGCCCTGGTCAAGATCCTGACCGAGCCGAAGAACGCCCTGGTCAAGCAGTACAAGCGCCTGTTCGAGATGGAGAACGTCGAGCTGACGTTCACCGACGACGCCCTGTCGGCGGTGGCCAAGAAGGCCATCACCCGCAAGACCGGCGCCCGCGGCCTGCGCTCCATCCTGGAGGGCATCCTGCTTGAGACCATGTTCGAGCTGCCGACGTTCGAGGGCGTCGAGGAGGTCGTGGTCAACGCCGAGGTGATCGACGGCAAGGCTCAACCGCTGCTGATCTATTCCGAGGCCGGCAAGAAGAAGGCCGACGGCGCGGCCTGAGGGCCGTGCGGCTTGTGATCTTCGCGGGCGGCGCCTAAACCCCGCGGCATGAAACATGCCGTGAAGCTGATCGCCGGAAACTGGAAGATGAACGGGCTGGCCGCCTCGCTGGGGGAGGCCAAGGCCCTGCGCGAGGCGCTGGACGCGGAAGCGTCGCCGCATCGCGTGGCGCTGTGCCCGCCGGCCACCCTGATCGCGCAGATGGCCTGGGCCCTGAAGGGTGGGCCGGTCGAGATCGGCGGGCAGGACTGTCATGCCAAGGCGTCGGGCGCCTTCACCGGCTCGGTGTCGGCGCCGATGCTCAAGGACGCCGGCGCCACGCTGGTGATCGTGGGCCATTCGGAGAGACGCCAAGCGTTCGGCGAGACCGACGCCGACGTGTCGGCCAAGGCCGAAGCCGCATTCGCCGTCGGACTGGAGCCCATCGTCTGCGTCGGCGAAACGCTGGAGCAGCGCGAGGCGGGCAGGGCGGTCGAGGTCGTGCGTGGGCAGATCCTCGGTTCGATCCCCGACGCGGCGGCCGGTGCGCCGTTCGCCGTCGCCTACGAGCCGGTGTGGGCCATCGGCACGGGCCTGACGCCGACGCTGGAGCAGATCGAGGAGGTGCACGTCGCGGCGCGCGCGGCCCTGGTCGAGCGGCTGGGGGAGGCGGGCCGAACGGCCCCCATCCTGTACGGCGGCTCGGTCAAGCCGGACAACGCGAAAGACATCCTGGCCGTCCCCGAAGTTGGGGGCGCGCTGGTCGGCGGGGCCTCGCTGAAGGCGGCGGACTTTCTAGGAATCGTGCGGGCGGGTTGACGCGGCGACCCCCGAGTGGTGCTCTCGCACAATCGGAGGGCGGTTCATGGAAAAACTTTCGCGGGTTTTGAGCGCTGGCCGCGTCGACCGGGCGACCTTCCTGCTGGCCATCGTCGGGGTCTTCCTGATGGAGTTGGTCGCGACCCGATACCTCGCGGGGTTCTCGGACTTCGCGTCCGCCGGCGCCTTGGTAGACCATGTCTGGAACGGCCGCTGGCTCAGCTACCGCGATCAGATCTCCGGTCTAGCTCCACTGAACCAAGTCTTGGTCGTGGGATGCCATCTGGGGGCCGGCCTCTTCTGCATCGCCGCAGGGATGGCGCGCCTGCGGGAAATCGGCTGGCCACCGCTGCTCTCGGCTCCTTTCTTTGTCATTGCAGCGCCCATCTGGCTGGTCGTTCTGGCCGTCACGCCCGGCGGATTCGGACGCCGGCGAGGCGAGCAAGCTCCGGTCGCAGCCTGAGCGATCGTGGGGCCTTCCCCCGCCACCCGGAACGATGCTAACAGCCGCCGCTTGATCGGCGCGCCCTCGCGCCACATCTGAATGCGGCCATGCTCCAGAACATCCTCCTCGTCATCATGATCCTGATCTCCGTCGCGCTGACGGGGGTGGTGCTGCTGCAGCGGTCCGAGGGCGGGGCGCTGGGCATGGGCGGGGGGCCGTCGGGCTTCATGACCGCGCGCGGCGCGGGCAATCTGCTGACCAAGACGACCTGGGTGCTGGCCCTGCTGGGCGTGCTGTGCGCGATCGGCCTGTCGATCGCGGGCAACATGGCGCGCGGCACGGGCTCGATCATCGACGCCGACGCCGTGGGCGCCCTGGCCGCGCCGACGGGCCCTGAAGCCGGCGCCGAAGCCGCTCCGGCCGAG
>VYKZ01000141.1_pt1 | contig 17022 bp, 16 predicted proteins | sample 5114421 | NCBI WGS metagenome assembly VYKZ01 (sample SAMN12291788, study PRJNA351875) | freshwater metagenome | isolation source: freshwater lake | place: USA: Michigan, Gull Lake | collected 2013-08-08 | reverse complement strand
CGCCCGTATCACCCCTTCGGCCGCAACCTGGTCCGCCCGATCTGCAGCGGCGATGATCCGATACAGGACCTCCAGTGCCTCGACCTCCTCGCCCCGGTTGAACTGGGCCAGGGCTGCCACGCCCTCCGGCGTCGAGGCGATGTCGGTCACCTCGCTGCGGAACACCGCAATCGCCTCGGCATAGGCCGTATCCCGCGAGGCCAGATCGGCCACCAGCGCCTCCCGCGCCTCGACCAGTTGGGCTTGAACCCGGGCCAACTCGGCCGAGCCCTGTGCCTGGGCCTCGACCAGTTGCGTCTCCAGCATCGTGATCCGTTGTCGGAAGACCCGGATCTCCGAGGCCGCCCCGTCTCTGATCTGCTTTTCGAACGCCTCTCGCGTCAGGCTCGAGCCCGCCTCCGCCGCCGCAATCTCGACCCGGGCGTTCGCCGGTGCCTGGGCCTGCGCCCCCGCGGGCACCAGCATCACCCCCACGGCCACAACCGTGGCTCCGCCCATCAATAGCATCATCGAACCGACCCTGCTCCAACCGCCGTCGCAGAAGGCCCGACTATCCGAAGGGGCGCAACCGGCAGACTCCGGCGACGAATGAAGGGCCGGTCCGCCTCGGCCAGCGTGCCCCTGGCCTCCAGAACACGCAAGATTGCCAGGGCCCGCTCCCAGTAGCGGCGCTCTCCGGTGACGTCGGCTACCCTAAAGGCGGTGGTGAACACATCCCGCGCGAGGTCGGCAGACGCCGGATCGGCCGCAGACAGGCGCTCCCTGATTTCAAGGCTGCGCTGATACCGCGACAGCGCCCCGACCCGGTCCCCTTGGCTTCGAAGCACATCGCCGATCCGTTCCAGCGAGATGCTTACATCTCTCGCGAGGTCCGCCGACGCCGGATCGGCCGCAGACAGGCGCTCCCTGATCTCAAGGCCGCGCTGGTACCGCGACAGCGCCCCGGCCCGGTCCCCCTCGCTCAGCAGCACATCGCCGATGTTGTTCAGCGACACGCTCACATCCCGCGCGAACTGCACGGACGCCGGATCGGCCGCAGACAGGCGCTCAGCGATCTCAAGACCGCGCTGATAGCGCGACAGCGCCCCGGCCCGGTCCCCCTCGCTCAGCAGCACATCGGCGATCCGGTCCAGCGGTACGGTCGCACCCCGCGCAAGGTGCGCAGACGCCGGATCGGCCGCAGACAGGCGCTCCCATATCTCCAGGCTGCGCTGATACCGCGACAGGGCCCCGGCCCGGTCTCCCTGACTCAGGAGCACATCACCGATCCGCTCCAGCGACACGCTCACATCCCGCGCGAGTACCGCGGACGCCGGATCGGCCGCAGACAGGCGCTCCCTGATTTCAAGGCTGCGCTGATACCGCGACAGCGCCCCGGCCCGGTCCCCCTCGCTCAGCAGAACATCGCCGATCCGCTCCAGCGAGATGCTTACATCTCTCGCGAGGTCCGCCGACGCCGGATCGGCCGCAGACAGGCGCTCTCTGATCTCCAGGCTGCGCTGATACCGCGACAGGGCCCCGGCCCGGTCTCCCTGACTCAGGAGCACATCACCGATCCGCTCCAGCGACACGCTCACTTCCCATGCGAACTGCACGGACGCCGGATCGGCCGCGGACAGGCGCTCATTGATCTCAAGGCTGCGTCGGCCAGGGCCTCCAGCCGTTCTGCAGCGGTCAGGGCGTCGGCGCGGCGGCCGGCGGCGATATAGAGCTGAACCAGCTGGTACCAGTCATCGTACTCGCCCGGATCGAGGCGGACGACCTCTTCGTACCGGGTGATGACCGCGCCCGTGTCAAAGGCCGGGTCGCTCTTGCCACGAGCATCCAGCGCCAGGGCAGCGATACGGCGGGCCTCCGCCGCGCTCTCGATATCGACAAGAACACGACGGGCACCGTCTCGGGCCTGTCTCAAACGGTCAAGCACAGCGATCGCTCCGACCCGGTCCCCGGCATTGTAGCGAGCCAGGGCCGCCACCCCCTCCGGCGTCGAGGCGATGTCCGTGACCTCGCGGCGGAACACCGCGATGTCCTGGGCATAGGCCGGATTGTCTCGGGCCAGATCGGCCACCAGAGCCTCGCGCGCCTCGACCAGTGCGGCTTCAAGTCGGGTTACCTCGGTCGCCCCCTGCGCCCGGGCCTCAACCAGCTGCGCCTGCAGGACGGCGATTTCCTGCTGCCGAACCCGGTCACGCGAGTCCGCACGCCGCTGGATCTCTTCCCCGGTCAGGCTGGATCCCGCCACCGCCGCCGAAATCTCGACCCGGGCGTTCACCGCCACCTCGGCCTGCACCATTGCAGGGGCCAGCATCGCGCTGACCGCCACCACCACAGCCCCGCCCATCAGCCGCACCATCGAAAAGCCCCCGCTCCACTCTGCCGTGACAGGGCCCCATATGCGGCGGGAATTCAACCGACGGCTTCCGGCCAGATCGGATGTTGGTCGCAGCGTTTCAGTGTCGATATGGAGGACGACCGTGACTTGAACCTGGGCCGAGAGCGATCGGTCAAAGGCCAAGCTTCTGTGGTGTTTCCGGAGACGACTATGAGTGTGACAGGTGTGTTCATTGCGATCCTGCTGACGGTATCACCCCTGCAGCAGACGACCTCAGCGCCGCTCCCCAATCGGCCGGGCGCCCGCGCACTGGTTGGTCTGGTCATTCCGGACGATCGCGCCGCTGCAGTCGCGCAAGCGGACAGGCTGGAGGCGGAAGGACGTGACGCCCTGGGGATGGGCTTCAGATTCGCTGCCGAACGGTTCGAGATGGCCTTGGCGTTGCGGCGCTCCACGCCGGAGGCCGATACCTCTGCGATCGTCGAAACGCTCCGCCTTTTGGCAGCGGCCTATAGCCAGCAAGGCTATCCGGCGATCGCGGCAGACCTGCTGGCTCAAGCCTCCTCAACTGGTGCCGGACAAGATGCGACCGGGCGGCTCGCCGAGCTCCGCGCTCGCGAAGGCGACTATCTCGCGGTCCGCGAGGTCCTTGTTTCCGCCGGCAATCTGGATTCGCTCGACGACTGGGACCAGGCTTTCCTCGATGCCATGGTTGCTTATCAAGACGGGGACCTCGCTCAAGCCGAACGCCGTCTGTCCTCGGTCGTCAGCGATCGAACAGGCGGGCAGTGGTTCTGGCTCCCGGTTCACCGGTTTCGGGCCTTGATCGCCCTGATTGAGGCCCGCCAGTCCTTGGGCATGACGGGCGAGACCCTTTCCGCAGCGAGGACCCTGCTGGAACAGTTGGCTTCTCGCGGCCAAAACGGGGCGATCGATGAGGATCTGCCGCGGCGAGAGGCAGAACAGGAAATCTCCCGAGTCGCAGCTGTGCTGATCGAGGCTGGGGTCCGTTCCGATCACATTGGAGAGACGGCGGACGGAGCCTGGCTACTCGCAGGCGGCCTTGAGCTTGGTCGGTATTGGCCGCTGAACGATCCCAGAAGCGTTGATGGTTCGATCAGACTCGCTGAGGCCAGTTTGACCCTCGGCCAACCCAATACCGCGCGCACGATCGCCGATAGATTCGACGAGGCACAGGAGGCGATCCTGGCTCAAGCCATTCGAGCGCGCGTGTCCGGTGCCGAAGCGGGCACGCTTTCCAGGCTAGAGGCCGGCATAGCGACATCCACAACGGGTTCCACGGCAGCCTATGTACTGGGTGTCGCTTCCACCCTGGCGGCATCAGAACGCCGGGACAACGATGCAGCCACGTTCGCCCAGCGGGCTGTGGAGCACTATCGTGCCGATCTGTCGACCGACGACGCGTGGGAGGATGACCTTGACCGGGAGATCACGACCAGCCGACTGGCTGAAGGGCTGACAACGCTATCGCAGCTTCAGATCCGTCTTGGCCTGCTGGATCCGGCAGAGCTGTCCTTGCAGGAGGCACTGGAGCTGCAGATCGCGCGGTGGTGCCCGGAGGCGTCGGAACAGAACCCGATAGCGGGCTACGGCTGGGGTCGCGATCCGCGGGGATGCCTTGGGCATCCAGCTCTTGCCCTCTCCGTGGAGACCGGCGCAGCTCTCGCAACGGCCCGGCAACGCCCGACGGTGGCCGCTCGGCTCTATCGACATGCAGGGGACATCGCCCTTGGACATACTCTGGGGCGTTACGGACAGCAGACCGACGCTCGATTGGAGTTTACTCGTTCCGCTCGTTTTCATCGCGCCTTCGTCACCAGCGCCTGGCGAGCGGTTGAGACAGCCGAGACCACGTCTCGGCATGACGCATCCGAGATGCGGGATTGAACACCGCCCGATGGGCACGCCCCCACCCCGACCCTGAGCCGGTCATCCAAGGTTCAGTTGCCGTCAACTCAAGGGCACCAATGTTTACTGCTGCAGTGCGTGGCAGTCCCGGCTCCCCTCCAGCACGCGACCGGGTCCCTGAACGGGGGTGGGGGGGGCTCACCCCCAAGGGGGGTTCGGTGTGCCGAGCAAGCGAACGCCGGTCCGCTGATACTCCATCAGCGGGTCAAGCGACCCAAGCCCTCGATCTACCGAGGCTTCCTCCCCGTCATGAGACTTGGGCTGTAAGACCTCGAACCCAACGTCGATCACCGACCGCTGATTTCCCTCGCCTTTTTGCGGCCAGCCCTCGCCGCCCTGGAAGACCATGACCGGGGAAACATTCGCCCTTCACCGCCACCGGCTGGGGCTCGCGCTGGCTGGTGGACGGCATGAGCGCTCACCGTTTCTCCGCGAACGCCTCGACCGCCCTCGCGAAGCTGCCCGGCCACCATGGCCGTTGAGCCGATCGGTCACGGCGCCGATGCACTTGGCGAACTCGTCGCGCCGAGGCCTCGAACAGGTCCGCCGCCCGCTTTTTCTCGGACCCCGGTGGTCGCCCCTTGCGCCGAGGCGCAGCCGTAACCTCTCTGACCAGGTCACGACCCCCTGTCATTTAACGCCCCTTCTTTATTCACCTTCCACGCCTTCCAAGCGGGCTTCCATGATTATCAACGGTTTTTCCGGGGCTTAGATATGCTGGAAGGTCTGGAAGGTGTGGAAGGTCACATTCTCACATTGCGCGATACTCGGGGTCGTCCGTTCTCGCGTATGAGGCACAAACTACCTTCCAGACCTTCCACGCCTTCCAAGCCTTCCAAGCCTTCCAAGCGGTCTAGTCCGTTGGTTCGCTTTATCTTTCGATGGAAGGTGATCTGGAAGGGATGGAAGGCACGCAACCAACGACCCTGTCAGCTTCGTGAGATCTGTATGTTATCCGGCCGCGGGTCTGGGGCAAGGGCTTTGCAATAGCAGGCGTCGCGCGCCACCTTCCCCGCTCCCCCAGGCGACGGAGAACCGCCCGGTGTCCAAGATGAAATCCATGCGTCGCCACGCCAACGCCCCCGCCAACTGGCAGTTTCGCCCGCGCGGCGACGGCTCCGGCCGCCCGCGCTGGATCCCGTCGCCGACCCTGCGCAAGGCCGGGTGGAAGGCCCGCGACCTCAAGGACGCGGCGGGCGTCTTCCTGTCCGAGGGCCTGTCGCGCGACGCCGCCCGCGCCATCAACCAGCAGGTCGAGGCCTGGCGCAGGGGCGACGCGATCGAGCCCGCCTATGCCGACATCGCCCCGGCCGGGGCCGCGGTCCTGGGCGGCGCCCCCGCCCTGCCCCAGGCGACCGACCGCCTGTCGATCGGCCGTCTGCTGGACGCCTACTACGACAGCCCTCAGTTCCAGGGCCTGACCGACGCGCGCGGCGTCACCGCCGGCGGCCTCAAGCCCTCGACCCAGCGCGGCTATCGAAACGCGCTCAAGCGCATGGTCGACACCCTGGCGGGTTTCGTCGTCCTGCCCGATCCGGAGGACAGGGCCGCCGTCGCCGCCAATGATCTGGCGGTCGCCCGCGTCCGCGCCTCGCGCGTCCATATCCTGCAGCCGACCGAGACGGCCCGGGGCATGGTGAACCTGCTCTACACCGCCTATCAGGCGCTCTACGCCCGGGCGGGCCAGCACCAGGCCTATGCCGTCCTCGCCGCCGCCTCGGCCTGGCTGAAATGGTGCCAGCGCCATCAGTCCGACACCATCCGCCGCAGCTGGGCCAGCGAGGTCAGCCGCGTCACGCCCCAGGGCCGCGTCCGCCCCCTGACGTGGGACGAGGTCGCCGCCCTGATCACGGCGGCCGACGCCATGGACCTGCGCTCGATCGGCGACGCCATCGTGCTGGGCGTCGACCTATCGTGGTCCCAGGCCGACCGCCTCGCCCTGACGTGGGACCGCTTGAAGGACGGCCGCGCCTTCACCGGCCGCGAGGGCAGGCAAAAGACCGGCCGCGTCGGCGGCACGCCCCTGACGGCCATGGGCCGCGCACGCGTGGCCGCCATCGTCGCGCGCCAGGCGACGTTCGACGCCAAGCCGACCCACGTCCTGTGGTGCGAGCTGACCGGCGCGCCGTGGTCCGGCGATCTGTACCGCAAGGCGTTTGCCCGCGTCCGCGCCGCCGCCGCCGTCGACTGCCCCTCGCTCCTGATGGGCCCGGCCAACGACCCGGCCAAGGGCGCGGGCGACGCCGACCTGCGCGACACCGCCTTCACCTGGATGAAGAACGCGGGCCTCAGCGACGACGGCATCGCCAGCCGCACCCTCCAGGGCCGCCAGCACATCGCCCAGCTGGGCGACCAGGCCTACGGCGAAATCGGCCCCGCCATCGCCGACCCGGCCATGCGCGAGTATGAGGCCTACCTGCGGAAGATCGGGGCCGTGACGGCGTGAGACCTTGCGACACGATCCGGCCCGAAATCAGCCGGTCAGGCCCGAACGACTAGCAGCCGCCCATTGATTTACTTGGCCTTTTCCGAGGCCCGGCCTTCTCTTCATCAGCGGGTCGTAGGTTCGAACCCTACATCACCCACCATCGTCACGGTTTTCCTCATCTAGGCAGAAGTCGGCACTGCCGTGCCTGACACCTGGGGCTGGTCGCTCAGCGGGCCGGGATCGCGACCGCCACCGAAGCGCATGAGGGCTTCGACCCGCTTGTCGATGGACGGGTGGGTCGCGAACAGGCCGTCCAGGAAGCCTTCCTTGCGGTTGTCCAGGAACATGCCCTGGACCTCGTCGGGGGCCATGACGAAGGAGCGGCCCTCGACCTTGCGCAGCGCCGAGATCATGGCGTCGGGGTTTTTGGTCAGCTCGACCGCCCCAGCGTCGGCAACGAACTCGCGAGACCGCGACAGCATCAGGCGAATGACGACGGCGAGGGCGAAGCCCACCAGTGCGATTCCGAAACCGATCAGCAGCAGCGGCCCGGCATTCTTGTTGTCCTTGCCGCCCCGCAGATAAAACAACCCCCGAAACGTCAGCTCGGCGATGACGGTGATGATGCCGGCGAAGATCGAGGCGATCACCATGGTCCGCACGTCCTTGTTGATGACGTGCGTCAGTTCATGGGCCAGCACGGCCTCCATCTCGTCACGGGTCAGGGCCTGCATCAGGCCGCGCGTGACCGTGATGCTGTAATGGCCTTCGCGTAACCCCGAGGCATAGGCGTTCAGTTCCTGCTGCTCGATGATCCGCAGGGTCGGGGTCGTGAGGCCCCGAGAGATGCAGAGGTTTTCCAGCAGGTTGTAGAGCTCGGGCTCCGACGTCCGCTCGACCTTTCGCGCGCCGGTCATGACGTCGATGATCGCCTGATTGCCGAACCAGGCGATGGCAAACCAGATCCCTGCCACGACGACGGCGAGGGGAATCGTGCCCCACAACATGGACGCCGCGAGCGCGATGTCCTGCTCCAGCGTTCCCCCGGAGTTGGGCAAGTAGCCCACACCCATCAGAATCAGCTGAATCCCGAAGATCACGCCGATCAGCATGACGGGAAAGCCCGCCAGCAGCAGGGCCGAGCGGGTGTTGTTGGCCCAGATGTGGGTCCGAAGACCGACGGCGCGCATCAGGAGTTAGAACTTCACCTGCGGCGGCGCGGCGTTCATGGCCTCACGGTCACCGGCACCCACGTCGAAGAAGGGCTTTTCCTGACCGAAGCCGAACATGCCAGCGAACAGAATGGTCGGGAACTGGGCGCGCACGGCGTTGAACTCGGCCACGGCGTTGTTGAAGAAGCGACGCGCAGCGGCGAGCTTGTTTTCGATATCGCTCAGCTCGCGCTGCAGTTCCAGGAAGTTGGTGTTGGCCTTGAGGTCCGGATAGGCCTCGGCGACGGCGAACAGCCGGCCAAGCGCCGCCGTCATCATGTTGTCGGCCGTGACCTTGTCGTTGACGCTGGTGGCCCCGGCGGCGGCGGCGCGGGCCTGGGTCACGGCGTTCAACGTGCCCTGCTCGTGCGAGGCATAGCCCTTCACGGTCTCGACCAGATTGGGGATCAGGTCGTTCCTCTGCTTCAGCTGGACGTCAATGTCGGCGAACGACTGGTCGGCGCGCTGATCCAGCGCCACGAGCTTGTTGTACGAACCGATCACCACGAAGGCGAGGATCGCGACGATGACGGCGATGACGATAAGCGTGATCATGAGAAGTCCTCTGCGACGTGACGCCGATTATTGCGGCAGCCGAGACCGGACGATAGCAAAATCGAAAAGGGCCCGACGGATTTCCCGCCGGGCCCTTGTGTATCAAGTTCGCTAAGCGCGTCAGGCTGCGCCGTCAGCGGCCTTCTTCTTCTCGGCATAGATCAGCAGAGGCTGGGCCTTGCCCTCGATAACCTCTGCATTGACCACGACCTCTTCGACGCCGTCGAACGTCGGCAGTTCGAACATGGTCTCAAGCAGGATGCCCTCAAGGATGGAGCGCAGACCGCGCGCCCCGGTCTTGCGGGTGATCGCCTTCTTGGCCACGGCCGACAGGGCGTCGTCGGTGAACGTCAGGCTGACGTTCTCCATCTCGAACAGCCGCTTGTACTGCTTGATCAGGGCGTTCTTGGGCTCGGTCAGAATCTTGACCAGGGCCGGCTCGTCCAGATCTTCCAGCGTCGCCAGAACCGGCAGGCGGCCGATGAACTCGGGGATCAGGCCGAAACGCATCAGATCATCGGGCTCAACGCCCTTGAGGATGTCGCCCGTACGGCGCTCGTCCACATCCTTGACCTTGGCACCAAAGCCGATCGACGCGCCCTGACCGCGAGCCGAAATGACCTTTTCCAGTCCGGCGAAGGCACCGCCCACGATGAACAGGATGTTGGCCGTGTCGACCTGCAGGAACTCCTGCTGGGGATGCTTGCGTCCACCCTGGGGCGGCACGGAAGCGACCGTGCCCTCCATGATCTTCAGCAGGGCCTGCTGCACGCCCTCGCCCGACACGTCGCGGGTGATGGAGGGGTTGTCGGACTTGCGCGAAATCTTGTCGATCTCATCGATGTAGACGATGCCGCGCTGGGCCCGCTCGACGTTGTAGTCTGACGCCTGGAGCAGCTTCAGGATGATGTTCTCGACGTCCTCGCCGACGTAACCGGCTTCGGTCAGGGTCGTGGCGTCGGCCATGGTGAAGGGCACATCGATGATGCGCGCCAGAGTCTGCGCCAGCAGCGTCTTGCCCGAGCCCGTAGGCCCGATCAGCATGATATTGGACTTGGCCAGCTCGACGTCGTTGTTCTTCGTCGCGTGGTTCAGGCGCTTGTAGTGGTTGTGGACCGCGACCGAGAGCACCTTCTTCGCATGGCCCTGGCCGATGACATAGTCATCGAGCACTTCGCGGATTTCCTTGGGTGTTGGAACTCCATCCTTGGACTTGACGAAGCCGATCTTGTGCTCTTCGCGGATGATATCCATGCACAGCTCGACGCATTCATCGCAGATGAACACGGTCGGCCCGGCGATGAGCTTGCGCACCTCGTGCTGGCTCTTGCCGCAGAAGCTGCAGTAGAGCGTTGACTTGGCGTCAGTGCCAGCGGCTTTGGTCATGGACCCTTCTCACTCTCACGTTCCGGGGAGGGAACGCGCTTCCTTCGCGTTGATTCCACCACTATGGACGCGAAGATATTCAAAAAATGACAATCCCCCATCCAGAGCCCGGCCACAACCCCGTATTCGGGAGCGCGACAGGCTTCGCCGGGGATGGATCGGCGTGGATGTGGGCAGGCCAGGCGGGGATTGCGGCGCATGATTGAGATGGGCGCCGGCGGTGGCTTTCGCCAGCCCCCAGAGCCGGGACAGGCGATCGTCGCCTTTGACTTCGACGGAACGCTGACCGTTCGCGACAGCTTCACCAGTTTCCTGAGGAAACGCGCCGGGCGCAGACGCTGGGCCTTGGGGCTGGTCCGCCTGGCACCCGCGACAGCGGCCTATGCGCGGGATCGAGACCGAGGCGCGATCAAGGCCGCCGCCGTCAAGGAATTCCTGCAGGGCGTCAGCCGGACCGAACTGGAGGCCGATGCCGAGGCCTATGCGGCACGCGCCTGGCGCAAGCTCATGCGGCCCGACGCCCTTGAGGCCTGGAACGACTGGGGGCAGCGTGGAGCTCACAGGGTGATCGTGACGGCGTCGCCTGCCCTAACGGTGCTGCCTTTCGCTCGAAGATTGGGTGCCGAAGGGCTGCTGGGCACCGACCTGACGTTTGACGCCGAAGACAGGATCACCGGAACCTTCAAGAGCCCAAACTGTCGCGGCGAGGAGAAGGTGCGGCGCCTCACGGCCGCCTATGGGAGCGGCTTGCGGCTGAAGGCGGCCTATGGCGATACCTCGGGTGACACCGAAATGCTGGCCATCGCCGACCACGTTGGGTTCCGGGTGTTCAGGGAGCGCCCTTGACGGCCTTTTCCTAACGCCCGTGGGCGTCGACGTCGAACACCATGGCGCGGCCACGCGAAGTCGGTTCCCATCCGGCCTCAATGACCGACGTCACCGCGGTCGTGACGGCGTCCAGGTCGATGCGCTGCTTTTCCATCTCCGGACGGCCGCTGGGGTGCATCGGCATAGGAAACTGGACGATCGCCTCGCGCTGATAGCCTTGGAGCCTCAGCGAAATGGCGATGCCCTCCCATTTGCCACCCGCCACCGGCCGGGGCTGGCGGCGGATTTCCCATTCGTAGGTCTCGCCGTCGACGGTGACCGTGCCGGAGTTGTCGCGGGTGCGCTGCACCTAGACGGTCTTGACGCCGTCCGCGTCGGCCTGTTCGCGCTTGTCGTAGACGTGGTCGACGATGCCCCAGGCCTTGGCTTCTTCGGCGGTCATGAAGTGGTCGCGGTCCAGGGTGCGCTCGACCTCCTCATAGGTCCGACCGGTGTGATGGACGTAGATTTCGTTCAAGCGGCGCTTGGTGGCGATGATGTCCTCGGCGTGGCGCTCGATGTCCGAAGCCGTGCCGCGGAAACCGCCCGAGGGCTGGTGCACCATGACCCGTGCGTTCGGCAGCGCGATGCGCTGACCCGCCTCGCCCGCCGTCAGGATCAGGGAACCGGCCGAGGCGGCCATGCCCATGACCACCGTCGAAACCGGCGACTTGATGTACTGCATGGTGTCGTAGATCGCGAGCGCGGAGGTCACCTGACCGCCCGGGCTGTTGATGTACATGGAGATTTCCTTCTTGGGGTTCTCCGACTCCAGGAACAGAAGCTGGGCGCAGATCAGGCTGGCCATACCGTCCTCAAACGGTCCGGTCAGGAAGATGATCCGCTCGCGCAGCAGGCGCGAGAAGATGTCGAAGGCCCGCTCTCCCCGGCTGGACTGCTCGACCACCATGGGGACGAGGTTCGAAGAGATGTAGTCGATGGGGTCGCGCATGAGGTCTCGCTGATGGCCGATCGGCGCGACTCGGAAAGGCGGTCGCATCCGCAGTCCCTGATATCGCGTCCGGGATGCGACGGCGCAAGGCCGTCCCCATCGGGTCAGGCCAGTGTGAGGCTCATGGCGCCACCTACCCACTCGATGCGGCCGCGTGCGCGGGCCGCCTCAGCAGCGTCTGAGTTGCCAAGCGCCGCCTCCGCCTCGGCCAGGACCCAGAGGCTGTAGGGGTCCATGGGCCAGTCGGTCAGCAGTTCCTCGATCTTGGCCCTGGCCCCGGCCGCGTCGCCGCTGGCCAGCATTGCAGCGGCCAGGCTGCGGCGGGTCGGATACCAGATGACTGGCGGGTCGCCTCCTTCGGGGCCTGAGCCCTGGATCTCGGCGGCCCGGCCATAGGCGACGATGGCGGCGGCCGGGTTGGCCTCGATCATGGCGGCGCGGCCTTCCAGCACACGCTGGAAAACCTCGATGAAAGCCCGACGTTCCGCAGCAGCCTCGCCCGACAGAGCCTCAGCGTCGCGCAGCGCCCGGATGGCCTCTGCCTCGGCCCGCACAGCTCGGGCGTCGCCCGCGCGTGCGGCGGTCTCACCCCGGGCATAGCGCCAACTGGCTCGAAGCATCGGACGGTCTTCGGGCGGCTCGGCCAAGGCTTCGATCTGCTCGGGCGAGCCGAAGCGGCCGTGGATGGCATAGGCATTATGCGCCATCATCTGGCGCCAGGCGTTGGCGGCAGGGATGTCGGAGTAGGTCGACAGGAAGCGCTGGGCCAGCAGCAGCCCCTGCTCTGCCCCGCCGGCCATCAAGGCGCCGCCCATGCCGAAATGGATGTTGTGGGCGTGCAGCGGCATGCCCGGAATGCCACCCGGCGGGCTGGCGAGCTCATTGTATCGCTGGTCCAGCGCCACGGCGTTGACGTTGGACATCATCGCGTCGCGGTACCGCCCGACGCGGTAAAAGGTATGCGACGGCATATGCACCAGATGGCTGGCGGAAGGAGCCAGCGCCGCCAGCCGCTCGCCATACGGAATGGCCTTGTGCGGGTCGTCCGACCATTCGGTCAGGTGGATATACAGGTGGATGGTGCCCGGATCGTTCGGGGCCTTCTCCAGTGAGGCCTCCAGCAGGGTCATCGCGCGGGTAATGCCCGGATCCAGCGCCTGGCCCTCGTCGTCCCACCATTCGTCGGCCTTCAGCATCCACGCATCAGCCGTCACAGCCGTGATCAACGGCTCATCCGGATTGGCCCGGGCGATGCGGTCCATGGCGCGTGCGAAGCGGACGGCGCGGCTGGACTTGAAGCCGGAGTAGCGCTGGATCAGGGCGTCGATCATCTGACGCTGCACGGGCGTGGCGTCGCGGGCCTTGCGGCGGGCCAGCTGGGCCAGACGGCGACCTTCGTTCATCGAGGCATCGTCGGTGCCGCCGCCGTTCAGGTTGGGGCCAAGCGCCCAGGCTTCGCCCCAGGCGCACATTCCACATTCAGGGTCCAGCGCCTGGGCCTTGCGGAAGGCACGAACCGACTCCTTGTGCTCGAACGCCCAGCGCAACCGCACCCCGTGGTCGAACCAGGCCTGGGCTTCGGGGTTGGTCGTATCGACGGCGAACGTCGCGGCACCGAAGCCGTCGACCATGACCATGTTCACCGGATCGGCCGCGTCCAGCACAGACCCCACCGTGCCGCATCCGCGTGGGTTCTGAATCAGGGCCGCGCTGGCCGCCGCGTCCGCCGCAGCCTGAGTGGCATCAGCGACCGCTGCCGGAGCGGACAGGCACAGGGCCACCGCCGTGAATGCCAGGAACCTGGATCGCATGTCTCGTCTCCCACCCGTTGGCACCCTGCGGCAAACGGCGGGCGTCGCCAAGTCCGGAGTCAGATCAGACCGGCGAGGGGCGAGGACGGGTCGGCATACATGCGTTTGGCCATGCGCCCGGCCACATAACCCTGCCGCCCCGCGATCACGGCATGCTTCATGGCCGAGGCCATCAGGATTGGATCTTTCGCCTCGGCGATGGCCGTGTTCATCAGCACGGCGTCACAACCCAGCTCCATCGCCAGCGTCGCATCCGACGGCGTGCCGACACCTGCGTCGACCAGCACGGGCACCTTCGCCTGCTCGACAATCAGTCGGACGTTCACCCGGTTCTGCAGACCCAGCCCCGAACCAATGGGCGCGGCGGCCGGCATGATGGCAGCGGCCCCCGCCTCCTCCAGTCTGCGGCACATGACGACGTCGTCGGTGCAGTAGACCATGACCTGGAAGCCGTCCTTGATGAGCAGATCCAGCGCTCGCAGCGTCTCGATCATGTCGGGATACAGGTGCGCCGTATTGGACAGCACCTCCAGCTTGACCAGATCCCAGCCCCCCGCCTCGCGCGCCAGCCGTAACGTCCGTACCGCGTCTTCGCCGGTGAAACATCCGGCTGTGTTGGGCAGGAAGGTGAAACGGTCGGGCTTCACATAGTCCACCAGCATCGGCTGGGATGGATCGGACAGGTTCACGCGACGCACAGCCACCGTGACGATCTCGGCCCCCGCCGCCTCGGCGGCGGCGGCGTTCTGGGCATAGTCCTTGTACTTGCCGGTGCCGACAATCAGGCGCGACGAGAAGGTCCGTCCGGCGACGGTCCAGGAATCAGCGGCGGCTGCGACGGCGGACGGAGCGAAAGGCGCGTTCATGGCGCGTATCTAGGCGCTTCATCCGTCGGACGAAACTGCAAGATCAGCGCGGCGTTGTCGCCGCCGCGTCCCGGCTCTCGATCAACTGGGCCAGATTGACCCCCTGACCGATCACGCAGGTCTCGGCACTCAGCGGACACAGACCCAGCGTGCGTTCGATCTCACGCAGTCGCACCACCTCCGGATTGGAGCGGATCGACTCAGCCAGCAGGCGATTGGCCTCGGCCTGGCCTCGGGCCTGGGCGATCCGCGCCTCGGCGTTGGCGCGCTCCAGATTGACCCGCTCCAGCGCGGCGCGTGTGTTCTGCTCGGCAGTGGTGCGCGACTGGATCGCCAGGATCACGCTCTCGGGATACCGGATCGACCCGATCCACTCCATACGGATGATCTCCAGCCCCTGGGGCGTCCACTCCCGCTGCAGGGCCTGCATGGCCCGCTGGAGAACGATCTGGCGTCCGGGGCCGATCAGCTGGCCGGGGCAGTCGGCTTCCTCGCCGGTCGCGGTCGACGCAGCGGCGGCCACCGGAACCACAGGGGTCCCGTCCGCAGGCGCGGCTGTGACAGGAATCGGCGCCGCAGAGGCTGCGGCCTGCTGGGCGTTACAGGCGACGGGCAGCTTCTCGGTCTCCCGCGCGATCGCGGCCCGCACGGAGGTGCGCAGCGGCCCATCGATGAAGGCGTCGTATTCTTGGCGCCAGGTCGCGAAAAGATCCGCCGCCTTGTCCTCCTGAACCCGGAACGTCAGGGCCACATCGGCTGTCATCGGCAGCCCGAGCACGTCCGAAAAGGTGATCTCCTCGTTTTCGGTCCCGTCGGCGTTGGCTTCGCGCGTATAGCTGTAGGTGCGCTGGAGCGTCTGGTAGGTGCGAATTTTTTCGCCAATGCCCTCCCAGTGGAAGCCGGGTCCCAGCTCTTCAGGTTGAACCCCGGGGTTAGGACCAAATCGCGTGGTCTTGATCCCCATGTAGCCGCTCTCAACCGTGACGCTGCATGAGGTCACAGACAGGCTGGCGATGATCAGCAGGGCGAAGACCGCCATCACCATGCTGATGGTCCGACCCACCGCCGCCGCGCCTCTGCTGCCGAAGGGGTTTGGCGTCATTCCAGCATTGGTCATCGAGGGTTGCCTTTCAGCGGTTGAAGGAGCGAACGACCCAGACCCACAGCTGCCAGCCCGCCCAGCACAGGACGAGCAAGCCGAGCACGGCCACAGCAACCGCCGCGATCAGACTGAAGGAGAAGGGCGCGCCGAGAATGGAGGGCACGAGGTAGCGAACAAGGCCGACGAAGGCGACGATCAGGACGACAAGACCGAAAGCGCCGCCCAGAGCAGTCCTGACTTCCCGGTTCATTCCAACTCCCTCGGCACTGCGCGGCAGATCACCCGGATTTGCCTTCAGGCGCAACCGAAAGTCGATCCATCCTCGCGCGCTTAAGGGGCCCGCTCGATCCGGCAGCCGCCCCGGAGGAGCCCCTCGGGCAGTGACCGTGCACAATCGTGAGAGAGGGCTGTGCAGCGAAAGGGGCAGGAGTCAGTTAAACGCAAGCCGGACACCGTATTTTATTTCAATAACTTAATCACCACTTCTGACCGCGGGTGACAGAACCTGGACTCGTTGGACTCGGTATGGCCAGAGTCCAAATGGGTCGATCACGACCCGCTTCAGCCCCCACCCACGAACTGAACCAGCTCGATCCGGTCGCCGGCGGTCAGCGCCGTGTCGGCGTGCAACGACCGGGGAACGATCGCCAGATTGCGTTCCACCGCGACCTTGCGGATGTCGAAGCCCAGCTCCTCGATCAGGCCCTGAACCGTCCTCGCCGCGACCTCGCGTTCCTCGCCATTGACCTGGATGCGCATGCCGCTACGTCGATCTTTCGTCATCTTGCGGTGACGAGCGCTTTGACGCCGCGCCCGCTTCCGCTAAAAGCCGCCGCTTCACAGCGCCAACCGCCCGTCCGGAGCGAATGCCCGAAACCCCCGTCCTCTACGTCCTGAACGGGCCCAATCTCAACCTCCTGGGAGTGCGCGAGCCGCACATCTATGGGCACGAGACCCTGGCCGACGTACAGACGATCTGCGAGCAGGCGGCAAATGGCGCGACGGTCGTCTTCCGCCAGTCGAACCGCGAAGGCGAACTGATTGACTGGGTGCAGGAGGCGCGAACCGAGGCCACTGCCCTCGTCATCAACCCGGCCGGCTATGGCCACACCTCCATCGCCCTGCTGGACGCGCTGAAGGCCCTGACCATTCCCGTGGTTGAGTGCCACCTGTCGAACCCCGCCGCGCGGGAGGAATTCCGTCGGCACAGCTATGTCTCCCTGGCCGCGACCGGTGTGATCGCCGGCTTCGGTGCCCAATCCTATGAACTGGCGGTCCAGGCCGCCCTCCGGCTGGCGCGGGAACGCGCGTCCCAGCCCTCTCGTTGAACCCCGAACACTGAGGCGACGCTCTCCATGGCGACCGACAAGAAGCTCGACAACGAACCGTCCGAGGTCATCGACGCGGCCCTGGTGCGCCAGCTCGCCGACATCCTGAACGACACGTCCCTGACGGAGATCGAGGTCGAGCGGGGCGAACTGCGCATCCGCGTTGCGCGCGAGATCACGGCGGCCCCGGTCATGCACTACGCCGCCGCGCCCGCCACGGCTCCGGCCGCTCCCGCTCCGGCCGCCGCGCCCGCT
>VYKZ01000112.1_pt1 | contig 17224 bp, 18 predicted proteins | sample 5114421 | NCBI WGS metagenome assembly VYKZ01 (sample SAMN12291788, study PRJNA351875) | freshwater metagenome | isolation source: freshwater lake | place: USA: Michigan, Gull Lake | collected 2013-08-08 | reverse complement strand
CGATGAAGAGGACGTGATCCGACTTCACCGGGCCGTACTTGGTGGAGACGGTGGTGCCCTCGATCAGGGGCAGAAGGTCTCGCTGAACCCCCTCGCGCGACACGTCGGCGCCCCGTGCCTCGGAACGGGCGGCGACCTTGTCGATCTCGTCGAGGAAGACGATGCCCTCCTGCTCGGCCAGCGTGACGGCCTCGCGCGTCAGGCTGTCCTGATCCAGCAGCTTGTCGGCCTCTTCGGAGGTCAGCGGCGCGACCGCCTCGCGGACGGTGGTGCGGACCGTCTTGGTGCGGCCGCCGCCCAGCTTGCCCAGCATTTCGGACAGGTTCAGCAGGCCGACGTTGCCGCCGGGCAGATCCATGCCCTGGATGGGAGAGGCCGTGTCCGTCAGCGCGATCTCGATCTCCTTGTCGTCCATCTGGCCGGCGCGGAGTTTGGCGCGGAAGCTTTCCCTCGTCGCCGGCTGGGCGCCCGGCCCGACCAGGGCGTCGAGGATGCGCTCCTCGGCCGCGGCCTCGGCCTTGGCCCGGACGTCGGCGCGTCGGCGGTCGCGAACCATGATCAGGGCCGCCTCGACAAGGTCTCGGATTATCTGGTCCACGTCGCGGCCGACGTAGCCGACCTCGGTGAACTTGGTCGCCTCGACCTTCAGGAAAGGCGCTCCCGACAACTTGGCCAGACGGCGTGCGATCTCGGTCTTGCCGACGCCGGTGGGGCCGATCATCAGGATGTTCTTGGGCGTCACCTCGTCGCGCAGCCCCTCGGGCACACGCTTGCGCCGCCACCGGTTGCGCAGGGCCACGGCCACGGCGCGCTTGGCGTCGGCCTGACCGACGATGTGGCGGTCCAACTCGGAAACGATTTCGCGGGGGGAGAGGTCGGTCACGACAGCGTCTCCACCGTCAGATTGCCGTTGGTGTAGACGCAGACCTCCGCGGCGATGGCCATCGACTTGCGGGCGATCGTCTCCGCGTCGAGGTCGGAATTGTCGATCAGGGCACGGGCGGCGGCCAGGGCGTAGTTGCCGCCGGAGCCGACGGCGGCCACGCCGTGCTCGGGCTCCAGCACGTCGCCCACGCCGGTGACGGTGTAGATCGAGGTCCGGTCGGCGACCAGCAGCATGGCCTCGAGCCTGCGAAGGTAGCGGTCGGTGCGCCAGTCCTTGGCCAAGTCCACGCAGGCGCGTGCAAGCTGGTCCGGAAACTGCTCCAGCTTGGCCTCCAGCCTTTCGATCAGCGTCAGGGCGTCCGCCGTGGCGCCGGCGAAGCCCGCCAGCACCTTGCCGCCGGCCAGAACCCGCACCTTGCGCGCGGATCCCTTGACGATCGTGGGACCCATGGAGACCTGGCCGTCGCCGGCGATCACCGTGCGGCCATCCTTGCGCACGGCGAGGATGGTGGTGCCGTGCCAGTCGGGGAATGCGGAGTTCATCATCCGTTGCAGATGGCGTCCGAAATGCGGCGCGGCAAGGGAAAGCGGAGCGTTTTCAACGTCACTGATCGGTCACATTTTTACCCGCGTTACCGGTTACACGGACACATTCCACCCAACATCCTGACGTTATGGGGAATGGCCGTGCTTCGTCGCGTCGTGTTCATGAGCCGTTCGATCGGCGCCGCGGGGCTCAGCACCGTGTCGCTGGCGCACATCCTGGGCGCCGCCGAGCGCAACAATCGTCAGGCTGAGGTGACGGCGGGTCTGGTCCTGCACGGCGACCGCATCGTCGAGGCGATGGAAGGCCCCGCCCACGCGGTGGCCAAGGCGATGGAGCGCATCCACGCCGATCCGCGGCACACCGACGTCGAAGTGATTCTGGACCGGCAGGTCGAACGCCGCGCGCTGCAAGAGCCGATGTCGGTCTGCGACGATGCCGAGGCGTTCCTGCGAGCCGTGGGCATCCCCAGCCTGGCGCTGATGACCGGCGAGATCGCCGAGGACGTGCTGGAGCGCCGTCTGGCGGCGTGACGGCCGGAGCCCGCCAGCCTATCTGGGGTCTGTGACCCTTTCCGACGACGAGATCGAGCGCTATGCGCGCCACCTGATGCTGGCCGAGGTCGGCGGCGTGGGCCAGCGACGTCTGAAGGTCGCGCGCGTGGGGCTGGTCGGCGTCGGCGGCGTGGGCGGGCCGGCGGCGCTTGATCTGGCGGCTGCGGGCGTTGGCACGCTGCGGCTCATCGACCCGGACGTGGTGTCCCTCTCCAATCTTCAGCGGCAGGTTCAGTTCGCGACGGGCGACGTGGGGCGGCCCAAGGTCGAGGCGGCGGCCGCGAGGCTGACGACGCTGAACCCCCATGTGGCGATCGAAACGCGGGTCGAGCCTGTGACGCCGGAGAGGGCGCGCGACTTGCTGACGGGCTGCGACGTCGTGATCGACGGGACCGACGATTTCGACGCGCGGCGCGCGGTGAACGCCGCCTGCCTGGCGCTGGGCGTGCCGCTGGTGTCCGGCGCGCTGGGGCGGTGGAGCGGGCAGGTGGGCGTGTTTGCGGGCCGGCCCTGCTGGGCCTGTCTGGTGCCCGAGACCCCGCCGGAGGCCGAGACCTGCGCGCGCGTGGGCGTGATCGGCGCGCTGGCCGGCGTGGTCGGCAGTCTGTGCGCGCTTGAGGCGGTCAAGCTGATCGCGGGCGCCGGCGAGCCGCTGACCGGGCGGCTGCTGGTCTTCGACGGGCTGAGCGGCCAGGCGCGGACGGTGAAGGTCGCGGCGGATCCGGCCTGCCCCGCCTGCGGCGGCTAGGCCAGCACCCGGTCCGGCGGGCGGTGCCCGTTCGCGAAGGTCATGACGTTCAGGATGACGCGGTCGCCCATGTCCTGGCGCGACTCCACCGTGGCCGAGCCGAGGTGCGGCAGCAGGACGGCCTTGGGGCTGTGCAGCAGGTCGGGATGGACCGCCGGTTCGTGCTCGAACACATCCAGCCCGGCGCCGCCCAGGCGGTTCTCGTTCAGCGCCTTGGCCAAGGCCGCCTCGTCGATCAGCTCCCCGCGCGCGGTGTTGATCACGATCGCATGGGACTGGAGCCGGCCCAGCCGTTCTTCCGACAGGATATGGTGCGTCTCGGGCGTCGCCGGGGTGTTGAGCGAGATCAGGTCCATGCGCGGCAGCATGGCGTCCAGATCGTCCCAGTAGGTCGCGCCCAGCTCCTCCTCGATCATCGGGCTGAGCGGCTTGCGGTTGTGATAGTGTACCTGGATGCCGAAGGCGCGGGCGCGCCGGGCCAGGGCCTGGCCGATCCGGCCCATGCCGACGATCCCCAGCCGCTTGCCCCACAGCTTGCGGCCCATCATCCAGGTGGGGGTCCAGCCGGCGAACTGACCGGCGCGCAGGGCCTCGGCCCCTTCGACCACGCGTCGCGAGACCGACAGGATCAGGGTCATGGCCAGGTCGGCGGTGTCCTCCGTCAGGACGCCGGGGGTGTTGGTCACCAGAATGCCGCGCGCCTGGGCCGCCGCCACGTCGATGTGCTCGGTGCCGGCCCCGAAGTTGGCGATCATCTTCAGCGTGTCGGGCGCCATGGCGATCAGGTCGGCGTCGATCCGGTCGGTGATGGTGGGGACCAGGACGTCGCTGGTCGCCATGGCCTGCGCCAGCTCTTCACGCGTCATCGGCCGGTCGGTCAGGTTCAGACGCGCGTCGAAAAGCTCGCGCATGCGGGTTTCGACCGCGTCCGGCAGGCGTCTGGTTAAGGTGACCTTAAGGCTGCGGGCCGACATCTGGCGGCGGAATCCCTTCGTCCGGAGCGCGCCGGTGTCGCCCCCCACGCTTAGCAAAGCCCTCGGCGCGATCAAACGTCCGCTGCTGCTGATCGGCGTCGCCCTGGCGCTGGGCGCGGGCACGACCATGCCCGACGGGCGGCCGACGCCGACGGGATTCGAGGTGCCGCGCTGGATCGCCCTGAGCTCGAAAGAGGTCCACGCCCGCCGCGGCCCCGGCACCGACCATCCGATCCTGTGGAAGTACACGGCGCGCGGCCTGCCGGTTCAGGTGATCGCCGAGACGCGGGAGTGGCGGAAGGTCTGCGATCCCGAGGGGTCGATCGCCTGGGTCCACCGCACGGTGACCAGCGGACGGCGTCGCGTCTTCAACATGGGCGCCGAGGCCGTGTCGATTCACTCGGGCCGCGACGCGAAGTCGTCGGTCAAGGCGCGGCTGGGCCCGCGCAGCCTGATCCCGGCCGAGGACTGCGAGGACGGCTGGTGCAAGGTGCGCGACGGCCGCCTGAAAGGCTGGGTCCAGGAAGGCGCCGTGTTCGGCACGGCGGCCAAGGCCCAGTGCGACTGGCGCCGCCCGGCGGGGCCCGCCGCCGGTTGACCGCATGCGCGCCGGGGTGCAATCCCCGCGCATGAGCATTTCGACCCCCATGTCGGACCCGGCGAACCGCCGCTCCAGCTACGACTACGAGCAACTGCTGGCCTCGGGCCGCGGCGAGCTGTTCGGACCGGGCAACGCCCAGCTGCCGGCCCCGCCGATGCTGATGTTCGACCGCATCGTGCACATCGACGACGACGGCGGCGCGCATGGCAAGGGCCGGATCGAGGCCGAGCTGGACGTCGACCCGTCGCTCTGGTTCTTCCAGTGCCACTTCATCGGCGACCCGGTGATGCCCGGCTGTCTGGGACTGGACGCCATGTGGCAGCTGGTTGGCTTCTATCTGGGCTGGATCGGCGGGCCGGGCAAAGGGCGCGCGCTGGGCGTGGGTGAGGTGAAGTTCACCGGCCAGGTGCTGCCGGACGTCAAGAAGGTCACCTACAAGATCGAGCTGAAGCGGGTCATCAACCGCAAGCTGGTCATGGGCATCGCCGACGGGGTTCTCGAAGCCGACGGAGTGCCCATCTATACCGCCACCGACATGCGGGTGGGCCTGTTCGGCGCGTCCGAACAGAGCTGAGCGCGTTCAAGGTCAGCCGACCCAAGAGCGGCGACCGAAGCTGAAGACAAGGGACTGAAACATGCGGCGCGTCGTCGTCACCGGACTGGGCATCGTCTCCTCCATCGGCACCGGCCAGGACGAGGTCGCGGCCTCGCTGAAATCGGCGAAGTCGGGCGTGAAGTTCGCCCAGGATCACGCCGACCACGGCTTCCGCTCGCAGGTCTGGGCGCCGCCGGCGCTGGGGCATACCGCCGAGGACTGGGCCCCGCACGTCGACCGTCGCGCGGCGCGCTTCCTCGCCAACGGCACGGCCTGGGGCCACATCGCCTTCGAGGAGGCGTTGAAGGATTCCGGCCTGACGCCGGACGAGATCAAGGACGAGCGCATCGGCCTGATCGTCGGTGAGGGCGGCCCCTCGACCCAGGTCATCCTGCAGGCGGCGGACGTCACCAAGGAGAAGGGCTCGCCCAAGCGGATCGGGCCGTTCGCTGTGCCCAAGGCCATGGCGTCGGGGCCGTCGGCGGTTCTGGCGACCTGGTTCGAACTGAAGGGCATCAACTATTCGATCAGCTCGGCCTGCGCGACCAGCGCCCACTGCATCGGCGCGGCCGCCGAACAGATCGCCTGGGGCAAGCAGGACGTGGTCTTCGCCGGCGGCGTCGAGGACATCGACTGGTCCATGTCGAACATGTTCGACGCGATGGGCGCCATGTCGTCGAACTTCAACGAGACGCCGTCGGTCGCCAGCCGCGCCTACGACAAGGACCGCGACGGCTTCGTCATCGCCGGCGGCGCGGGCATCGTGGTGCTGGAAGAGTATGAGCGGGCCAAGGCGCGCGGCGCGACCATCTACGCCGAGGTCACGGGCTACGGCGCCAACTCCGACGGCTACGACATGGTGGCCCCTTCGGGCGAAGGCGCCGAGCGCTGCATGAGGATTGCGCTGGAAATGGCCGGCAATCCGAAGATCGACTACCTGAACCCGCACGGCACCTCGACGCCGGTGGGGGACTCGAAGGAGATGGGCGCGGTCCGCAACGTCTTCGGCGACGCCATGCCGATGATCTCGTCCACCAAGTCCTTGACCGGCCACTCGCTGGGCGCGGCCGGGGCGCAGGAGGCGATCTACTGCCTGCTGATGATGAAGCACGGCTTCGCGGCGGAGAGCGCGCACATCGAGAACCTGGACCCCGAGTTCGAGGGCATGCCGATCCTGCGCACGCGCCACGACGGCGAGCTGACGCACGTCATGTCCAACAGCTTCGGCTTCGGCGGCACCAACGGCTGCCTGATACTGTCGAAGGTCTGACGGCTCAGGCCGCCGCGCGCGCGGCGTCTTCGGCCGGGGTCAGCACCCGCCGGATGGCGTTGAGCAGGACGTCGGGCTGGATCGGTTTCTGGACCACGCCGTCCATGCCGGCGGCCAGATAGGTCTCGGCGTCGCGGTCGTCGGCGTTGGCGGTCAGCGCCAGGATGGGCAGGCGACCGACCGGGCCGGGCAGGGCGCGCAGCGCGCGGGTCGCCTCCACCCCGTCCATGCCCGGCATCTTGATGTCCATCAGGATCAGGTCATAGGACCGCGCCTGCGCCGCCTCGACGGCCGCGCGGCCGTCCTCGACCATGTCGGCGGTGCAGCCGAACATCTCCAGCAGCTTGCCCGCCAGGAAGCGATTGGTGGCGTTGTCGTCGGCGACCAGCACGTGCAGCGTGTCGTGCGGCGTGGGCTCGGCCATGGCGGGGCCGGCGACGCTTTCGACCTGCACGGCAGGGGCCACGACGTGGAAGCTGAAGCGTGCGCCACCCGTAGGCGCTTCGCCCAGCGCGATCTGGCCGCCCATCCGCTCGACGATCTGGCGACAGATGGCCAGGCCCAAGCCGGCCCCGGCGCTGGAGCGGCCGGCGTTGCCGGTGTTGAACGGCTCGAAGATCGTGGCCGCGGCCCAGGGCGGCACGCCCGGCCCGCTGTCGTCGACCGTGCCGATCACGCGCACGCCGTCCGGCGTCGCGTCCGTGGTCAGCGAGACGCGGATGCCGCCCGCCTCGGTGAACTTGATGGCGTTGCCGATCAGGTTGTTGAACAGCTGCTTCAGCCGCACGCCGTCGGCCATGACGCCCGCGGCCCCGGCCAGGTCCGCCTCGACGGTCAGCGACAGCCCTTTCTCCTCCGCGCGCGGGCGCCACAGGCGGTCCAGGTCCTGGGCCAGTTCGGCGAGGTTCAGGGGCGCCGGCTCCAGCGCCAGCAGGCCGGCCTCGGCGCGCGACATGTCCAGGGCGTCGGTCAGCAGGCGCAGCAGGCCCTGGCCCGACTCCACGATGGTGTCGACGTGGGGGCGCAGCTCCTCCTGCGTCAGCAGGCGCTGCATCAGGGCGGCGACGCCCAGCACGCCGTTCAGCGGCGTGCGGATCTCGTGGCTCATCACCGCGAGGAACTCGGACTTGGCCCGGCTGGACGCGCGGGCGCGGGCCTCGGCGGCGGCCAGGCCGCGCGCCAGCTCCCCCATCTCCTCGGCGCGGCGCTTGTACAGGGCGCTGCCGGCCCGCAGCACCTGCAGGATCGCGCCCACGCCCACGTACCGGCCGTCGGCGTCCACGGCGATGAAGCCGCCCAGCAGGGACGCCGCCTCGCTGGAATCGATGGTGGCGAAGAAGGCCTCGGCGCCGTCGGCGGCGCGCGCGATCGTCGGCCGGTCGTTCATCAAGGCCGACACCGGGCGCTTGGCGTACAGTTCGCGGCCGAACGCGCCGGCCATTCTCAGCGTGAAGGCGTTGCGCTCGATCAGACCCAGCGGCCGGCCGTCGTCGTCGACCACGGCGACGACCAGGGTGTTGGGCTCGGCCAGAAAGCGCTCATAGACCTCGGCGCCCCGGGTGGTGGGGCTGACCGGCGTCGCCGCTTCGATGTAGTCGCCGATCCGCGCCATGCGCCCTCCGGGCCCCAGGGACGCGGGCCACGGGCGCAAGGCTTAGCCGTGCTCGCTTAACGAGCGGTTGGCCGAATGTGAAACTTTTCAAATGAAAACAGCAAAGTAAGTCAGAACCCGGAGCATATGTCACACGGCGGCGCGCGTCTGACGGGCGCGCGCTTGTCGGGAACCGAACACAGGCCTAGGCCTTCCTTGGCCTTCACCCCGGAGCTCGCCCTGACCGCAGATCCCTACATCCTGTTTCTGCTGGGCCTGGGGCTGGTGGTGCTGCTGGTCAGCTGGGCGCCGGTCGGGCTGAAGCGGCTGCCGCTGACCTTGGCGATCCTGTGCGTGGCCATCGGCGTGGGCGTGTTCTCGACCGGCCTGCTTGCCTTCGACCCCGACCCGCGCACCTGGGACACGGCGACGGAGAAGCTGACCGAGCTGGTGGTGATCATCAGCTTGATGGGCTGCGGGCTGAAGCTGGACCGAAAGCTGGGCTGGAAGAGCTGGGGCGTCACCTGGCGGCTGCTGGCGGTCGCCATGCCGCTGACCATCGCGGCCGTGGCGATGCTGGGCGTGTGGGGCCTCGGCTTCGCCCTGCCGATGGCGATGCTGCTGGGCGCGGCCATGGCGCCGACGGATCCGGTGCTGGCGTCCGACGTGCAGGTAGGACCGCCCGGGTCGGGCGAGGAGGACGAGGTGCGCTTCGGCCTGACGTCCGAGGCGGGGCTGAACGACGCCCTGGCCTTCCCCTTCGTGCACCTGGCCATCCTGGCGTCGCTGGGCGGGCTGGCGTCGCAGCAGGCGCTGATGGACTGGGGCCTGGTCAAGGTCGGGTGGAAGATCGCGGCCGGGCTGGGCGTCGGCTGGTTGGTGGGCGCCGCGTTCGGCTGGATGCTGTTCCGGAATTCCGACCGCAAGCTGTCGCATCTGGGCGACGGGCTGATCGCCCTGGCGGCCACCTTCATCGCCTATGCGGCGACCGAGCTGGCGCACGGCTACGGCTTTCTGGCGGTGTTCGTGGCGGCCGTGACGATCCGGAATTGGGAGCGCGACCACGAGTTTCACGAAGAGATGCACGACCTGTCGGACCAGATCGAGCGGCTGCTGATGATGCTGCTGCTGGTGCTGTTCGGCGGGGCGCTGGCCAATGGCCTGTTGAACAGCCTGACCTGGATCGACGCGGCGGTGGCGGCGGCGATCCTGCTGATCGTGCGGCCCGTGACGGGATTGATCGCCCTGACCGGCGCGCCGCAGCCGTGGCGGGAGAAGCTGCTGCTGGCGTTCCTCGGGATCCGCGGAGTCGGGTCGGTCTACTACGTCGCCTATGGGCTCAATTACGGCGAGTTCGGCGACAGCGAGCGGCTGTGGGCGATCGTCGGCCTGATCGTGCTGGCGTCCATCGTGCTGCACGGCGTCACGGCCACGCCGTTGCTGGAGCGGGTGGCCCGCTGGCGAGGGAGCAAGAAGCCCGCCTAGCCCTTGGCGCTGGGGCGGTGCCGCATCCCCATGTACACGCCGCCCGACTTCAGCTCGTCGGTCATCTGGCGGATCCGCTTCGTGCGGGTCGCGTCCTCCCGCGCGCGGCTGATCCAGCCCAGATAGTCGTTGCGCTGATAGGGCGGGCGCGCGTCGTAGTCGTCGCGGACGCCCCTGGCCTTCAACGCGGCGGCCACGTCGTCGGGCATCGAATGGATCGGGCGTTTGGCCATGCTCGGCTCCCTAACCTCGGCTTGCCCCCAAACGCGCGACCGTCCAGAAACGCTGCTCAAATCTTGGGCCCATGGCCTGCGACGCGGTCGCGCGCAGTCCGAGGGCGAACATGGAGCTGCATCTCATGGCCACCGAATCCAGCTGGAACATGCCGACCGGCGAGCTGATGAAGGGCAAGAAGGGCCTGATCATGGGGGTGGCGAACGCCAACTCCATCGCCTGGGGCATCGCCCAGCAGCTGGCCGCGCAGGGGGCCGAGCTGGCCTTCACCTATCTCGGCGAGGGGCTGGAGCGCCGCGTGCGCCCGCTGGCCGAAAGCGTGAATGCGAAACTGATCCTGCCGGCCGACGTCACCGAAGACGCCTCGATGGACGCCCTGTTCGCCGAACTGGAAAAGACCTTCGGCACCCTGGACTTCGTGGTCCACTCCGTCGCCTTCGCCAACAAGAACGAGCTTCAGGGGTCGTTCGTCGACAACACGACGCGGGACAGCTTCCTCCTGGCCATGAACATCTCGGTGTTCAGCTTCGTGGACGTGTCGAAGCGCGCGGCCAAGCTGATGCCCAACGGCGGGTCGATCGTGACCATGACCTATCTGGGGTCGGAGCGCGCCATCCCCAACTACAACACCATGGGCGTGGCCAAGGCCGGTCTGGAAGCCGCCACTCGCTACGTCGCGCGCGACCTGGGGCCCAAGGGCATCCGCGTCAACGCCATCTCGGCGGGCGCCATGCGGACCCTGTCGCTGGCCGGCATCTCCGGCGGGCGCGGCATGCTGTCCAAGGGCCGCGAGATGAGCGCGATGAAGGAGGACACGTCCATGGAAGGCGTCGCCGGCTGCGCCCTGTGGCTGTGCTCCGACCTGGGCTTCTCCACCACCGGCGAGGTCATCCACGTCGACGCCGGCTTCCACATGATGGGCATGGCGGCGGACGAGGACTGATCACCGAGCGGTGACTTGCGGTTGAGGGGGGCTGTGTGCAGGTTGTCCGCAACGCGAAGGAGCTGCCGATGACGCAAGAGCCGCCGCCCACCCAGGTCGACGACGTCGTGGTGAGGGGCCGGAGGCGCTGGCCCAACGGACAATTTCCGGTCCGGAGCGGTGAGGGCTATGGCGAGGACCCGGATGGGCCCATCCCGATTGAGGTGGGGCAGGAGCCAGACCCGCCGACGAGCACCGATCCGTGTGCAGATCCCACCACGGCGGCGATTTGGAATGCTGACGCGGCTGCGGCCGCTAGCGTCGCCGCCATGATCGCCAAGGCAGGATCGCTTGGCGACGGCTCAACGCTGACGAATCGTGAGTTCGGCGTGAACTTGATCGTCAATGCAACTGGGGGTGTGAGCTTCACTGAGGTCAGCGTCGGCCCGACTGCGGTCGTTGGGCAAGTGCCCAACGTCGAAATACAGCCCGGCGGCGCAACCCTGCTCAACTGGATGGGCGACGTCCACAACCATCCCAGCGGAGATGGGAGGTTGAGCGAGGAGGAATTGGGACTGTTCCAAGAACGACTTGATTTGATTGAGCAGTACCATCCAGAGCGAGATTTAAGCGCGATAGCAGCTTACGTGGTCGTAGCAGACGGCAGTTCCCCCACCGGCTACCGAATTTATGCCACGACTCGCGACACGGTCGTTGATGGACCGGTAGCCGAGGTCAATCCAGAGGCACAGCCATGTCCTTGAGAGTTTATGGTCCCGTGGAACGATTTATCCTGATGGTAGCCAGTGCCCTCGCTATTTCGGCATGTCAGCCCTTCGCTCAAAGCCCGTCGACTTCGACTGTCTACTCTCTCTCCGGAGGTCATTTAGTCGAAGTCCGTAACGACAGAGGCTCAGGATTCGTCATTCGCGGGCCTCGCGGTGGACCTTGGCAAGCGGAGGTTGCCTTATCGGATGGACCGCCTTTTACGATCACATCCGGGAGTTGTCCTGCATTGTCACAAGTCGTTGCGGCTTTTGAAGACTTGCCTCCACTAACTCTGGGTTGGCCAAAGCCGACGGGAAATCCGCCAACCTTATCCGTGCCCCCGACGCGCAAGCATGGTGCCGACTGGAGGGTATCGTCAGCGGGCTTTGCTCCAGACGTTTCGCAGTTTGCCGTCACGCTTCAGGGGTCTCAGGGTCCCTATGCGAGTTGGGCCGAAGACGCGATAGTGTCTTTGTCCGCATGTGCCTGAAGACGCAAATCAAGCGACGGCCCCTCACTTCCCTCAAGTGAACGCTAAGGGGCCTATCAGCCGTCGTTACTTCAGCGACGGATCCGCCGCCTTGCACGCTTCGATCAGCCCCTGAACCGAGGCCACCGACTTGGCCAGCATCTCCTTCTCGGCGTCGTCGGTGGTGAACTCGACGATCTTCTCGACGCCGCCGGCGCCGATCAGGGCGGGCAGGCCGACGTAGAGGTCGTTCAGGCCGTATTCGCCGGACGCCCAGACCGCGCAGGGCAGGACGCGCTTCTGGTCCAGCAGGTAGGAGCGGGCCATGGCCACGGCGCTCTCGGCCGGGGCGTAGAAGGCCGAACCGGTCTTCAGCAGGGCCACGATCTCGCCGCCGCCCTTGCGGGTGCGCTCGACGATGGCGTCCAGATCGGCCTGCGACAGGAAGCCGGCCTTGACCGCGTCCGGCAGGCTCAGGCCGCCGACGGTGGAGTGGCGCACCATCGGCACCATGTCGTCGCCGTGACCGCCCAAGGTCCAGGCGTGCACGTCCTGAATCGACACGCCGGTCTTCTCGGCCAGGAAGGCGGCGAAGCGGGCCGAGTCCAGCACGCCGGCCATGCCGACGACCTTCTCCTTCGGCAGGCCCGAGAACTTTTGCAGGGCCCAGACCATGGCGTCCAGCGGGTTGGTGATGCAGATGACGAAGGCGTTGGGGGCGTGCGCCTTGATGCCCTCGCCCACCGCCTTCATGACCTTCAGGTTGATGCCGATCAGGTCGTCGCGGCTCATGCCCGGCTTGCGCGGCACCCCGGCGGTGACGATGCAGACGTCGGCGCCGGCGATGTCGGCATAGTCGTTGGCGCCCTTCAGCGACACGTCCTGGCCGAAGACGGCCGAGCCCTGGAAGATGTCCAGCGCCTTGCCCTGCGGCGTGCCCTCGGCGATGTCGAACAGGATCACGTCGCCCAGCGCCTCGCGCGCGCAGATGTGGGCCAGGGTGCCGCCGATCATGCCGGCGCCGATGAGGGCGATCTTGGCGCGTGCCATCAGGTGGTTCTCCAAAGGTTGGATGGGGAGGTTGGGCGCGGGTCTAGACCCCGTGCGGCGTGGCTGCAACCATGCCCGCGCAATGGCCGCTCCCTCTGAAATCGTCCCCGCCGGAGAGGTGCCGACCGATCTGGTCCAGGTCGCCGACGCGCGGGCCGTGCGCGCGGAAGTGGAGGCGTGGCGGGCGCGGCTTCTGAGGCCGCCGGGCCTATGGGACCGGGCGACGCGGGGGACGCAGGACCGCATCAACCGGGTGATCCCGGAGCGCGTGCACGCGGCGGTCACGGCCGCGGTCGAGGCCATGACCAGGGGCATCCTGACCGGCGCCGACGTGCTGGCCCGGCCGGCGCCGCGCGACTCGCTTGCGGCGGCGGAGGCGAGGTCGCGGGCGATCCTGAAGGCGCACCGCAACGCCGCCAGCGTCGAGGGCGGGGTCGCCGGGGCCGGAGGCTTCCTGCTTGCGGCGGCGGACTTTCCCGCCCTGATGGCCATCAAGGTGCGGATGCTGGCCGAGATCGTCGCTGCGCACGGCTGGGGCGGCGGTTCGGCTCGGGAGCGGCTATTCCTGCTGCACGTCTTCCACCTGGCCTTCGCCAGCGCGCGGCGCCGGCCGGAGGCGCTGCGGGCGCTGGATGACTGGATCTCGGGCGTGAACCAGCCGGATCTTGTGGCCGACTACGACTGGCGCACCTTCCAGATCGAGTACCGCGACCACATCGACCTGGCAAAGCTGGCGCAGATGCTGCCGGTGGTGGGCGCGCCGGTGGGGGCGGTGGTCAACTGGCGGCTGACGGAGCGGCTGGGAGAGACCGCCATCATGGCCTGCCGGATGCGCTGGCTGGCGGAGGGCTAGTCAGCCTCGGACGGTGGAGCCCAGTTCGGGTCGGTGACCGGAAACCAATCGGCGGCGAGATCGCGCCATTCCGCGTTCTCTCGCTCGATCAGCGCCAGCTTCCAGTCCCGCAGCCACTTTTTCAGTCGGCGCTCCCTGCGGATCGCATCGACGACCCAGACGTGCCGTTCGAACCAGACCAACTGCGTGCAATCGTTCTCGTCCGTGAAGCCGGGAAAAGCCCGCGTCTTGTGCTTCCAGACGCGACTTTCGAGGTTGGAGGTCGAGCCGGTGTAGATCGTGCCGTTGCGGCCGCTCGCCATCATGTAGGTCGCGATGAACGTGCGGTGCGTGACCATGTGACGAGGCTAGCCGCCCCTTCCTCTTTCGTCATCCTCCGGCGAGCGCAGCGAGACCGGGGGACCCAGCGGCGCCGAAGGCGACCTGCGTGCGGCGGTGAAACGGATCAGGGTTCGACGCTTCGCGTCGCCGCTGGGTGGCCCGGTCAAGCCGGGCCATGACGAAAGAGGTGAGGGGTCAGTCCCGCTCGTCGACCTCGGCCGGCCGGATCGCGCGCAGCCAGCCGTCGGTCAGGCGCACCTCGGGCACGGCGTCGCGGGTGAAGGGCAGGTACCAGGTGGGCCCGCCCTCGGCGGGGGCGATCTCCAGCATGTCGCCCGCCCCGAAGTTGGGAACCGACTTCACCGTGCCGATCACGCGGTCGTCGGCGTCGCGGGCGGCAAGGCCGATCAGGTCGGTCAGATAGAATTCGTCCTCGTCCTCCGGCGGCGGCAGGCGGTCGCGGGGGACGAACAGCTTCAGGCCGCGGAGCGCGTCCGCCTGTTCCTTGGTGGCGATCTCCTTCGCCCGGCCGACGATCGCCGTCTTCTCGGGCCGGCCGGAGGTCAGGGTAAGGCCGACGGAGCCGTCGGCGCGCAGCAGGGGGCCGTAGGCGAGCAGCGCCATGGGATCGGCCGTCCAGGCGGTGACGCGCACCTCGCCCTTCACGCCGAAACCGCCGGCGACCTGGGCGACGAGGATGAGGTTCTGATCGGTCATGCGACGCGCCGGATAGCAGAAAGGGCGACGCCGAACGACGCCGCCCCTTCGAGCTTTGGAGAATATGAGGCGATCAGGCCTCGGTCTTCTCTTCCTCGGTCGCCTCGGCGGCCGGGGCTTCTTCGGTCGCTTCCGCGGCCGGAGCTTCCTCGGCGGCGGCTTCGGCCGGAGCTTCTTCCGCGGCGGCTTCGGCGGCCGGGGCGTCCTCGGTCACTTCCGGCTCGGGCTCGGGAGCCGGAGCGTTCTTGGCGGCTTCGGCCGCGGCGGCGGCTTCTTCCTTGGCGCGGGCGGCGGCCTCGGCGGCCTCGGCCTTGGCGGCGGCTTCGGCTTCCAGACGGTCGGCTTCACGCTGGGCGCGCTCGGCGGCGCGTTCCTGGGCCTTCTTGCCCGGCTCGGCCTTCTTCATGTTCTGGCCCTGGGTCCACTTGACCTTGGCGCCGAGGGTCTCGTCCTGCGACAGGAAGCGGGCGACGCGATCGGTCGGCTGGGCGCCCTTGCCCAGCCATTCAGCGATGCGGTCGACCTTCAGGTTGACGCGCTTCTGCTCGCCGTCGCGCGGAAGCATCGGGTTGTAGGTGCCGACGCGCTCGATGAACTTGCCGTCCCGGGGAGAATGGGAGTCGGCGACGACGATGTAGTAGTAGGGGCGCTTCTTGGCGCCGCCGCGGGCCAGACGGATCTTCAGCATTTCGGTCTTCTTTCTCTAGTCGATCTTATTTCTTGGGAGGGAAGCCCGGCAGGCCCGGAAGCCCCCCCGGCAGTTGTCCGCCGCCCAGCCCGGCGAGCCGGTCCTGGATGGCTTTCATTTCGTCGGCGGAGGGTTCGGGCATCTTGCCGCCCCCCATCGCCTTCAGGCGCGCCATGTCGGGGCCGCCCATGCCGCCGGGGCCGCCGCCCAGGCCGCCCAGCATGGCGGCCATCTGCTGCATCTTCTTGGGTCCGCCGCGCGACAGGGACTTCACCATGTCGGCCATCTGGCGGTGCTGCTTCAGCACGCGGTTGACCTCCTGCACCTCCACGCCGGCGCCGGCGGCGATGCGGCGCTTGCGGCTCGCGTTCAGCAGGTCGGGCTTCTTGCGCTCCAGCTTGGTCATCGAGGAGATGATGGCTTCCTGACGCGCGATCATGCGGTCGTCGACGCCGCTGTCGGCCATCTGGGCCTTCATCTTGGCCACGCCGGGCAGCATGCCCATGATGCCCTGCAGGCCGCCCATGCGCTTCAGCTGCTGCAGCTGGCCCATCAGGTCGTCCAGGTCGAACTGGCCCTTGGCCAGCTTGCGGGCCATCTTCTCGGCCTTGGCCTGGTCCAGCTCCTGGCTGGCCTTTTCGACCAGGGCGACGATGTCCCCTTGGCCCAGGATGCGGCCGGCGACGCGGCGGGCGTCGAACACGTCCAGCGCGTCGACCTTCTCGCCCGCGCCCAGATACTTGATCGGCAGGCCGGTGACGGCCCGCATCGACAGCATCGCCCCCCCGCGCCCGTCGCCGTCGGCGCGGGTCAGGACCAGACCCGTCAGCGGCAGGCGCTCGTGGAAGGCCTTGGCGGTGCGCACCGCGTCCTGACCGGTCAGGCTGTCGGCGACCAGCAGAGTCTCGACCGGCTTCGACACGGCGGCGACCTCGGCCACCTCGGCCATCAGGCCTTCGTCCAGGGTGATGCGACCGGCGGTGTCCAGGATCAGGACGTCGAAGCCCTGCAGCTTCGCCGACTGCAGCGCGCGCTTCGTGATCTGGACCGCGCTCTCGCCTGCGACGATCGGCAGGGTGGCGACCTCGATCTGCTTGCCCAGCGTGGCCAGCTGCTCCATCGCCGCCGGACGCCGCGTGTCCAGCGAGGCCATCATGACCTTCTTGCGGTCGAACTTCGTCAGGCGCAGCGCCAGCTTGGCCGAGGTCGTCGTCTTGCCCGACCCCTGCAGGCCGGCCATCAGGACGACGGCCGGCGGCGTGGCGTTGGTGTTGAGCGGGACCGGCTCCTCGCCGCCCAGCATCTCGATCAGGCCGTCGTAGACGATCTTGACCACCTGATCGGCCGGCTTGACCGAGCGGATGACCTCTTCGCCCGTGGCGCGCTCGGTGGCGAAGGCGATGAAGTCCTTGACGACCGGCAGGGCGACGTCGGCCTCCAGCAAGGCCACGCGCACCTCGCGCATCGCCTCGGCCACGTCCTTTTCGGACAAGGCGCCGCGCCCGGTGATCCGGTCGAAAACCCCTGTCAGCCGCTCGTTCAGAGCCTCGAACATTCAACACCCATTCTGGGCGCAAAACGACCTCAGCCCCAGTGGACGTGTGACGTCGACTGGGGTCCTCTCCCGGCTCGTCCTGACGTGATGCAGGGGTCGTCCGGGAGGAGGCGCGAGGAAAATTGCGCCGGAAGCGGCGGCTTATGGCGGAAAACCGGGGCGGAGACAAGGCGGGCGGCCGGCCGTGCCTGAACGCCGTTCAGCTTTCGCCGAATTCACGCGGCGTCACCATTCCGCCTTCGGTTTCGCAACGTCCTGCAACGAAGCGTCGCCATTAGGGCGGGGTCGCCGGCAAGAGCGACGCATCCTCCTCAGGAGACCCCGATGAAGACGCTGATCCTGGCCGCCGCCGCGGCCCTCTCGCTGACGGCTCCGGCCATGGCCGCCGACCCGCTGCGCA
>VYKZ01000111.1_pt1 | contig 17445 bp, 24 predicted proteins | sample 5114421 | NCBI WGS metagenome assembly VYKZ01 (sample SAMN12291788, study PRJNA351875) | freshwater metagenome | isolation source: freshwater lake | place: USA: Michigan, Gull Lake | collected 2013-08-08 | reverse complement strand
GCCGCCCTGATGGCGCTGTACGTCGTGTTCCAGCAGCTGGCGGGCTTCTCGCTGACGCAGGCCACCATCCGCTGGGGCGCCCTGCGGATCGTGCCGTGCTTCGCGCTCGGCTGCGCGCTCTATCTGGTGCATCGCCGCGGCGGCGTGGCGCGGCCGGGACTGCTCAGCGCTCTGGCGCTGGTCCTGATCGTCGCCGCCGCCTCGGTTCAGGCGTGGGACGGCTTCATCGTCCTTCTGGGCGGCATGCTGATCCTGGCGCTCGGCTCGTTGGACAACGTCCGCGCGGGGCCCCTGTCCAGCCGCTTCGCCGTCTGGCTGGGCGAGATTTCCTACGCCCTCTATATGGTGCTGATCCCCTGGACGCTGATGGCCGTGAACGGCGTGGCGCGGCTGACGGGCTCGCAGGACAAGACCTTCGCCCTGCCGATCTGGCTGGGCATCGTGCTCGGCGCCGTGGTCGCGGCGGCGATCGCCCATCATCTGGTGGAAAAGCCCGCCCGCACCTGGCTCCGGAACCTGCCGGCGCGGGGCCGAAACGCCGATCACGCGAAAGTCAGACAGGAAAAATCCCCCGCACGGGTTTCCCCGGCCGGGTGAATTCGGCTACCCAAGGCCCTCAATCCACCGGAACGGAGCACGCCTCATGCTGAAACGGCTCGCCGTCGCCCTGGTTGCGGCCGTCATCGGATTTTCTCCGCTGGCCCCCAATATCGCCCAGGCCGACGCGCCGTACTGGCAGTGCGTGACCTTCGCCCGCCTGACCTCGGGCATCGAAATCCGCGGCGACGCCTGGACCTGGTGGGAAAGCGCCCAGGGCCAGTACCGCACCGGCTCCTCGCCCGAAGTCGGCTCGGTCCTGGTGTTCCGTCCGACCGGCCGCATGACGCGTGGGCACGTGGCGGTGGTCTCGGAGATCCTGACTGACCGCGTGATCCGCATCACCCACGCCAACTGGGGCGGCAGCCGCGGCAAGATCGAGGAAAACGTCACCGTCGCCGACGTGTCCGACGCCGGCGACTGGAGCGCGGTCAAGGTCTGGTACGCCCCGATCAACGACCTCGGCACCTCGGTCTATCCGGTCTACGGCTTCGTCCACAACGAGCGTCTGGGCGGCTCCACCCTGATCGCCTCGCTGCCGACGTCGCTGGGCTGATCCCCACTCCATGATCCGCATCCATCGGCGCGGCGAGACCGGTTGCCGCGCCCTGGATGCGCCGCCCGTCGGGGCGCTGGACCCCGACATCCTGTGGGTCGACCTGATCGCGCCGTCGCGCGAGGAGGAGCTCTCGATAGAGCGGGCGCTGGGCGGCATCCCCCTGCCGACGCGCGAGGAGATGGCCGAGCTGGAGGCTTCCAGCCGCCTCTACCGCCAGCACGGCGCCACCTACGTCACCGTCGATCTGCTGCACCGGGGCGACGAGGACGTGCCCTTCCTCGACCCCGTCACCTTCGTGGTGACGCCCGGACCCCTGGTCACCATCCGCTATTTCGACCCCCGCCCCTTCGCCATGATGGAGGAGGCGCTGCGGCGGGACGAGCACCTGTGCACTACGGCCCCCGGGCTGGCCCTGCACCTGTTCGAGATGGTGATCGACCGCACCTCCGACGTGCTGTCGAAGACGGTCGAGCGGGTGGAGCGGTTCGGCGACGAGATTTTCGCCGAGCGCAACCGGGCGCGCAGCTTCGAGCCCTACGTCAACCGGCTGGGCCGCGCGCGGCAGGCCAACGCGCGGCTGGAGCAATGTCTGGCCGGCCTGCTGCGGGCCTTCGTCTTTCTGGGTCTGGACGACCGAATCGAGAAGGATCAGGAGGCGCGCGACCATCTGGCGTCCCTGACCCGCGACGCGCGCAGTCTGACGGACCACAACCACTCCGTCGCCGCCTCCATCGATTTTCAGCTGAACGCGACGCTGGGCCTGATCAACATCCAGCAGTCTTCGATCATCAAGATCTTCTCGGTCGCCGCGGTCGCCTTCCTGCCGCCGACGCTGATCGCCTCGATCTACGGCATGAATTTCGACCACATGCCCGAGTTGGCCCAGCCGTGGGCCTACCCGGCGGCGCTGGTGGCGATGGTCGTGTCGGCGGTGCTGCCGCTGGCGTGGTTCAAGAAGCGCGGCTGGCTCTGAACCTTGCGCCCGCGCGGCGCGGACGCGACAAGGCGCCATGAGCGACCCCCGCGACGTCACCTACGCCGGCTATCTGGACCTCGACGTCCTCTTGTCGGCGCAGAAGCCCCATTCCGACCAGCACGACGAGATGCTGTTCGTGGTCATCCACCAGACCAAGGAGCTGTGGCTCAAGCAGATGCTGCACGAGGTGGCGCTGGCCCAGCGGCTGGTCCGCGCCGGCGATCTGGTGCCCGCCTACAAGAGCCTGGCCCGCATCAGCCGCATCCAGGCCGTGATGACCCAGAGCTGGGACGTCCTGGCCACCATGACGCCCGCAGACTACCTGAACTTCCGCGCCGTGCTGGGGTCGTCGTCGGGTTTCCAGAGTGACCAGTTCCGGCGGTTCGAGGCCATGCTGGGGCTGAAGAACCCCGCCTTCCTGCGGCATCACGTCGATCGCCCCCATGCGCATGCCGCTCTGAAGGCGGCGATCGAGGCGCCCAGCCTTTATGACGACACGCTTGCCCGACTGGCGGCCGCGGGGCTGGAGGTGCCGGCCGAGGTCCTGTCGCGCGACGTCTCCCTGCCCTATGAGCCCAGCCCGGCGGTCGAGGAGGCGTGGCTGCGGGTCTATCGCGATCCCCACCGGTTCTGGGACCTGTACCAGCTGGCGGAAAAGCTGGTCGATCTGGACGACGCCCTGCTGACCTGGCGGCACAAGCACGTGGTGACGGTCGAGCGCATCATCGGACGGCGCATGGGCACGGGCGGGACGGCCGGCGTCGGCTATCTGACCGAAACCCTGTCGCGGCGGTGCTTCCCGGAGCTGTGGTCGATCCGGACGCGGCTCTAGAAGCCGCCGCTTTTCAACGGCCAAGCTGAAACCCGCCGGGCCGCCGGGCGCTTTGACCTCATCTTCCCCGAAAGAGAGGCAAATCCCATGACCGACGCCAACCGACACGACATCGACGTCCTGAACGGCCTGATCGAAACCACGCTCGACAGCGCCGACGGCTATGAGGAGGCCGCCAAGGAAACCGACGTCGCCGCCTATCGCGACCGCTTCGTCAAGCGCGCGGGCGAGCGCCGCCGCGTCGCCACGGACCTGCAGACCGCCGTGCGCGGCCTGGGCGCGACGCCGGAGGACGACGGCTCGATCCTGGCCAAGGCCCACCGCGCCTTCCTGGACGTCAAGCACGCCCTGCTGCGCGACGAGCAGGCGGTGGTGAACTCCGTCGAGAACGGCGAGGACTTCATCAAGGCCAAGTTCGAGCGCGCGCTGGAGGACGAAAAGCTGTCGGCCACGACGCGCGAAGTGGTCCGCCGCGCCTATCTGACGGTCAAGGACGGCCACGACGAGATGCGCGACCTGAAGCACGCCCTGGAAGGCGCCGACGGCCGCCCGGTGACGACCACGACGCCGGACGGTCGCCCGCTGACCATGTGACCTGGAGCCTCGGCTCCCTGAACTGACGACGCCCCGTCCGGTCCGCCGGGCGGGGCGTTTTCGCATCAGTCGATCAGCGCGGCCTTCAGCTTTTCAAAGGCGCGGGCGCGATGGCTCATGGCGTCCTTCTCCGCCGGGTCCATCTCGCCGAAGGTCTGGGTGTAGCCGTCGGCGATGAAGATGGGGTCGTAGCCGAAGCCCCGGTCCCCGCGGGGAGGGAAGGTCACTACGCCGTCCACGCGCCCCTCCACCACCACCGTCGGTCCGTCGGGCCAGGCCACGGCCAGCGCCGAGGTGAACCAGGCGGTCCGGTCGTCGGACCCGATCTCCTCCAGCCGGCGCTCGACCTGGGCCATGGCATGGGCGAAGTCCTTGTCGGGCCCGGCCCAGCGCGCCGAAAAGATGCCCGGCGCGCCGTCCAGCGCCGCCACGGACAAGCCGCTGTCGTCCGCTAGCGCCGGCAGGCCCGACACCTGGGCCGCGTGGCGCGCCTTCAGCACCGCATTGCCGACGAAGGTGCTCTCCGTCTCGTCCGGTTCGGGCACGTTCGCCTCCGCCGCCGTGACGATCGTGTAATTTCCGTCCAGCAGCGCGGCGATCTCGCGCGCCTTGCCCGGATTGTGGGTCGCGGCCACCAGGCGCATGCCCTTGATAAGTCTGGGTTTCATCCGAAGTCGCGCTCCCTGCGGCCAACCTTGCCTAAGTTTAATATCGTTAAACGATATGTAACGTGCATTGGCGCCCCGCACGTCCTATCTATGATCTCAAGAACGAGGGGCCGCATCGTTCCCCCGATAAACCGAAAGGGGCATCGGAATGCAGCGGTCGAAAGAAAAGAGCAATGACGCACCTCACTCAGGAAAAACGGAGAAAGACGATGCACACCATGACCGCCACCCAGTTCGCCGAGAAAGTCGGCTATGCCTTCGTCAACGGCGCCCTGCTGGCCGCCCTGCCGACCGCCCTGGTCGCCATCCTGCTGCAAGCTCTCTGAGCGGCGGGATTTTGACCGGAATGAAAGTCGAAGCGATGGTGGAGGCCGCGCGCGGTCCCTTCGGGGCCGGCGCGGCGATCCCCCGGCTCCGGCTCTAAAGGTTTCCCATGCCCCTGTCGCCCCGCCGCCTGGCCATGCCCCCGATCCGGGGTCTGCGCGCGCTGGGGCCGGGCTCGGTGTCCAGCCTGCTGAAGACCGCGCTGGACGTCGCCTACGCCGTGCTGATCCTGCTGACCGCCCTCGGGGTGCTGCTGCTGATCACCGTCGCCTTCATCCCCATGGACCAGCTGGCGCTGAACGTCACCGACGACGCCGGCGGCGCCCAGATCCCCCTGCCGAGATCCCACGCCCTGTTCGGGATCGGCGCCTTCATCGGCTACTTCGCCGGATTTTCCCTGATCCTTCGCAATCTGCGCCGGGTGTTCCGCACCCTGACGCTGGGCGACCCCTTCCAGCCCGAGAACGTGACGCGCCTGCGCCAGATCGGCTGGATCCTGACCACCGTCACGGGCGGCGTCTGGATCGGCCAGATGCTGGTCTCGCGCCTCGGCCGCGGGATCATGGACGAGCCCAGCCCGTTCAACCTGGTGACCCCCGCCTTCTCCGTCCTGGTCGTCTTCGTGCTGTCGGAGGTGTTCCGCGAGGGCGCGCGCCTGCGCCGCGAATCCGAACTGACGATCTGACGGACCCGGTGTAAGAGCGCCCCATGGCCATCCGCGTCCAACTCGACAAACTGCTGGCCGAGCGCCGCATGTCGCTGACGGAGCTCAGCGACCGCGTCGGCGTGACCGTGGCCAACCTCTCGATCCTGAAGACCGGCAAGGCCCGGGCCATGCGCTTCTCGACGCTTGACGCCCTGTGCCGCGAGCTGAACTGCACGCCCGGCGATCTTCTGGGGCACGAGCCGGGCCCGCAGGCCGGCGGCGACGACGCCGAAGAGGCGTGACCTCCTCATGAGCCGCCGCGACGACCTGTCGCCCGAGGATCGCCGCATCTGGGCCCGGGTCGCGGGGTCCGCGGTCCCGCACAAGCGGCGCAAGCCGCTGCTGGCCGCCGGAGGAGACGCGCCGGCGATCGTGCCGAAGGGGCCGTCGTCGCCCACCCCGAAGTCGCCCGTCGCGCGCCCTGCGTTTCCCCTGCCTCCGACGAAGCCCGCCCCGCTCCGGACGCGGGGCGTGCCGGAAGAGCTGGAGCCCCGCCGCCAGCGCCGCCTGTCGCGCGAACGCGACCCCATCGACGCCCGCATCGACCTGCACGGCTATGGCCGGTTCCAAGCCCAGGACGCCCTGACGGCCTTCCTGATCGGCGCGCAGGCACGCGGGCACGGGGCGGTGCTGGTCATCACCGGCCAGGGGCGGCGCGGCGGTTCGGGCATCATCCGCGCAAGCGTGCACGAATGGCTGACGGCCCCCGCCCTGCGCGGCGTCGTCTCCGGCTTCGCCCCCGCCGCCCGCAAACACGGCGGCGACGGGGCGCTGTACGTGACGATCAGGCGGACCTGAGGCCCGAATTGGCGCCGCCCGGGGCCCCGGACATGCTAGGATGACGGGACGGAGCGACGGGCCCTGCCCGACGGCCCCCTCTTCGTCGCGGCTCCAGCGGCCAAGCCCTCGATCCGGGGGTCGCCCCGCGGGCCAGGAGGGGCCAGCCATGGCCGACCCGATCCCCGCCAACGACGTCGCCACCACGCTTGCGCTGGCCGTGATTTCCGCCTCGCAGGCGCCGCTGCTGCTGCTGGACGAGGCGTTCGTCGTTCTGGCCGCCAGCCGCAGCTTCCATCGGGCCTTCGACCTCAGCGCCGACATCGTCGGGCGACCGCTCACCGAGATCGACGCCGGGGCCTGGAACCTGCCGCGCCTGCGCTCCCTGCTGGCCGCGGTGCTCACCGGGGCCGGGGACCTGGGGCCGTATGACATGGATCTGGTCCGGCCGGGCCATCCCGCGAAACGTCTCCGGCTCAGCTGCGACCGCCTGGTCCACGACTCGGCGTCGCCGGTCCGGCTGCTGCTCACGATCGCCGACCAGACCGACGCCATCGCCGCCGAGGCCTTGAGGGTCAATCTGCTGCGCGAGAAGGACGTCCTGCTGCAGGAGGTCCAGCACCGCGTGGCGAACAGTCTGCAGATCATCGCCAGCGTGCTGTTGCAGAACGCGCGCAAGGTGACCTCTCCGGAGAGCCGTCTGCATCTGACGGACGCGCACCAGCGGGTCATGTCGGTGGCGGCCATCCAGAAACAGCTGGCGGTGTCGCGGATGGGAGACGTGGCGCTGAAGCCGTACTTCTCGCAGCTGTGCGACAGCCTGGCCGCCTCCATGATCGCGGACCACGACCAGCTGCGGATCGACGTCTCCGGCGACGGCAGCGCGACCAGCGCGGAGATTTCCGTCAGCCTCGGCCTGATCGTCACCGAACTGGTCATCAACGCGCTGAAGCACGCCTTTCCGGGCGACCGGCACGGGGTGATCTCGGTCGACTATCAATCCCACCGCGAGGGCTGGGCCCTTTCGGTCTCCGACGACGGGGTGGGCATGCCCAGGGGCGACGAACAGCCCGCCCGGGCTGGGCTGGGAACGAACATCGTCAACGCTCTGGCGGCGCAGCTTTCCGCTACCGTTGAGGTGATCGACATGAAGCCCGGCACGGGCGTCAAGGTCGTCCACGCCGACCGACCCTCGGCGGCGGCGGACCAGCCGCGGGGCGATGAGGTGGAGGCCGTCTAGGCGAGCCGCAGCCCCGCGTCCTTCGCCAGCTCCTCCAGCGACACCATCGGCCTCGGTCCCCAGTGGGCGATGACTTCGGCGGCGGCGAGGGAGCCGAGCTTGCCGGCGTCTTCCAGCGACAGGCCGCGGGCGAGGCCCAGCAGGAAGCCGGCGGCGTACTGGTCGCCCGCGCCGGTCGTGTCGATCACCTTGGCGACCGGCACGGCGGCGACCTTCACGCGGTCGTCGCCAGAAATGATGACCGAGCCGTCCGGCCCCCGCGTCACGGCGGCGACCTGAACCATCGCGGCCAGACGGTCGGCGGCGGCGTCGAAGTCGTCGGTCTCGAACAGGGCGGTCAGCTCGGCCTCATTGGCCAGGACGATGTCGGCGGACGAGCCGATGAAGTCCAGCAGGTCGGCGCGCCAGCGGTGGACGACGAAGCTGTCCGACAGGGTGATCGCCACCTTGCGGCCGGCGTCGTGGGCGGCCCGGGCCGCCGCCTCGAACGCCGCGCGGCCGGGCGCCGGGTCGAACAGATAGCCTTCCAGATAGACCACCGCGCTGTCGCCGATCAGGGCGGCGTCCACGTCGGCGACCGTCAGCTGGTTGGCGGCGCCCAGGAAGGTGCACATGGTGCGCTGGCCGTCCTCGGTGACGTTGATCAGGCAGCGGCCGGTCCCCAGGCCTTGTGCCGCCCCGTCCGCCAGCGGCGCGACGTCGAAATGCACCCCGGCGGCGCGGATGTCGTGGGCGAAGACCTGGCCCAGCTGGTCGTCGGCGACCTTGCCCAGATAGGCGGCGCGCCCGCCGAAGGAGCCGACGCCCGCCACCGTGTTGCCGGCCGAGCCGCCCGACGCCTCGACCCCTGCGGCCATGGCGTCGTAAAGCGCCGCGCTCTGGCCCGCGTCGACCAGCTGCATGGAGCCGGCGGTCAGGCCTTGCGCCTCCAGAAAGGCGGGGCTGCAGGGAGCCAGCACGTCGACGATGGCGTTGCCGACGGCGCAGACGTCGAAGCGGGAGGGGGAGGCGGTCTGGGTCATGGGCGCGCCCATAGCCGTCCGGAGCCGGTTTCGCCAGCGCCGAAACCCGACTGGGAGGGTCGGAATTCTTGACCCGGGGGGCCTTCGGGCCTACCTCGACCGCATGACCGTGCGCCGCATCCTGACCGTCGACAACGCCGCCGACCTGGCCGTGCTGAAGCAGGTGTCGAAGCCCGTCGAGACCGTGGACGACGGGGTGCGCGCCCTGATGGACGACATGCTGGAGACCATGTACGCGGCCCCCGGCATCGGTCTGGCCGCCGTGCAGATCGGCGAGCTGACCCGCGTGGTCGTGATGGACCTGGGGGACGGCGCGCCGGATCCGGAGGCCGAGGCCAAGGAAGGCGAGGATGAACCCGCCCGCGTCCCCAACCCCCGCTTCTTCGTCAATCCGGAGGTGCTGTGGGCCTCGGAAGAGACCCTGCCGTACGAGGAAGGCTGCCTGTCGATCCCGGAGTATTTCGACAGCGTCGAACGCCCCGCCCGCGCCCGCGTCCGCTATCTGGACCGCGAGGGTCGCACGGTGGAGGAAGAGATCGACGGCCTATACGCCGTCTGTTTCCAGCACGAGCTGGATCACCTGAACGGCGTGCTGTTCATCGACCACCTGTCCCGGCTGCGCCGCGACCGGGCCATGGCCAAGGTCAAGAAAGCCGCGAGGATGGCCGCCTGATGCCCCGCCTGAAGCGCAGCCCCGACCGCATCATCGACCCGCGCGGCCGCCGTCGCCTGACCCGCAACGAAAAGGTCGGCGTGGCGGGCGTCGTCACCCTGCTGGGCGTGGCCCTGGCCGGCGTGGTGGCGGGCATGATCCTGGACCGCCTGCTCGACTTCGACGACGCGCTGGACGCCGGCGGCGAATGGGACGAGGGCGGCGGGGTCTTCACCCGCTGGGACTGACGCCCCGCGATCAGCCCAGCTTGGCGGAAAGCTCCGGCGCGGCGAACGACAGCAGCAGGAAGCACAGAAAGATGCCGATCCCCAGGCCGTAGAAGCTGGGGACTAGCCGCAGCGCCGCCCTGGTGCTGTCCAGCGGCGGCTTCAGTCCCTGAGAGACCTGCACCACGTCCGTCTGCCCCTGCAGCGCCAGCATGCCGGAGATCGCCACGGGCAGGGCGGCCATTCCCATCTGCAGCGGCGACAGCTGGGACCCGAACACCGTCCCCGCCAGGGTCAGAATGCCGCCCAGCGTCGCCACGCTGACGGAAACCATGCTCTTGAAATAGTCGTAGGCGAGCCCCGGCCCGGTTGCGGCGATCGGCGCGTCGTCGCTCATCGCGCGCCCGGCGTCTTCTTGATCTGGCTGGCGAGCACGGCGGCGAGGGCGGCCAGCATGGCCCCGGCCACGGCCACGAAGACCGGCGCGCCCTCATCGTTGGCGATCTGCCAGACCGCGATGGCGATCAGCCCCACGGCGGCGCCGATCATGATGCCCACGATCAGACGCAGCGGAGAGGCGGCGGGTTTCTCGGACATGCTGGCCCCCTTTGGAAGCCGCCACTTCCGCGTGATTCACGCCTCGACGCAAGGTGACCCCGCCTTGTCGGTAGGCCCGCCGTGGGGCAAAGCCTCGGCCATGCGCCTCGCCTTCATGGGTACTCCCGAATTCGCCGTGCCCTCGCTGGCCGAGCTGGTCGCCGCCGGGCACGAGGTCGTGGCCGTCTATTCCCAGCCGCCGAGGCCGCGCGGGCGCGGGCAGAAGCTGACGCCGTCGCCGGTTCAGGCCTTCGCCGAGACCCTGGGTCTGCCGGTGTGCACGCCGGAGTCGACCAAGGCGCCCGAGGCGATCGAGACTTTCCGATCGCTGGACCTGGATGCCGCCTGCGTCGTCGCCTACGGCCAGATCCTGAGGCCCGAGGTGTTGGAGGGCCCGCGTCTGGGGTGTCTGAACCTGCACGGGTCTTTGCTTCCGCGCTGGCGGGGGGCGGCGCCGATCCAGCGGGCAATCATGGCGGGCGACCGCCAGACCGGCGTGCAGATCATGCGGATGTCGGCGGGGCTGGACGAGGGGCCCATTCTGCTGAGCGAGGTGATGGAGATCGCGCCGGACGACACGGCCGGCTCCTTGGGCCAACGCATGGCGCACGTGGGCGCGGCCCTGTGGCCCCGGGCGTTAGCGGCGCTGGAGCGCGGCGGGCTGGAAGCTGTCGAGCAGGTCGGCGAGGCGACCTATGCCCGCAAGATCACGCCGGCGGAGGCGCGCATCGACTGGACCCGTCCGGCGGCCGAGGTCGACGCCCACATCCGCGGCCTGTCGCCCGCCCCCGGGGCCTGGTTCGAGGCGCCCGGTCCCGACGGTCCGGTGCGGATCAAGGCGCTGAACAGCCGCGTCTCCGCGCGCGGGTCGGGCGCGCCGGGCGAGGTGCTGGACGGCGAGCTGCGCATCGCCTGCGGCGACGGCGTGGTGCGCCTGATGACCGTTCAACGCGCGGGCAAAGGCGCCCAGGCGGCCGAGGAAATGCTGCGCGGGTTCCCGATCGCGCCCGGGACGGTCCTCCCCTCAAGCAGCGAGCCGCCGCGCGGCGAGCGGTAGGGGAAAAAGGCGATGCCGAGATACCGGCTCACGATCGAGTACGACGGCTCGGCCTACAATGGGTTCCAGGTCCAGGCCGGGCAGCCGACGGTGCAGGGCGCGATCGAGACGGCGCTGACCGCCTTCTGTGGTGAGACGGTGCGGCTGTTCGCGGCCGGGCGGACCGACACCGGCGTGCACGCGACCGGTCAGGTGATCGGCTTCGATCTGGAAAAGGCCTGGCCGGCACGCACGGTGATGAACGCGCTCAACGCCCATCTGGTCGAGGAGGCGGTGTCGGTTCTGGACTGCGTGGAGGCCGATCCGGAATGGCACGCTCGGTTCTCGGCGACGGGCCGGCGCTATCTGTATCGCATCCTGAACCGGCCGGGCCCGCCGGCGCTGGACGCGGGCCGCGTCTGGCACATGAAGAAACCGCTGGACGCCGACGCCATGCACGCGGCGGCCGCGGCGCTGGTCGGCCTGCACGACTTCACGACGTTCCGGGACGTGAACTGCCAGTCGGCCTCGCCGGTGAAGACGCTGGACGTCGCGGCGGTGGAGCGGGTGGGGGAGGAGGTGCGGCTGACGTTCGCGGCGCGCAGCTTCCTGCACCGTCAGGTGCGGTCGATGACCGGCAGTTTGGTGGAGGTCGGTTTGGGGCGGTGGTCCGCCGCCGACCTGAAGGCCGCGCTCGACGCCCGCGACCGGTCCGCCTGCGGGCCGGTGGCCCCGAGCGCCGGACTGTATCTGACGGGCGTCGAGTACTGAGGCCATTTCCCTCCCCTTCAGGGGAGGAAGGATCGCGCAGCGATCAGGGTGGGGCACATTCGACCTTCCCCACCCTGTCGTCGCTGACGCGCCGACGTCCTTCCCCTGAAGGGGAGGGAAAGGACGCTTAGTTCCGGGCTTCGTTGGAAGCGCCGGTGACGGCGTCGCCGGCGGCCGAGACGTCGCGGCCCACGCCGGCCACGGTGTTGCAGGCCGACACGGCCATGGCGGCGGCGATCAGGGTCAGGGTGACGATCTTCTTCATGGGTCAGTCTCCAGGGGTTGAACCTGGGCGCACAACGCCAAGCGTGACCATTGGGTTGCGCCGCCCCCATCGCCAAGACGCCGCACCGTCTGCTAACGCCACGGCATGAGCCAGCCGCCGAACACCGCCGCCCGCCGCCTCGTCGAAACCTTGGTCGTGAACGGCGTCGACAAGGTCTTTTGCGTGCCGGGCGAGAGCTATCTGGCCGTGCTGGACGCCCTGGCCGACGTGCGCGACCGGATAGAGGTCGTCACCTGCCGACACGAGGCTGGGGCCGCCAACATGGCCGAGGCCTACGGCAAGCTGACCGGCAAGCCGGGCGTCTGCATGGTCACGCGCGGCCCGGGCGCGACCCATGCCAGCATCGGCGTGCACACGGCGCATCAGGATTCCACGCCGATGATCCTGTTCGTCGGCCAGATCGCCCTGACCGACCGGGGGCGCGGCGCCTTTCAGGAAGTCGACTATCGCGAGGTGTTCGGCGGCCTGGCCAAGTGGGCGACCGAGATCGAGAGCCCGGAGCGGACGGTCGAGGTGGTCGAGCGCGCCTTCGCCACCGCGCTTCAGGGCCGCATGGGTCCGGTGGTCGTGGCCCTGCCCGAGGACCTGCTGCACGCCGACGGCGGTCCGGCCCCGCAGCGGGCGGTGGTCCCGGCCAGAGCGGCGCTGGACCCTGCCGTGCTGGCGCAGATCGGCGAACGGCTGAAAAAGGCCGAGCGGCCGCTGATCGTCGTCGGCGGCTCCGGCTGGACGACGGAAGCCAGCCACGCCCTGGCCGACTGGGCCGAGCGCCACATGATCCCGATCTCGGGCTCTTTCCGGCGCAAGGACATCATTTCCAACGACCGGCCGAACTACGCCGGCGACCTGGGGCTTGGGTGCAATCCGAAGCTGACGGCGCGGGCGAAGGCGGCGGACCTTATCATCGCCGTCGGCGCGCGGCTGGGGGAGAACCCCACGCAGGGCTACACCCTGTTCGACCGCGACCACACGGCGGGCGTGCTGGTGCACCTGCACCCAGGGCCGGAGGAACTGGGGCGGGTGTGGCCGACGCTGATCTCTGGCGTGGCGGACAACAGCCTGGCGGCGCTGGCCCTGACGACGCTGGAGCCCGGTCGCGCCTGGCGCGCCGAGGGTGAGCAGGCGCACGCCGACTTCTTGGCCTTCTCCACGCCCGTGCCGGTGACGGGCGCGGTGAACATGAGCGAATGCATGGCGCACCTGATGGACGCCCTGCCCGAGGACGCCGTGGTCACGAACGGCGCCGGGAACTTCGCCGCTTGGCTGCACCGCTTCTATCGCCATCGCGCCTGCCGCACCCAGCTGGCCCCGACCTCGGGCGCCATGGGCTATGGCTGGCCCGCCGCCATCGCCGCCAAGGCGGTGGACCGCGCGCGCGAGGCGATCTGCGTCGCCGGCGACGGCGACTTCCTGATGACGGGGCAAGAGATGGCCACCGCCGTCCAGCACGGCCTGAACCCGGTGGTGATCGTGGTCGACAACTCGACCTACGGGACCATCCGCATGCATCAGGAGGGGCATTATCCTGGCGCGGAACGTGTCATCGCCACCGACCTGAAGAACCCCGATTTTGTCATGTGGGCGCAGAGCTTCGGCGCCTTCGGCATCCGCTGCGAGACGACCGAGGACTTTCCGGCCGCGCTGAAGACCGCCCGCCAAGCGGCGAACGCGCAGGGCGTTCCGGCTCTGGTGCACCTGATCACCTCGGCCGAAGACATCGCGCCGGGGCGGACGATCAGCGGACTGCGAAAAAACTGAGGAGTCCGCTCATGAGGACCGCCGCCTTAGCCGCCGCCGTGACGGCCAGTTCACTTCTGAGCGCGTGTGCCACCGCGCCGATGCCGGGAGACATGACCCAAGACGGCAACGACTGCGCCGTCATCGCGGCGGTCGCCAAGGAGCGCTACCGCTTCAGTCCGGACGGTCCGCAACCGATCCGCTTCGAGGGCGATTATCGGCCGATCTGCGATTGGAGCCGCTATGGCCTCGCCTTCGTCCCGTTTGAACCTGACGGGCTTCCTCCCCGAAGCGACTGGGTTGGCTGGGTCAGCTTCTCGCGCCCTTCATACGACGGGCAGGAGGCGGTCGTGGAATCGGCGATCGCCGCCGGCATCAATGCCGGAGAGGGCGTTCGGTGCCGGTTGCGGTCGGGCTTCGCGGGCTGGACCGTGACCGATTGCGAACGGGTCTGGGAATCCTAGACCCATGCCCTTCACCGCCACCGTCCTGACCATGTTTCCGGAGGCCTTCCCGGGCCCGCTCGGCGTGTCGCTGATCGGGACGGCGCAGAGCGAGCGCGGGCTCTGGACGCTCGAAACGGTTGACATTCGGGGCTTCAGCGACGATAGGCGCGGCTTCCTGGACGACACCCCTGCGGGCGGCGGACCGGGAGCGGTGTTGAAGGCGGACGTGGTGGCCAGGGCTCTTGACGGGCTTTCCGGGCCGCGGCGGCCGCTTTTGTACATGAGCGCCCGGGGTCGGCCCCTGACCCAGGCGCGCGTCAAGGACTGGGCCACGGGCGACGGCATCGTCGTCCTGTGCGGCCGGTTCGAGGGGGTGGACCAGCGGGTGCTCGACGCCCGGGGGTTCGAGGAGGTCTCCGTCGGAGACGCGGTCCTGGCCGGTGGCGAGGCGGCGGCGATGGTGGCGATCGAGGCGTGCGTACGACTGATCCCCGGGGTGCTCGGCTCAGGCGAAAGCCTGTCGTCCGAAAGCTTCGAGGACGGGCTTCTGGAACATCCGCAGTACACGCGACCGCGGACGTTCGAGGGGCTCGACATCCCCGAGGTCCTGCTGTCGGGCGACCACAAGAAGGTCGCCGCCTGGCGTCAGGAGCAGAGGGAAATCACAACGCGGGAGCGGCGACCGGATCTCTGGGCGGCGCATCTCGCCAACTTACAGGCAAAGAGCGCAAAAGCTCGAGGAGACTGAGATGAACATTCTGCAGACGATCGCCGCCGAAGAGAAAGCCCGCGTCCTGGGAGACCGCAAGATCCCGGACTTCCAGCCCGGCGACACCCTGCGCGTCATGGTCAAGATCAAGGAAGGCGAGCGCGAGCGCATCCAGGCGTTCGAAGGCGTCTGCATCGCCCGCGACGGCGGCGGCGTGAACGAGACCTTCACGGTCCGCAAGATTTCGTTCGGCGAGGGCGTGGAGCGGAAGTTCCCGATCCTGTCGCCGAACATCGACGCCATCGAGGTGAAGCGCCGCGGCGTCGTGCGTCGCGCCAAGCTGTATTACCTGCGCGACCGTCGCGGCAAGTCGGCCCGGATCGCCGAGCGCCAGACCCAGCGCAAGGGCGTGGAAGTGCCGTCCGAAGGCGCCGCCGACGCGGCCCCGGAGGCGACCGAAGGCTGATCCTCGGATCACGGAATGTGCAAAGCCCGGGCCTCACCGCCCGGGCTTTTTGCGTTTCTGACGGGACATGACGGCCTTCGGTCCGCCATTGCCACGCCGACCGTTCCGGGCGAGGGTCCACGCAGTTCAGTCGCGTTGGAGTTTCGGTGATGCGCAAGCTGTCCTTGTTTCTGGTCGCGGCGGTCGCCGTCGGGGCCGTGCCCGCGCTTCCGGCCTCGGCCCAGGATCCGGTGGCCATGGGCGGCCCCTATGTCCTGATTTCCAGCAGCCCGGAGCGGCGGGTCGTGGTGGCCGGGGGCACGCGCGCGCGACGTGGTGGAGAGGCGTCGATCACGGTGTCGATGATCGTGGCGCAGGCCTATCTGGCCGACCAGATGTCCCGCATCGACATGGCGCACCGCTTTAACTGCGCCAACGCCCGCTACAAGATCGTGGCCTCCACCGCCTACAACGTCAGGGGCGCCGTGTTGCAGAACTGGACGGGCGACGAGGGCTGGAAGGCGGTCGATCCGACCGGCCCGGGCGGCAAGATGATGCGTTACGCCTGCGACGGAACGGTCCCGCCCGGACCGGCGCCCTGGACGGGCGACATCGCCGGCCTGACCGCCGAATATCTGCGCGACCCGCGCTGAGGCCGGCCCTGACGGGACATGACGTGACAGGTGAGCGGGATTGCGGCGAAAACCGGGCGGAGTAGGGTGGGTCATCACCGCCGCCCCTCGTGGAGCCCCAGAATGCGCCTGCCCCTTCTCTCGCTCGCCGCCGCCGCCGCCGTGGCCGCCGTCGCCCTGCCGGCCCAGGCGCAGCAGGCCCCGGCCAACTCCGGCCCGTATTACATAATGGACCTGAGTGAGGCGAACCTGACCCTCGCCGCCGGCGGCACCCGGGCTCGGTCAGGCTCGCAGGCGGCGGTCACCATCTCGGTCCTAAGCGCGCCGAGCGCCGTCCAGGACGGCATCGCGCGCCTGGACATGGCCTATCAGTTCGACTGCACCGGCCGTCGCTTCCGCACTCCGGCCGCCGCCGCCTACGGCCTGGACGGCGGCTTCATGGGCGCCATTGAGGACGAGCCGGAGTGGGAAGCCGTGAACATGGAGGCCACCAGCGCGACCATCATGGCCTACGCCTGCGACGGAACCCTGCCGGAAGGCATCGAGCCGATCCAGGGCGACATCAACACCCTGGCCCAGCGCTATCGCGAGATCGCCGCCGGCGAGTGAGCCGTCTTTCATGACGTCACGGGGCTCCGGCGCAATCCGGAGCCCTTGCCGTTTCCGGGCCGGGCGCGCCACAAGGCGCCATGGAGCCCACGCTCGCCCTCTACGTCCACTGGCCCTTCTGCGCCCGCATCTGCCCATACTGCGATTTCAACGTGGTGCGCGCGCGGGGACATGAGGACCGGGCGGCCCGCCTGACCGCGGCGATCCTGGCCGACCTGCGGGCGCAGGCGGCACTGACCGGCCCGCGCCCTCTCGCCTCGATCTTCTTCGGCGGCGGCACGCCGTCGCTCATGGACCCGGCCGACGTCGCGACGGTGGTGGAGGCGGCGCGCGCCCTGTTCCCCGGCGGGCCTGTGGAGGTGACCCTGGAGGCCAACCCCACCGACGCCGAGGCCGACCGCTTCCACGCCTTCGCCGCCGCCGGGGTGAACCGTCTGTCCATGGGGATTCAGGCGCTGGACGACGCCCAACTGGCGTTTCTGGGCCGGAACCATTCGGCGACGGAGGCCCGCCGGGCGGTCGCCATGGCCGGTCGAGTCTTCCCGCGCCTGTCGATCGATCTGATTCATGCGCTGCCGGGTCAATCCGTCGCCGACTGGCGTGATGCGTTGAGCCAGGCGCTCGACCTCGGCTTCGAACACGTCTCGCCCTACCAGCTGACGATCGCGCAAGGCACCGCCTTCGCCCGCGCCGTGGGCCGCGGCGACTGGTCCCCGCCGGACGAGGATCTGGCAGCCGCCCTCTATGAGACCACGCAGGAGACGCTGGGGGCCGCCGGCTTCGACGCCTATGAGGTCTCGAACCACGCGCGCGGCGTCGCGGCCCGCTCGGCGCACAACCTCCACGTCTGGCGCGGCGGCGACTACCTGGGTCTCGGCCCCGGCGCCCACGGACGGCTGACCCTGAACGGCGTCCGCACCGCGACCGTCGCGCACCGTCGGATCGACGCCTACCTCGCCGGGGTCGATGCGGGCTCACCTTGGGAGGAGCGTGCCGACCTGTC
>VYKZ01000110.1_pt1 | contig 17504 bp, 18 predicted proteins | sample 5114421 | NCBI WGS metagenome assembly VYKZ01 (sample SAMN12291788, study PRJNA351875) | freshwater metagenome | isolation source: freshwater lake | place: USA: Michigan, Gull Lake | collected 2013-08-08 | reverse complement strand
GCCCGGTGCGGGAGGCCGCGGGGGCTCCGATCGACGCCGTGCCTCTGGACGCCGTGCCCGCCGCGGGTCATTGACCTCGGCCCATGGCCGAGCCCTCATCCGCGACCCCAACCGTCCTCCTCCCCGCCGATCAGGTGGCCGCGACCGTCGAGGCGCTGGCCGACCGCATCGCCCCCGTCGTCGACGACGAGACCGTGGCCATGGTGCTGCTGACCGGCGGCCTGTGGTTCGGCGCCGATCTGACCCGGGCGCTCTCACGGCGCGGCAGGCACCTGCGCTTCGACGCCCTTTGGCTGGCCTCCTACGGCGACGGCACGACCAGCCGGGGCCGCATCGACGTGCATGGCAAATTCCAGCGCGAGGTTCAGGGGCGGCGCGTCCTGATCCTCGACGACGTCTTCGATACCGGCCTGTCGCTGTCCGAGGCCGTGGCCCTGCTGAAGCGCGAGGGCGCCGCCGAGGTGCTCACCTGCGTCTTCGCCCGCAAGCCCTGGCCCGAGCCCCGCGCCCTTGTCCCCGACTTCGTCGGCTGGGAGGCGCCGGAGCGCTTCCTCGTCGGCTACGGTCTCGACCACGCCGGCAAGTGGCGCGGCCTGCCGGACATTTGCGCGCTGGACTAGAGCCAGTCCGCCGCCGGCTCCCGGGCCAGCATTTCGTCGTAGGTCGGCCGCTTGCGCACCACGGCCCAGCGCTCGCCGTCGACCAGCACCTCGGGGACCAGCGGGCGGCTGTTGTACTCGCTCGCCATCGTCGCCCCATAGGCGCCGGCTCCGGTGAAGGCCACCAGATCGCCCGCCTCCAGCGGCGACAGCGGCCGGTCCCGCGCGAAGGTGTCGCCCGTCTCGCACACCGGCCCGACCACGTCGTGGGGCAGGGCGTTTCCGTCACGCGGCGCGACCGGGACCAGATCGTGGAAGGCGTCGTACAGCGCCGGGCGCAACAGGTCGTTCATCGCCGCGTCCAGCACCAGAATCCGTCGCCCGTCGCCGCGCTCCGTCACCTGGATCACGCGCGCCAGCAGCACCGCCGCATTCGCCGCGATCAGCCGTCCGGGCTCCAGCGTCAGCGCGACGTCCAGCCCGCCGACCGTTTCGGCCACCATGGCCGCATACTCCGCCAGCGGCGCCGTCGGGTCGTCGCCGGCATAGGCCACGCCCAGCCCGCCGCCCAGGTCCAGCCGCGGCACGCCGAACCCCTCGGCCCGGAGGGTCCGCGTCATCTCCGCCAGCACGCCGAAGGCGCCCCGCAGCGGGCTTAGCTCGGTGATCTGGCTGCCGATGTGGCAGGCCAGCCCGACCAGATTCACGCGCGGATCGCGGCCGAAGCGGCGGTACAGCTCCAGCGCCTCCTCGACCGGCACGCCGAACTTGTCGCCCTCGCCGCCCGTGGTGATCTTGGCGTGGCCGCCGGCGCCGATCTTCGGATTGACCCGCACGGCCACGTCCGGCACGCGTCCGGCCTGTGAGGCGACGGCCGCCAGCCGCTCCATCTCCCCTGTGCTCTCGACGTTGATCTGACGCAGTCCCAGGCCGACGGCGAAGGCCATCTCCGCGTCCGTCTTTCCGACCCCGGAAAAGACGATCCGGTCGGCCGGCACCCCCGCGGCCAGCGCCCGGCGGATCTCGCCTTCCGAAACGGTGTCGGCGCCCAGGCCGCATCCGGCCAGCACCTTCAGGACGGAGACGTTCGACGCCGCCTTGACCGCAAAGGCGATCAGCGGCCGGCCCAGCGTCGTCTCATGCGCGGCGAAGGCGCCGGTCAGCGCCCGCGCGTGGCGGCGCAGGGTGGCGGCGGAATAGACGTAGACGGGCGTGCCGACCGCTTCGGCGAGGGTCGCCAGCGGCACGGCCTCGGCCTGCAGCGCCCCCCCGGACAGGGCGAAATGATGCACTCCGGCCTACTCCTGGAACGGGCTGCCGGAGCCGCGGTAGGGGTTGTTCGGGCCGCCGTCGATTGGGATCTGGTTCGACGACCGGTTCTGCGTCGCCGGCTCGGGCATCGGCTTGGCCTCGGCGCCGCGCTGGGCCCGCTCGGTCTGCCGCGCCGGCGGCGCCTCCAGATCGGCCATGCGCCCGCAGGCCGACAGCGTCAGGGCGGCGGCGCTCAGGATCAGGATCGACTTGCGGCTCATGACAGGCGCGCCTTCCACTCTGCGATGCGCGCGCGGACCTGTTCCGGCGCCGTGCCGCCGAAGCTGGTGCGGCTGGCGCACGAAGCCTCAGGCGACAGCACCTTGTAAACGGCCTCGGTGACGCGGGGCTCGATCTTCTGCATTTCCGCCAGCGGCAGTTGCCCCAGGTCCACGCCCAGTTCCTCGGCTCGCTTCACCGTCGCGCCGGTCACGTGGTGCGCCTGCCGGAACGGCAGGTCCAGCTCGCGCACCAGCCAGTCGGCCAGATCCGTGGCGGTGGAGAAGCCCGCGCCCGCCGCCGCCGCCATCCGCTCGCGGTTCGGCGTCAGGGCCGCGACCATGGCCGTCATGGCCGAGACCGCCAGGCCCAGGGCGTCGAACGCCTCGAACACCGGCGGCTTGTCCTCCTGCATGTCCTTGGAATAGGCCAGCGGCAGGCCCTTCATCACGGTCAGCAGCGCCACCAGCGAGCCGGTGATCCGCCCCGTCTTGGCCCGCACCAGCTCCGCCGCGTCAGGATTTCGCTTCTGCGGCATGATGGAGCTGCCGGTCGTCAGCTCGTCGGGCAGGGAGACGAAGCCGAACTGCGGCGTCATCCACACCACAATCTCCTCGCCCAGCCGCGACAGGTGACCGGCGCAGATGGCCGCCGCCGACAGGGCCTCCAGCGCGAAGTCGCGGTCGGACACGGCATCCAGCGAGTTCGCCATGGGCCGGTCGAAGCCCAGCGCCGCCGCCGTCGCGTGGCGGTCTATGGGGAAGGGCGATCCCGCCAGTGCCGCGGCCCCCAGCGGATTCTCGTTCATGCGCGCCCGCGCGTCGGTGAACCGCCCCGCGTCGCGCCCGAACATCTCGACATAGGCCATCAGGTGGTGCCCGAACGTGACCGGCTGCGCGGGCTGCAAGTGCGTGAACCCGGGCATCAGGGCGTCGGCGTGCGCCTCGGCCTGAATCAGCAGCGCCCGCTGCAGTTCGTTCAGCCCTTCCGCCGCCGCGTCGCACGCCTCGCGCACCCACAGGCGGAAGTCCGTGGCCACCTGGTCGTTGCGGCTGCGCGCGGTGTGCAGCCGGCCCGACGGCTCGCCGATCAGCTCGGCCAGCCGCGCCTCGACGTTCATGTGGACGTCTTCGTACTGATCCCGGAACGGAAAGGTCCCGGCGACCATCTCCTGCCTGATCGTCGCCAGCCCGCCCAAGATGGCGTCGGCGTCTTCGCGGCGGAGGATCCCCTGCGCCGCCAGCATGCGGCAGTGCGCCTCCGATCCCGCCAGATCCTGCGCCCACAGACGCCGGTCCACGCCGATCGAGACGTTGATCGCCTGCATGATTTCGGCCGGCTTCCGGCTGAAGCGCCCGCCCCACATGTCTTGACCTTCAGCCGTGCCGGGGTCTTTGTGATCGGCGTCGGAGGCGGGGGTTTCGGTCATGGGACTGTCCAAAGCGGCGATCGCCGTGATCGCGGGCGTGGTCGTTCTCGGCGCGGCCGGGGGCGCGCTGCTCTATGCCAAACCCGACGCCCTGTTCAAAGGCGCCGCGCCGGCCGAGGCGGAAAAGAGCGATCTGGCCCGCTTCGCCGTGCGCTCCCTGGCCCGGCTGGAAACGCCCGTGCAGACCCCTGTCGCGCCCGATTACGTCTTCAAGACGCGCGACGGCGCCGACGCCCGCTTCGCCGACTTTCGCGGCAAGGTGGTGGTGGTGAACCTGTGGGCCATGTGGTGCGCGCCCTGCCGCACCGAAATGCCGACGCTGCAGGCGCTGGCCCAGGCCTATCAGGGCAAGGACCTCGTGGTCCTGCCGATCAACGTCGACGCCACGGACGACGCCGTCGCCGACGCCCTCAGCTTCATCGACGTGCACGAACCCCTGCCGTTCTACGGCGACCGGGACTTCAAACTGCCTTTCGTCCTGCCGGGCGAAGGCAAGATGCCCCAGACTGTGATCCTGGACCGTCAGGGGCGCATGCGCGCCAGCTTCTCGGGCGAAGCCGACTGGGCCGGTCCGGAAGCGCGGGCGCTGGTCGACGCCCTGCTGGCCGAACCGGCCTGATCAGCCCTCAAGCAGCGAGCGACCGCGCCGCGAGCGGTAGGGCAAGAAACAACTCAGTTCCCGCGCGCGTCGGCCTCGGTCTCGGCTTCCTGCTCGCGGGCTTCCTGGGCCAGTCGGTCCGTGGCCTCGTCGACCTCCTGAGCGGCTTCCTTGGCGCCGGCCTCGATGGCCGTGCCCAGCTGGGCGGCTTCCTCGGCCAGGGCCGAGCCCGCGTCCTCCGCGGCTTCGCCCGTCTCGGCGGCGGCGGCCTCGGTTTCGGCTTCGGCGTTCTCCTGCTCCGCCTCGGTGCAGGCGGCGGCGCCCATGGCCAGAACGGCGACGGCGGCCAGCGAAAGCGTGCGGATGCGCATGATGATCTCCTCGGGTTGCAACCTTGGCCGCAAACGCCTCGGGACGCCGGAGGTTGCGAAATCTTGCGGTTGTGTCAGGGTTGCCACCGGAGATTTGGGAGAACGCCGATGAAGACCGTTCTGACGCTCGCCGCCTTCGCCGGCATGACCCTGGTCGCCGGCGCCGCCCACGCCCAGTACGGCGGGCATCCGGGAGGAAGTCCTCACCGCTTGGCGAGCGGCGCCTTGGCCCGTCCGACGCAAATGCTTGTGATCCAGGCCTTCGAGGGCGCAGAGGCGCGAGGCGATCGATTGGCCGGCCCCGAAGAATTGGAAGCGCGGTACGGCGCCGAGCGCATGGACCTGGCCCGCCGCGTCGCCGACCTGATCGACCTCGGCGAATGCCGCCAGGCCCGCGAACTGGCGTCCGAAGCCGGCGAGCGCAGCATGGTCATCCGCATCCGCCAGACCTGTCGCCAGCGGTGAAGGCGGTCCGCCTCGGGCCGACATGCGGTCGCCGAGCGCCTCGGCTCGGCGACCCTGAATCCGCTTCAGCAGCGAAGCCTGAAAAAAGGCCCGCCGTCGATTGGGCGACGGCGGGCCGAAATCTCGTCTCCGATCTCGCCTGAGGGGATGGCGGCGGGGCCGGCGGCGAGGGTCGTGCGTCAGCGCCCCCCGGTCACCACGGTGTGGGCGTTGCGGTTCTGGGCGTGGGCGGCCTCTGTCGAGCCCGAGGCGATGGGCCGCTCCTTGCCGTAGCTGATGACCTCGATGCGCGACGCGGCCACGCCCGCGGCGATCAGGTGGCTGCGCACCGCCTCGGCCCGCCGCGCGCCCAGCGCCAGATTGTATTCGCGGGTGCCGCGCTCGTCGGCGTTGCCCTCGATCCGCACACGGACCTCCGGATAACGGCGCAGCCAGGCCGCCTGGGCGTCCAGGCGCGGACGGGCGTCGGCGCGGATCTGGTGGCTGTCGAGATCGAAATACACCCGGTCGGCCACGTTGACGCGGAAGTCGTCGGCGCTGCCCGGCACGGCGCCCGACACCGAGCCCGTCGGGGTGGTGACCGTCCCCGCGTCCGTGCTGCCGACGGGAAGCGTCGACGCACCCGGCGCCGGCTCGGCCCGCCGCGCGCAGGCGGCGGTCGAGGCCAGGGCCAGAACGGCGACGACGGCCAGAATCTTCGGACGGGACGGACGCGACGCGCGGAACGGGATCATGAGGGCCTCTCTGTTCCCCGCTTGATGGCGGCGCGAGGCAGATCGCTCAATGATGGGATTTTTATGCCCCTCGCCATCGCCCGCCTCGCCGGGCAAGTGTTCGGCGTGTCCAGCCGTGATCCTGCTCCGCCGCTCGGCGTCTACCGACCTGATCCTTCACCGAAGGCCGGACGGGGTCTCGGCTGGCTGCTGGAAAGGGCCGACGTCCGCCTGGGACCGGTCGCCCAGTTCGCCGCCGCCGCTGCGGTGGTGCTGGTCGGCACCCTGATCGCCGTCCTGTTGTACCAGCTGGCCGATCTGACCCGACTGGCCATCTTCTTTCTGGGCTCGGTCATCGTTTGCGCCCTGCTGTTCGGGCGGCGACCGGCCGTCTTCGCCGCCTTCCTGGCTTTCGCCGCCTACAACTTCAGCCTGGTCGAGCCGCGCTTCACCTTCCGCCTGGTCGGAGCAGACGATCTGCTGACGCTGGCGGTCTTTCTGATCGTGGCCCTGTCCATCGGCGGTCTGGCGGGCCGCGTGCGCGACAGCGAACGTCAGGCCCGGATGCGTGCGCAGGAGACCGACGCCCTGCTGGAGGCCAGCCGGGCGTTCGGCGACGCGGTCGACGTCGAGGCGGTGGCCGTCGAACTGCGGGCTCGACTGAGGGCCGTCGTGGGAGGCGCCGCCGACGTGGGCGCGACGCCTCCGCCGTCAGGATGGAACTCACGCCCGCTGTCCCCGGAGCCGGGGTCGCCGGTCGCGGTGTGGCAGTCCGGCGGCGAGGGCGCCGACGCGGCCCGGCAGGACCGCCTCTGCGCCCTGATGATCGATCTCGCGTCGGCGGCGGTGAACCGGATCCACCTGGTCGACACCCGCACCGATCTGGAGGCCGAGGCCCGTGCCGGCCGTCTCAGGGACGCGATCCTGGGCTCGATCTCCCATGACCTGCGCACGCCGCTGGCCACGGTGCTCGCCTCGGCGTCCAGTCTTCAGGAATACGGCGACCGCTTCGACCTGAAGATCCGCGACGACCTCGCCGGCGTGATCGTGCACGAGGCCGATCGGCTGAACCGCTATGTGGAGCGCCTGCTGGACCTGTCGCGCATCGAGGCGGGTCAGGTCGCCCCGCGGCTGGAGCCGACCTCCCTGTCCGAGATCGTGGACGCCGCCGTGCGGCGTCTGCCCGCCCCCGGCGGCACGGTCGTTCAGGCCGACGATCTCGACTCCGCGCCGCCCGTTCTGGCGGACGGGCGGCTGCTGGAGCAGGCGGTGTTCAATCTGCTCGACAACGCCCTGATCCACGGCGGCGAGGGCGTGCGCGTCGACGTCCGCGTCGAGGGCGGCGCGGACGTGGTCACCGTCGTGATCGAGGACGACGGCGCCGGCGTCGAGGACGACGAGCTGCCGGACCTGGGCCGCAAATTCCATCGGGGCCGGCGACCCGGGAACGCCACGGCCGGCGCCGGCATGGGGCTGGCCGTGGTCAAGGGCTTCGTCGAGGCGATGGGCGGAACCCTTCAGTTCGCGCGCGGCGAGGCGCGTCGCGGGCTGCGCGTCGGGGTCACCCTGCGCACGGCGGGGGCGCGATGAGCGCCCGCATCCTGCTGGTCGAGGACGAGGCGCACATCGTGCGCGCCTTGCGTCCCGCATTGGACGCCGAAGGCTACGACGTCGCCGACGTCCCGACCGGCGCCGCGGCGCTGGAGGCGCTGGCCGGAGACGGCTTCGACGCCATCCTGCTGGACCTTGGCCTGCCCGACATGGACGGCAAGGACGTGATCCGCCGCGTCCGTGAATGGTCCGAAGCGCCCATCCTGGTGCTCAGCGCGCGCCATCTGGAGGACGAGAAGATCGCGGCGCTCGACCTCGGCGCCGACGACTACGTCAACAAGCCGTTCGCGGCCGGCGAGCTGCTGGCCCGCCTGCGCGCCGCCCTTCGCGGCCGCGACCGCCGCTTCGCCACCCAGTCGAGATTCTCCGCCGGCGGCCTGACCATCGACTTCTCGACCCGCCGCGTCTGGATCGAGGACGAGCCGGTGCACCTGACCCCGCGCGAATACGACCTGGCCCGCGCGCTGGCCCGGCATGCCGGCCGCGTCGTCACCCACCGCCAGATCGCCGTCGCCGTCTGGGGCGGGGAGGGGGCCGTGGACGCCCAGTCCATCCGCGTCCTCGTCGGCCAGCTCCGCCAGAAGATCGAGCGCAACCCCGCCCGCCCCCGCATCGTCCTCACGGAACAGGGCCTCGGCTACCGCATGATCGACCAGGTCCTGCCCTAGTCGGCAGGATTTCCGGGCGTCGGCATGTCGGGGGACCGATGGTGGCTGGGGGCGGGCTCGAACCGCCGACCTGTGGGTTATGAATCCACCGCTCTAACCAGCTGAGCTACCCAGCCATCTGCGCGGAAGGTCGAGGCCCGCGCGAGGGATCGTGGCCTATAACGATCCGACGCCCCCGGTTCAAGCGGCCATGCGCGACCAATGCGCGCCTTGCGGATCGCGGGGCGGCGTCCGACGTTCATGCCTGATCCAACAGCCGCCGGAGCCCGCGCCATGATCCGTCTCGCCGCCCTGTCCACCGCCGCCCTTCTCGCTGCCTGCGGTCAGGGCGTGGCCCAGGATCCCGCTCCGTCCGCCACGGCGGGCGCCCCGGTCGAGACCCGCGCCGCCAACGCCCCGGACCAGCGCCCGGCCTTCGAGGGCCAGACCCGCGCGCCGGGCGTCCGCACGGAGGCGGCGCTGACCCACACCGTCGTCGCGTCGGGCCTCGTCGAGCCCTGGGGCCTGGCCCTGCTGCCCGACGGGAACTGGCTGGTGACCGAGCGTCCCGGCCGCCTGCGCATCGTCACCGCCCAGGGCCAGGTGGGCGAGCCGATCGCCGGCCTGCCGGCCGTCGACGCGCGCGGCCAGGGCGGCCTGCTGGATGTGATCCTGTCGCCGACCTTCGCCCAGGACCGCATGATCTACTGGAGCTATGCCGAGCCCCGGGACGGCGGCAACGCCACCTCGGTCGCGCGCGCCCGCCTGTCTGACGACGGAACGCGGGTGGAGAACGTGCAGGTGATCTTCCGCGCCCTGCCGGTCTACGACGGCGACAAGCACTACGGCTCGTCGCTGGCCTTCGGGCCCGAGGGCAAGCTGTTCGTCACCCTGGGCGAGCGGTCCGACGCCCCGATCCGGCCCCAGGCCCAGGATCTGGCCAGCCACATGGGCAAGACGATCCGCATCAACGCCGACGGCTCGGTCCCGTCCGACAATCCCTTCGTCGGCCGCGAGGGCGCCCTGCCCGAAATCTGGTCGCTCGGTCACCGCAACGTGCAGGGCATCGCCGTCGCGGGCGACCAGGTCTGGACGCTGGAGCACGGCACGCGCGGCGGCGACGAGCTGAACCTGGACCGCGCCGGCCTGAACTACGGCTGGCCCGACGTGGCCTACGGCATCGAATACCGCGGCGGCCCCATCAACGCCGGCCTGACCCAGAAGGAGGGCACGGAACAGCCCGTCTATTACTGGGATCCGGTCATCGCGCCGGGCGGCATGACCTTCTACCAGGGCGCCATGTTCCCCGGCTGGACCGGCAACCTGCTGGTCGGCGCCCTGGGCGGCAAGCATCTGGCCCGGCTGGTGCTCGAGGACGGCCGCGTGGTGGGGGAGGAGCGTCTGCTGACCGATCTGGGCGAACGCGTCCGCGACGTGGCCGTCGGCCCCGACGGCGCCGTCTGGGTCATCACCGACGAGCAGAACGGCAAGCTGGTGCGCCTGTCTACCGGCGGCTGACGCCGTGATCGACCACCTCGGCCTCGACGTCTCCGACCTCGACCGCTCGCGCCGCTTCTACGAGGCGGCGCTGGCGCCCCTCGGCCTGACGGTCGTGGCCGAGGTCTCCAACGAGGCCGGCGGTCGGGTCGTCATGTTCGGCGCCGACGGCGTGCCCGAGTTCGTGATCGCCGAGGATCGCGCGCCGGGCGCCGGCACGCACGTCGCCTTCCGCGCCAAGACCCGGGAGCAGGTGGACGCCTTCCACGCCGCCGCCCTGGCCGCCGGCGGCGTCGACAACGGGGCACCGGGCCTGCGCCACCGCTACGGCCCCGGCTACTACGCCGCCTTCGTGCTGGACCCCGACGGGATGAACGTCGAGGCGGTGCATCATGGCGCTGACTGACGATCTGATCTTGACGTTGACGTAAACGTAGCGTCTTTGGCGAGCACGTTCGACCCGTCCTTTTTGGAGACCCTCCAACATGACCGACGCCTACATCTACGACGCGGTGCGCACGCCGCGCGGCAAGGGCAAGAAGGACGGCTCGCTGCACGAGATCACCGCCCTGTCGCTGGCGACCCAGGTGCTGGAGAACCTGCGCGACCGCAACGGACTGGATACGTCCAAGGTCGACGACGTCATCCTGGGCTGCGTCTCGCCGGTGGGCGAACAGGGCGCCGACATCGCCCGCACCGCCGTGCTGAACGCCGGCTGGGCCCAGACGACGGCCGGCGTGCAGATCAACCGCTTCTGCGCCTCGGGCCTGGAGGCCGTGAACATGGCGGCGGCCAAGGTGAAGTCCGGCGAGGCCGATTTCGCCGTCGGCGGCGGCGTCGAGGCCATGAGCCGCGTTCCGATGGGCTCGGACGGCGGGGCCTGGCCGGTCGATCCGTCCTCGGCGTTTCCGACCTATTTCGTGCCGCAGGGCGTGTCGGCCGACATGATCGCGTCCAAGTGGGGCTTTTCCCGCGACGACGTCGACGCCTATGCGGTCGAAAGCCACAAGCGCTCGGCCAGGAGCTGGGCCGAGGGCCGGTTCAACAAGTCGGTCGTTCCGGTCAAGGACCAGCTGGGCCTGACCATCCTGGATCACGACGAGACGATCCGTCCGAACACGGACATGCAGACGCTGGGCGCGCTGAACCCCTCCTTCGCCATGATGGGCGAGATGGCCTTCGACGCCGTGATCAACCAGCGCTACCCCGAGGTCGAGCGCGTCAACCACGTCCACACCCCGGGCAACAGCTCGGGCATCGTCGACGGATCGGCGGGCGTGCTGATCGGCTCGCTGGAAGCCGGCAAGGCGCTCGGACTGAAGCCGCGCGCCAAGATCCGGGGCGCGGCCTCGATCGGCTCGGAGCCCTCCATCATGCTGACGGGGCCCGAGTTCGTGGCGAACAAGCTGCTCGGCAAGCTGGGCATGTCGAAGAACGACATCGACCTGTGGGAGCTGAACGAGGCCTTCGCCGCCGTCGTGCTGCGCTTCATGCAGGCGCTGGACATCCCGCACGACCAGATCAACGTCTGCGGCGGCGCCATCGCCATGGGCCACCCGCTGGGCGCGACCGGCGCCATGATCACCGGCGTGGTGCTGGACGAGCTGGAGCGCTCGGACAAGGAGACCGCCCTGATCACCCTGTGCATCGGCGGCGGCATGGGCACCGCCACGGTGATCGAGCGGGTCTGACCATGTCGCGGTCGACCCGCTTCGCCCTCGGCATCGCTCTGAGCCCGCTGATCGGCGTGCTCATCGGCGGTCTGATCGACGATACGGGCACGGGGATGGCGTACGGCCTGCTGGGCGGCGTCGTCTTCGGGGCGCTTCTGGCGGCGTCGCCGTCGAAAACCAACAAGGCCGGGGACCGGACGTCCCCCTCGGAGGACTGATCCCGATGGAAAACTTCAAGATCGACGTCGACGCCGACGGCATCGCCCTGGTCACCTTCGACGTGCCGGGCCGGTCGATGAACACCCTGACCTCGGGCGTGATGGCCGAGATCCCGCAGGTGGTCGAACGCATCAAGTCCGATGAAGCCATCAAGGGCGCGGTCCTGACCTCGGGCAAGGCGTCGGGCTTCTGCGCCGGCGCCGACCTCGGCGACATGGCCGGCGGCATGTTGGCCGGCGGCTCCTTGCAGGACGCGTTTGACGCCGGCTGGCGGCTGAACGGGGCGCTGCGGGCGCTCGAGACCTGCGGCAAGCCGGTGGCGGCCGCGATCAACGGCCTGGCGCTGGGCGGCGGGCTCGAACTCACCCTGGCGTGTCACTACCGCGTGGTCGGCGACAGCCCGAAGATCCAGCTGGGCCTGCCAGAGATCAAGGTCGGCCTGTTCCCCGGCGGCGGCGGCACCCAGCGCCTGACGCGCCTGGTCGGCGTTCAGGCCGCCATGATGGCCATGAGCGAGGGCAAGTCCTTCCGTCCGAACGACGCCAAGGGCGCGGGCATCGTGCACGAAGTGGTGCCCGCCGGAACCGAGGTCGAGGCGGCCAAGGCCTGGATCAAGGGGGGCGGCAAGGCCCAGCAGCCCTGGGACGACAAGTCCTTCAAGCTGCCCGGCGGCGGCCCCTATCACCCGGCCGGCATCCAGAACTTCCTGGTCGGCAACGCCATGCTGAGGAAGCAGTCCTACGGCAACTATCCGGCCGTGCTGAACCTGATGAAGGCGGTCTATGAGGGCGTGCAGGTGCCGATGGACGCCGCGCTGCGCATCGAGACCCGCTACTTCATCAAGACCCTGATGACGCCGCAGGCCCAGGGCATGATCCGCAGCCTGTTCCTGTCCAAGCAGGAACTGGACAAGGGCGCGGTGCGTCCCAAGGACGTGCCGCAGTCGGACCCGAAGAAGGTCACCGTGCTCGGTGCCGGCATGATGGGCGCCGGCATCGCCTATGTGAACGCCATGGCGGGCATCCAGACCATCCTGATCGACCGCGACCAGGAGAGCGCCGACAAGGGCAAGGCCCACGTCGAGGAGCTGCTGAAGAAGCGTCTGTCGCGCGGCCAGCTGACCCAGGACAAGTACGACGCCCTGTTGGCCCTGGTCGTTCCGACCACGGACTATGACCACATCAAGGGCTCGGACCTGGTGATCGAGGCGGTGTTCGAGAACCGCGAGATCAAGGCCGACGTGACCAAGCGCGCCGAGGCGCAGCTGACGCCGGGTGCCGTGTTCGGCTCCAACACCTCGACCCTGCCGATCACCGGCCTGGCCGAGGCCTCGGTCCGGCCCGAGGACTTCATCGGCATCCACTTCTTCTCGCCGGTCGACAAGATGATGCTGGTCGAGATCATCATGGGGGCCAAGACCGGCCAGACGGCGCTGGCCAAGGCGCTGGACTACGTCATGAAGATCAAGAAGACCCCGATCGTCGTCCAGGACGGCCGCGGCTTCTACACCTCGCGCTGCTTCGGCACCTATGTGGCCGAGGGTCTGGCCATGCTGGAGGAGGGCTATGCTCCGGCCCTGATCGACAACATCGGCCGCATGACCGGCATGCCGCGCGGCCCGCTGGAGATGCACGACGACGTGGCGCTGGATCTCAGCGTCAAGATCGCCAAGCAGACCAAGGAAGACCTGGGCGACGCCTATGTCCCGCTGCCGGGCTGGAAGATCGTCCAGACCATGGTCGAGGACCTGGGCCGCTATGGCCGCAAGAACGGCATGGGCTTCTACGACTACGCCTCCAAGCCCAAGACCCTGTGGAAGGGCCTGTCGGACCTGGCGCCGGTCACCATCAACGAATCGACGCCCGAGCTGGTCGAGGACCAGAAGCGCCGCCTGATCTTCCGTCAGGCCGTCGAGGTCGCGCGCTGCTGGGAAGAGGGCGTCATCGACGACCCGCGCGAGGCCGACGTCGGCGCCATCCTGGCCTGGGGCTTCGCGCCCTGGACCGGCGGCCCGATCACCTACATCGACCAGTATGGGCTCAAGGCCTTCGTCGAGCAGGCCGACGCCTATGCGGCCAAGTACGGCGACCGGTTCACCCCGCCCCAGCTGCTGCGCGACATGGCGGCCAGGGGCGAGACCTTCTACGGCCGGTTCACGGGGCGGAAGGCGGCGGCCTGAGCCCGCAGCCGCAATAGCCGGGTTTCCGCGTTCCTCCCCTCACGAGGCGAGAGGAGAGGGCGCTCAGACGAAGAAGCCGCGGATCACCCGCTCATAGACCCGCGTCAGTTGCTCCAGCTCGGCGACCGGCACGCGCTCGTCGACCTGGTGCATGGTCTGTCCGACCAGACCCAGTTCCAGCACCGGGCACATCGCGCGGATGAAGCGGGCGTCCGACGTGCCGCCGGTGGTCGACGCCTCCGGGCGGACGCCTGTTTCCGCCTCGACCGCATCCTGCACCCTGCGCACGAACGGGCCGGGTTCGGTCAGGAAGGCGTCGCCGGACCACAGGTGCTCGGTCGTGACGGTGATCCCCGGCGCCTCGGCCGCCCTGGCCCGTGCGTCCAGCCAGGCCATCAGGCTTTCGCCCGTGTGGTTGGGGTTGAAGCGGATGTTCAGCCGGCCCCGCGCCTCGGCCGGGATCAGGTTCGTCGCCGTATTGCCGACGTCCAGCGTGGTGATCTCGAGGTTCGACGGCTGAAATGCCGTGAACCCATCGTCGAGCCGGTGATCGGCCAGCTCGGTCATCAGCCGCGCGAGAACCGGCGCCGGGTTGGCCGCGCGGTCGGGATAGGCGACGTGGCCCTGCTTGCCCTTCACCGTGATCCAGGTGTTCAGCGAGCCGCGGCGGCCGATCTTGATCATGTCGCCCAGCCGCTGCTGCGACGACGGCTCGCCGACGATGCAGGCGTCGATGACCTCGCCCTCGGCCTGCAGGGCCTGCACCACCCGCTTGGTGCCGTGCAGCGCGGGACCCTCCTCGTCGCCGGTGATCAGGAACGACAGGCTGCCCGGAACGTCGACCGCGGCCAGCGCGCGCGACACCGCGGCGACCCAGGCGGCGATCCCGCCCTTCATGTCCACCGCCCCGCGCCCGATGACCACCCCCTCGCGCAGCTCGGCCTCGAACGGATCGGCCGACCAGGCCTCGGGCGCCCCCGTCGGCACGACGTCGGTGTGCCCGGCGAAACAGAGGTTCGGCCCGGCCGTGCCTCGCCGGGCGTACAGATTCTCGATCCCCTCGAACGGCATCCGCCGCACGACGAATCCCATGCCCTCCAGCAGGGCGTGCAGCACGTCCATCGCGCCGGCGTCGACCGGGGTCACCGAAGGGCGACGGATCAGGTCGCGGGTCAGCTGGACGGGATCGATGTGGGCGAGGCTCATGGACTCGTGCTTTAGGACCAGTCCTCAGAGGGAAAAAGGCCCATGCCCAAGATCGACGTCGACGCCGCACCCAGCCGGGACGGGACGGCCTATCCCGAACCCTACGACGCGCCCTGCCGGGCCCGTCGGCGCAAGCGTCTCGGCAATGCGGTCGGCTTGAGCCAGTTCGGCGTGAACCGGCTGGAACTCGACCCGGGAACCTGGTCGTCGCAGCGGCACTGGCACTCCGGCGAGGACGAGTTCGCCCTGGTCCTGGAGGGCGAGGTGGTGCTGGTCGAGGATGACGGCGAGACGGTGCTGCGCGCCGGGGACTGCGCCGGCTTTCCCAAGGGCGTGGCGAACGGCCATCATCTCGTGAACCGCTCCGATCGTCTGGCCGTGGTGCTCGAGGTCGGCGGCCGTCATCCGGACGACGACCGCGTCGAGTATCCGGACATCGACCTGACCTTCGACGGGCGCGAGACCTTCTACCGGCATCGCGACGGCACGCCGTATCCGGGGCGGGGCCGCGTGAAGTGACCGACGCACCCGAGGCGCCCCAGCCGATCACCACCGACGTCGCCCAAGAGGCGCAGGACGCCCATGGGACCAATCCCTGGCGCAATCCCGACTTTCGCCGTCTCTGGGTCGGGCGGCTGGCGGCGGTGCTGGCGATCCAGACCCAGGGCGCGGCCCTGCTTTGGCAGGTCTACGACATCGCCCGCCGCGATCATCCGATCGAGCAGGCGAGCCTGTATCTGGGCCTGATCGGCTTGGTACAGTTCCTGCCGCTGCTGGCCCTGACCCTGCCGGCGGGCGAGATGGCCGACCGGCTGGACCGCAAGCGCACCGTGATCCTGTCGATCCTGGTCGAGGGCTTGTGCGCGGCGATCTTCCTCGGTCTGGCCCTGCACGGCAGCCCGCCGTTGTGGAGCCTGCTGGCCACCGCCGCCCTGTTCGGCGCGGCGCGGGCGTTCCTGGCGCCGGCCAGCCAGGCCTTCCTGCCCATGGTCGTCGGCCGCGCCGCGCTGCCGCGCGCCATTGCGGCGCAGTCGATCGCCTTCCAGACCGGCAGCATCGCCGCCCCGGCGCTGGCGGGTCTGATCGTTGGCGTCGCCGTGCCCTATGCCTACGCCGTCGCGCTGGGCCTGTTCGGGGTCGGCCTGTTCTGCATCTCGACCATCAGGACGTCCGGCAAGCCGCTGCGCGAGCGCACGCCCTTCAGCCCGCGCGCCATGTTCGACGCGGTCGGCGTGGGGCTGAGGTACGTCTGGAACACCAAGGTCGTGCTGGGCGCAATTTCGCTGGATCTGGTCGTCGTGCTGCTGGCCGGCGTGGCGCTGCTGACGCCCATCTTCGCGCGCGACATCTTCCACGTGGGAGCGGAGGGGTTCGGCATCCTGCGCGCCTCTTTCGGCCTCGGCGCCCTGCTGATGGCGGGCTGGCTCGCGCGCTTCCCGATCGTGCGACGGGGCGGCGTCTGGATGTTCGGCGCGGTGGCCCTGTTCGGCCTGTCCGCCCTGACCTTCGGCGTCTCGGGCTGGGGGGCGATGACGTACGGCTGGACCGATCTGGCCTGGGTCGCGGGCGTCGCCCTGTTCCTGGCGGGCGCGGCCGACATGATCAGCGTCAACATCCGCCAGACCCTGATCCAGCTGGCCACGCCGGACGAGATGCGCGGCCGCGTCTCGTCGGTGTCGATGCTGTTCATCGGCGCGTCGAACGAGCTGGGCGAGTTCTACACCGGCTTCGCCGTCCGCATCCTGGGGCCCATCGGCGCTGCCCTGTTCGGCGGCTCGGCGGCGATCGCCTCCGTCGGCCTGTGGAGCTGGCTGTTCCCGGGCCTGCGCAAGGCCGACCGCCTGAGCTGAGGAGCGCGGACGCCGAGGCCCGCGCTCCCCGTCATCCTCACTCAGCCAGGAACCGGTCCACGAGCGCGAAGAAGGTCTCCGGCTGGTCGGCCATGATGAAGTGGCGGGCGCCGTCGACGCGCTGGAGCGTCAGGTTCGGCGTGCCGGCCCATTCGCGCGTCCACATCGCGTCGGCCAGGGCGGCGGGCGCGCCGCCGTCGGCGTCCGCGGCATAGACGGCCCAGACGGGCGTGGTCATCGCCGCCAGCCCCGGCCGCGCGTCGGTGGTCATGACGTCCGAGATCGCCGCGCCCAGAGCCCGCCGGTCCGAGGCCACCGACCAGTCCACCATGGCCAGACGCGTCGCCGGATCGCGCGCCAGTCCATTCGCACCCTGGGTCTGGCCGGCGCGGAAGGTTGCGTCGTCAGGCTGGGTCATCGAGGCGGCGGCCTGGCCCGCGAACGGCCGGGCCGTCTCGACCGTCACCTGCGGCCCGAAAAGGGCGCTGAAGAACGGCAGGCTGTCCACGCTCATGATCCGGCCGACCAGATCGGGCCGGGCCTGCGCCAGCAGCAGGGCCGACAGCCCGCCCATGGAGTGGCCGATGACGGCGGGGCGCTCCAGCCCCTGCGTCTCGACGTAGGCGGCCAGGGACACGATCACCGGCGCCACGAAGGGCCCGTCGCCGTGGGTCCACGGCTCGCCGGCGAAGCCCGCCAGCTGCACCAGATGCACCCGGTGCGTGGCCACCAGCCGCTGGGCCAGCGGGCGCCACACCTCGCGGCTGGAGGCGAAGCCGGGGATCAGGATCACGTCCGGACCCTGACCGATCACCTCCACCGAGATGCGGCCGTCGCGGAAGACGGCGCCGGGGGCGGCCACGGTCTGGGCCTCGGCCCGGCCGGCGATCAGGGCGGCCCCGCCGACGGCGAGGGCC
>VYKZ01000109.1_pt1 | contig 17530 bp, 17 predicted proteins | sample 5114421 | NCBI WGS metagenome assembly VYKZ01 (sample SAMN12291788, study PRJNA351875) | freshwater metagenome | isolation source: freshwater lake | place: USA: Michigan, Gull Lake | collected 2013-08-08 | reverse complement strand
CGATGCGCGCGGCACGCTCGCGCGCGCATCGGGCGCATTGCGGCCAGCGGTGCTCGATGCGCGTGCAGGCCTGGCGCGCGAGCGGCTTTCGCGGCTGAAGCTCGATCCGGCGATGCTCGAACGGATCACCACGCGGGCAAGCGAGCGACTGGCCGGGCTCGAGCGCGTTCTGGCGCAGCTTGACCCCGACGCGCCGCTGCAGCGCGGCTATGCGCGAGTGACATCCGCCGATGGCCGCACGCTGCTTGATCGCGCCGCAGCCCAAAGCGAGCCGAGCCTGGCGCTGCATTTCCATGACGGCGTGCTCGACGTCGTGCCCGCCGATGGACCGGTGTCGCCACCGCCGCGCACCCCGCCGGCTGCGCCTCGTCCAAAACCGCAGGCCACCGAACCGCGCCAGTCCAGCCTGTTCTGACCGGGCGCAATTTGCACCCCGGCGCGCATTGTTATAGGTTGCAGGTCAAGGGCAGGGCACCCGCCGACAGAGCGGTAAACCTGCGATACAGATTTGATGGAGCATGATCTTCAGATGTTGATGTCCAACCGCGATCGGGCTGCGCGCCTGCATTATATGCCCAACGGCTTTCGTCTGCTCAGCCCGGGCGATCATGTGCTGTGCGCCGAAACCGGGCAGAAGATCGATCTGGAAGAGCTGCGCTACTGGAGCGTCGAGCGACAGGAGCCTTATGCCAGCTGCGAGATTTCGGTGCGCGCCGCGCTGGGGCAGGGCTGAACCTGTGATGCGGGGCGGCATCGCGCTGAGTCTGGTGGCCGCCGCGCTTGCCGGTCCCGCGATCGGCCAGTCCGCGCCAGCCGCGCAAGACACGCCCCCTGCGGTTACGCAGGCCAGCGGTCCCGACTTTCTCACCCGTCCCTTTGGCGCGGTGCGTCCGCTGACCAGCGGCATCCGGCTGAGCGGCGCACCCGTGCAGGGCGCGCTGCTGCGTGGCACCGCGCCTCGCGGCGTGGTCGGGCTGGATCTGGACGGGGTGAAGGTGCCGCTGGCCGAGGACGGCCAGTTCCTGCTGGGGTTCAACCGCGATGCGCCGCCGCTGGGCGTGCTGACCGTCAGCTTTGCCGATGGCGAGGTGGTGAGCGAGCCGCTCTCGATCGAGCCGCGCTCCTGGCGGCGCGAGTTCATCGCGGTCGCCGCACGCGGCGGCGTGCCCAGCGAAGCGTTCATGGCGCGGCGCAAGCCCGAGCTCGAGCTGATCGCTGCCGCGCGGCTGCGCAGTTCAGACAGCACCGGCTGGCGCCAGCCATTCATCTGGCCTGCTACGGGGCGGGTGTCGGGGATTTTCGGGTCGCAGCGCATCTATGCGGGTGAGCCCGGCAGCTTCCACAGCGGTGTCGATGTCGCAGGGCCAGTCGGCGCGCCCGTGGTTGCGCCGGCGGACGGCGTGGTCATCCTGGCTGCGCAGACCCCGTTCTCGCTCGAAGGCAATCTGCTGATGATCGACCATGGCATGGGGCTCAACAGCGCCTTCCTGCACCTGTCGTCGGTCGACGTTAAGGATGGCGAGCGCGTGCGCCAGGGCCAGCAGATCGGCCGAATCGGCGCCACCGGGCGCACAACCGGCCCGCATCTGCACTGGAGCATGAAGTGGAACGAGGCGCGGATCGACCCGCAGATGCTCGTGCCGCCAATGGGCCAGTGAGCGCCTGCCAGTGACTGCGCGTGAGTGATCGCAAGGAACTGGCGCGCAACTTCGCACGCCGACGCGATCACTCCACCCGGCGGACCCGGGTAAAGCCGGTGCGGCCTTCGATCTTGGCCCGATAGCCACCCATCGCTCCGCGATCGATCACCAGCATCTGGCCGGGCTTGGGCGAAAAGATGTAGCTCGGCGGATCGGTCTGTTCCCAGCGGCTGCCGTTTTCCAGCGTGATCGACAGGCGGCCGCTGCCGGGCAGGGGGCGCAGGCCGGTAATCTTGGACGACAGCGACTTAAGAGGCTCTCCATCGGGTCCGCGCAGCAGGGTGCTTTCCCCCACCGCAAGGCCGAAAGCGGATTCGCGCGCCTGCTCCACCACCTTGCGTTCCGCGACGATCACCTCGCCGGTCTTCTGGGCATCGGCAAAGGCGGCGACCTGCCGGTCGAAACAGGCGAGCCGGGCGGAATCATCGGTGATCGTCCGGCATTGCAGCATGCCTTCGAACACCGGTCCGGGGTCTGCTCCAGCGGACTTCTTCTGAGCCTGCGCCGGGGTGGCCATGGCCGCGATGGTCAACACGGAGAGGGCGGCAAGAGCCGAAAAATGACGTTGCCTGATGGCTGACATAAGCTTTGCTCCGGACTGTGGACCGACACCCTGAAGCCGCTTTTGAGCTTGCGCAAGAGACGATTTGTTAACGAACAAAGCGGCTGCGGCGCTTTCTGTGACCTTTTTGCTACAGCCCCATGGAAACAGTATGTCGGAGGGGCGACCAGTGTTGCGTTTTCAACGCGTTCTTGCGTAAGCAAGGCTCAAGAAGGGTAAAAATGCCTTTCCAACCATAATTTTTTCAAAAGACGGTCGCTCTCGACGGCGACGCTCCAAGGGGAAAAAAGCATGACGTCTCGTTTCAAACTCGGCCTGCTGACGAGCAGCCTGCTGGTAGCAGCTGGCAGCTTTGCAGCACCTGCGATGGCGCAGGATCAATCGGATGAAAGCGCGGCATCGGATAACCAGGCAATCGTGGTTACCGGTTCGCGTATCGCCCGTACCGACCTCAGCTCCACCAGCCCGACCGCTGTTGTGACCGCCGAAGAATTCCTGCTCTCTGGCGCCACCAACGTTGAACAGGTGCTGAACACCCTGCCGCAGGTTCTGCCTGGCGTGACCAGCTTCTCGAACAACCCTGGCAACGGCGCAGCCACGCTGAACCTTCGCAACCTGGGCGCACAGCGCACCCTGGTGCTGGTCAACGGCCGCCGCTGGATGTTCTATGATACCAACCAGATCGTCGACTTGAACACCATCCCGCAGTTCCTGCTCGAAGGCGTTGACGTTGTGACCGGTGGTCAGTCGGCCGTTTACGGTTCGGACGCGATCGCAGGCGTCGTCAACTTCCGTCTGCGTCAGAACATCGACGGCATCATCCTGGGCGGCAACTACTCGCTGACCGGCAAGGGCGATGGCGCACGTTATGACGTGAACTTCGCAATCGGCACCCCGTTTGCAGACGGCCGCGGCCAGGTCACCATTTATGGTAACTACCTGCGTCGTGAATCGATCTTCCAGGGCGCCCGCGCCTATTCGCGTTTCGCTGCCGGTGACGGCTGCGTCCGCGCTGGAACCACCGATCGCGCAACCGGCGTTGGCGTCAGCCTCGGCGGTGCTCTGGGCACCTGCGTCGCTCGTGGCGGCGAAATCGGTCTCGTTCCCGGCGGTTCGGCTTCGACCCCGATCGCAACCCTGCCCGGTGTTGGCGGCGGCAACGGCCTGATCTTCAACCCGACCGGTGGCGGCACGCGTCCGTTCCTGAACCCCGAAGATCTGTACAACTTCGCACCCGACAACTACCTGCAGCTGCCCCAGGAACGTTACCTGTTCGGCGGTTATGGTAACTTCCAGATCACCGACGGCATCGAAGCCTATGCTGAAGTCAGCTATGTCAACAGCAAGGTGAACCAGGAACTGGCTCCGACCCCGGGCGGCATCGCTGCCAGCCTGCAGATCAACAGCCCGTTCTTCAACGCTGGAACCCAGGCTGCTCTGGCTGCTGCTGCAACGCCTGCCGATCTGGCTCTTGGTCGTTCGACCCAGAACGTCGGCTTCCGCTTCAACCAGTCCGGTCCGCGTAACTCGAGCCAGGGTCGCTCGGCATTCCGCATCATGACGGGTCTGCGTGGCGAAATCGTCAGCAACATCAACTACGACCTGTACTACATGTACTCGCGTACCGAGAACACGCAGTTCCAGCAGGGCAACGTTTCGGTCAGCCGTTATCGTGCCACGCTGGAAACCGAAACCGTTGGTGGCGTGACCCGCTGCCGCGATGCTGCCGCCCGCGCTGCTGGCTGCGTACCGCTCAACGTGTTCGGTCAGGGTCTGGCTGATCCCGCCGCACTGCGTTACGTCACGATCAACTCGACCAACCTGGAAACCTCGGATCTCCAGAACATCGTCGGTTCGATCAGCGGCACGCTCGGAAGCATCTTCGGCAACTCGGAACCGATCGGTTTCGCAGTCGGTGGTGAATATCGTCGCGTTTCGGCTTCGTACACGCCCGATACCTTCCTGGCTTCGGGCGACGTGATCGGCTTCAACGCCGGCCAGCCGACCGGTGGCAACTACAACGCCAAGGAAGTGTTCGCCGAGCTCCGTATCCCGCTGGTGAATGAATCGTTCATCCACCGTCTGGAACTGACCGGTGCTGCGCGTTACTCGGATTACTCGCTCGATAACGTCGGCGGTGTGTGGACCTATGCTGGTGGCGGTGAATTCGCTCCCATCCAGGACATCACCTTCCGCGGTCAGTATCAGCGTGCGGTTCGTGCACCGAACGTGCAGGATCTGTTCGGCGGCCAGTCGGTCGGCTTCCCGCAGGCAATCGATCCCTGCTCGAGCCGTACCCCGGTTGCGCTGCAGACGGCGACCATTCGCGCACTCTGCGTCGCCAATGGCGTGCCGGCTGCCAACGTGTTCACCACTGCAGTTCAGCCGAACCAGCAGATCCAGGCACAGTTCGGCGGCAACCCGAACCTGGGCGAAGAAACCTCTGACACCTTCACCATTGGTGCGGTCATCCGTCCGAGCTTCATCCCCCGCCTGAACATCACGGTCGACTACTTCAACATCAAGGTTAAGGACACGATCTCGACCTTCGGTGGTGGTCTGAACAGCGCTCTGCAGCTCTGCTTCACCGTGGCTCAGGATCTGACCAACCCGATCTGCTCGATCTTCGCCGGTCAGCGCAACCCGACCACGGGTGCACTCGGCGAGACCTCGGGTGGACGTAACCCTCCGGTGCTGTCGGCCAACATCGCCAAGCTGGAAACCTCGGGCGTCGACGTTCAGGTGGATTACAACATCCCGCTGAACTTCTCGCTCACCGGTTCGGACGAATCGCGCCTGACCTTCTTCTTCCTCGGAACCTATCTCGACGAATATCGCACCACCGCAGTGGCTGCGATCCCCGAGCGGGTCACGATTGGCGAAGGCACGATCGCTCTGCCGAAATGGCGTCACACTGCCCGTCTGGGTTATGTTGACGGTCCGGCCCAGATCTCGCTGCGTTGGCGCTATAACGGCCCCGGCATCGACAGCCGCATCATCAACACCTTCAACGGTCTGGTTCGCACCGAGCAGGATCCTGCTCTGTTCCCGAACCGTCGCGTTGGCGCGTTCAACTACTTTGACTTGACCGGCTCGTTCGCCGTGACGGACAACTTCCAGCTGACCGCCGGTGTGAACAACCTGTTCAACAAGACCCCCGTGGTTCTCGGAACGGCGCAGGAGCAGGGCAACAACGTCCCCGGCTTCTACGATCCGCTCGGCCGTGACTTCTTCGTGAGCGCACGTCTGAACTTCTGATCGGGTTCAAACCTAAAAGAGATGGCGGCGGACTTCGGTTCGCCGCCATTTTTTTGTGTCCGCCGCCCGGGGCTGGTGCGGGATCGCAGGACGCAGCAAAGCCTGCGGGAAAACTCCCGTCAGGCCTTGGTGCGCAGCGATGGAAAGAGGTTTAGCGGCTGAGGACCGCGTCGAACGCGACGGTCATCCGCTCGCCCTGGGCGAAGGGGCGGGTCCCGTGGAACATGTAGCTAGGGAACAGCGCCAGCCGTCCGGGGACGGGCTGGATCGTCTCTAGCGGATCGAGCGCGAGCCCCAGTTCGGTCGGCGCAGCGCCAACCTCGAGCCAGCCCGCCTTGTCGGGGCCATCAGCTTCCTGCGGAACCACGATATAGCAGGCCGAGCTCAACAGGCCCTGCGGATGGATGTGCGCGACATGATAGCCCGAGTCGGTCAGCCTGACCGACCACGAACCCGCGATGGAGAGGCTTTCGCCGCGGTGCTTGAGCAGCGGGTGGGTTGCATCGCGCGGCGGCAGGCTTGCCCAATGCGCGGCAACCGCAGCCTCGATCGCCTGGCCAAGCACCTGGATCTGGGGTTCCTGGCGCCAGAACAGTCGGCCCCGGGTCTGTGTGCCCCCCCGCAGGGACTGGCCGACGGGATGCGAGCGCGCGGTGTGGATCGACCGCAGCAGATCGGCGGTATCGGTGAGCGCTGCGGGGTCGAGGTCGAGCGCGCGAGCCTGCACCAGGCCGGGCTGGCCCGAAAGCCATTCGTGCCGCGGATCGCCTGTCAGACGCCAGGCGAGGCCAAGATACGCCCAGGCGACAATGTCGTCGGGGGCACGCGCGACCAGCGTTTCGAGCAGAGATGCCGCTTCATCCGGCCTGTGCAGCCCGAGCATGATGCGTCCACGGGTGCACCGCGTCAGATCGGTATCGGGAAGCGGGGCGAGCATGGCGGCGGCGCGATCGAACCGGCCGCATTCGCCTTCCAGCCGCGCAAGTTCGAACAGCCAGCCCTGTTGCGCGCCACACTGGCGCTCGCCATCGTGCAGGGTCTTCAGCGCAGCCTCGAATTCGCCGGCCGAGGCCTGGACGGCGGCCAGCGCTTCGTACAGCCCGGGGTGCTTCGGGAACCGGCCGATTGCCTCGTGGATGTGATCGACATAGGCATCACCCTCGCCGATCTCGGCGCGCATCTTGGCGAACTCGTGATGCCCTTCGAGCCACAGCGGGTCCTGCTTCAGCACGTCTTCCAGGACGTCGAGGCCGCTGTTGTCGCCCTGTTCCATCATCGCCTGGACAATGCCCAGCACCAGAACCCGGTCGCCCTGCGATCGCTGCAGCGCCGCGATATGGCGGTCCTTCGCGTCCGCGGCGCCGGTCTCCAGCGCCATCCGGGCGCGTCCGGCGAGCGCCACCTTGCGGTCGGGGTCGATCGCCAGCGCCTGATCGAACGCGGCGATGGCCTCCTGCGGGCGCTCCATGTCCTTCAGCACCGCGCCGCGTGCGGAATGCACCTTGGCGGAGGCATGTCCGGCTTCGAGCAGCCAGTCGAAGGTCGCCAGCGCGTCGGAATGGCGTTGCATGCGATGCAGCGCCAGCCCGCGATTGTAATGTGCATCGGCAAATCCCGGGTCGATCTCGAGCGCGCGGTCATATTTCGCGAGAGCCGCGGAAGGGTCGCCCGCGGCAACCAGCATGTTGCCCCAGTTGCCCAGGATCTGCACGTCGTGCGGTTGGTGCTGGTGGGCCGTCGCAAACAGGCTCGCCGCGCTGGCGAGGTCGCCCTGCTGCTTGCGGCACAAAGCGCGCAGGTGAAAGGCATCGGCATTCGGGCCGCCGATATGCTCGACCTGGTCCAGCAACCGTTCGGCTTCGGCGATGTTGCCGGCGGCATAGGCTTGCTGCGCGGCGATGAATCGCCGTTGAAAATCCTGCATCAAAAACTCATCCCTTGAGGTCCGGCGTGTGCGTCGCCCTATCTGTCACGAAACCAGCCGGTGATCGAGAGTCGCCCGACCGGCGCGAAGGGGGGGACATAGCTGACCAGATGCGGCTGGGGCACCGCAAACAGGCTCAGGCTGTTGAACCGGGGTCGGTAGCCCATGATGATGTCGCCGTCATCGTCCAGAAAATTGAGATAGCCGCCCCAGTCGGGCTTCCAGTCATCGGGCGCTAGGCTGAGCACATAGGCGATGCGCCATCCTTCGCCGACATGGCTGTCGCTGTGCAGGCCCAGGAACTGCGAGGGGGCGAACAAGGTCGCCTGCGCATCGGCCTTGACGAGCTCAGTGATCCCGGTGACCGATCGGATTAGATCGAGAAACGGCTGGTCGTTGATATGCTCGAGCAGGATGTCGTGCGCGGAATCGGGTGCCCAGCGCCCGAGATAGGCATCGAGGATCGGGTAGCGTGCAAAGCTGAAGGCGTAGTCGCCGCGCTGTGCGGCATCGGCCACGCTCTGGGTGATGCGCTGGCGTTCGGAGGCGGGCAGCGCAGCCATCTCGTCGGGGCGGCGCCCATGCGGACCATCGTTGCCTGCGGACCATGCCAGGCCCCAGGGTGTATGCTGCGCCAGGATCTTGCGCAGTTCCCGCGCGGCATCGGGTTCCAGCACATCGCGGATCTGCAGCCGCTGGTTGATGGCAAAGTCCCGCGCCAAGGCACCCCGGTCCAGCGCCGGGTTCAAGGCCAGAAGATGCAGCGGAGCAGCCGTGGCAGCCGACATGATAACAGTGCCTTCCTGAAGAGTGCTGGCCTTGGCCCATGCATAGCGGGCCAGGGCCGCCCCCTCAACCCTCGGATCACGGCGCTCCCTCTTCTCGGAAGCCAAAGACCAGCACGTACGTCCGAGAATGCGAATCTGTTGCAATAGCATTTAGGCGTTGCTAACACCCTGCCCAGATTGGGGACTGAGATGAAACTGGGAAAACTGGCGGGCTTCGTGCTGGCCACATTGTGGGTGAGCCCCGCTCTTGCACAGGATTTGGCGGCGGACCGAGCAGAAGCCACGGCGGCAGAGCGATCACCCGGGGCCGAGGAGGCCGATATCGTGGTCACTGCAGCCCGCACGGTGCTGCCGCCCAGCGCCTTGCCTTTGACTATCGATATCATCGGCAAGGAAGCGCTTGACCAGCAGATCATCCTGTCCGGGTCGGTCACCGACGCCGTTGCGGCGCTCACTCCGTCCTTCTCGACCACGCGTGGCAAGCTGTCGGGGGCAGGGGAGACGCTGCGCGGCCGTTCGCCGCTCTATGCGATCAACGGCATTCCGCAGTCCACGCCGCTGCGCGATGGCAGCCGCGATGGCTTCACCATCGATGGCTTTTTCGTCGACCGGGTCGAGCTGATCTATGGTTCCAACGCGCTGCAGGGGATCGGCGGCACCGGTGGCATCGTCAACCAGGTGACTGTGGGAGCCCCGACGCAGGAGGGTATTTCCGGCAGGGTGCTGTTGCAGGGCTCGGCCGACGGCGATGTCCGTTCGGACGGGTTCGGCGCCAAGGCGGCGGGGCTTGTGCAGTACAAGGCGAACCGCTTCGATGCCACCGTTGGGGCGTCCTACGAACGCCGCGGTGTGTTCTTCGATGCGCGCGGCCGCCGCATCGGCCTCAACCTCACCCAGGGCGAGACACAGACCTCCGATGCGGTCTCGCTGTTCGGGCGCTTCGGCTACGCGCTTTCCCCGACAGCGCGGCTTGACCTGATGGCCAGCCGCTACGAGCTCAAGGGCGATGGCGAGTTCGTCGCGGTGCCGGGCAACCGGCTGACCGGCGTGCCCACCACCGCGGCGCGCGGCACGCCGCCTGGCATACCCGCCGCCAACCGCACCGAAAGCGTGGCGCTGTCGCTGACCGATACCGATCTTGGCGGCGGCAATTTCGTGAGTCAGGTCTTCTTCAACCGCAGCCGCGACACCTTTGGCGGAGAGCTCGGGCCGATCGCGGCCTTCCAGGATGTCCGCATTGCGCCGGTCGGCACGCTGTTCGACCAGTCGCAGAACCGCTCGCGCAAGCTGGGCGGCAAGATCAGCTATGAACGCGCGGTCCCGGGCTTCGAAGACCTGACCGCGATCGTCGGGTTCGACGCGCTGTTCGATACCACCGAGCAGCGGCTGATCGCCACCAACCGCGTCTGGGTGCCGCCCACCGAGTTTCGCAGCCTCGCGCCGTTTGCGCAGGCCAATCTCAAGCTGTCCGACGGGCTGGTCAGGCTGGCGGGTGGTGCGCGCTGGGAAAATGTCGAGATCAAGATCGACGATTACACCACGCTCGCCACCACCACAAACCCGCGCGGCGGAGTGCTGGTATCCGGTGGCAGCCCCAAGTTCGATGATGTGCTGCTCAACGGCGGCGTGATCGTCGAGCCGGCGCAGGGCATTCGGCTGTATGCCAGCTATGCCGAAGGCTTTACCGTACCCGATGTCGGCCGCATCACCCGTGCGATCGGCGCGCCGGGGGTCGATCTCGACAACTTCCTCGATATCAGCCCGATTATCTCGAACAACCGCGAGATCGGCGCCGAGGTGAGGCGCGGGCCGGTGGATGCCAGCGTCACCTATTTCTGGTCTTCGAGCTCGCGCGGGCAGCTGCTCGTGGCACGGCCTGACGGGATCTTCGATGTGCAGCGCCAGCGCGTCGAGATCGAGGGGCTCGAGCTCAACCTGAGCGTGGCGATGCCGATCGATGGTCTGCGCCTGTCCGCCGGCTATGCTCATATCCTGGGCCGCAGCGACACCAATGCCGACGACCGGGTCGATACCGATCTGGATGGGACCAACATCTCGCCCGACCGCCTCAACCTGGCCGCCAGCTTTGACCGGGGCAGGGTATCGGCGCGGGTCCAGACCCAGATCTATTTCTCTCGGACCTTTGACGGGCTGGTGCGCGATCCGCGCAACGACTTCGGCGGCTATACGCTCACCGATGCCTATCTGGGCTATCAGGTCGGCCCTGGCCGCATCATCCTGAGCGCGCAGAACATCTTCAACCGCCAGTATATCGATTACAACAGCGATGTCCGGTTGCCGACCGACAACCTATCGTTCTTTGCCGGGCGTGGCCGCAACATGACGCTGGCCTGGGACATGCGGTTCTGATGCAGACGCTGGACTGGCTGCACCGCTGGACCGGCGGGCTGATCGGGCTTGTGCTCGCGGTGCTGGGTCTGAGCGGGACGGTGCTGCTGCACCGCGACGCCTGGATCATGCTGCCCCATGCGCATGACGCGCAGATCGCCGACAACGCCGCGGTCGTGGGCGCGCTCGAGGCGATCATGGCAGATCCGCATTCGCGCCCCGGCAGCGTGTTGTTCGCCACCCAAAGCCTTGGCCTCAACCGGCTGACCTATGCCGATGGCAGCGGCGCCTATACCGACCAGAGCGGCGCCGTGGTGAGCCGGTGGGACAGCGTTTGGGGGCGGCCTGAGCTGTTCCTGTTCGATCTGCACCACCATCTGCTCGCCGGAGATACCGGGGAGTGGGTGATCGGGATCGCGGGGCTGTGCGGGCTGTTCTTCGTGCTCAGCGGGCTGGTGCTGTGGTGGCGCACCCGGCGGACCTTCCGCTTCAGGCTGCTGCCGTCGCGCCTCACGCGCCCGGCGATCCTGTGGCATCACCGGGATATGGGCGTGGTCCTCGCGCCGCTGCTGCTGCTCACCATCTTCACCGGCACCAGCATGATCTTCCGACCGATAACCGCTTTGGTGCTGGGTCCGTCTGCGCCCGCCACCATCGGTGCGTCGCTCAAGGCGCCCGAGCCTGCGCCCACGCCGCTGGCCGACCAGCCCGACTGGCGCCAGATCGTGCGCACCGCGCGCCAGCTTTTCCCCGATGCCGAAATCCGGCTGATCAGCCTGCCGAAGCAGGATGGCGGACCGATCACCATGCGGATGAAGCAGCCCGAGGAATGGCTTCCCAACGGCCGCACGACATTGTGGTTTGCGGCCGATACCGGCAGGCTGATCGAGGCGCGCAACGCGCTGCTGCTGCCATCGCAGGTGCAATGGTTCAACACCTTCTATCCGCTGCACGCTGCCAAGGTGGGCGGCTTGCCCTATCGCCTCGTGATGACGCTGGTGGGGCTGGCGCTGACGCTGCTGGGATCGCTCACGGTGTGGACCTTCTGGTTCCGCCGCAGGCCCTCGACTCGCCAAGCCCATTCGCGCCAGCCGGTCACAGTGGACTAGTCCAGGGCGGCAGAAAACGGCCGTTCCTGCATCACTTCCGATGTTTATGCAACTGACTTGCAACAGCGGTATTCAGGGTCCATGGCACACGGATGACTGCGACCTCATACTGCCTCAACCCCGCCCTGAAACCTTCTCACCTGCGACAGACCTTCAAGCGGTTGGGCAGGGTGCGGATCCGCGGTTTGTTAGCCGACGACGCGGCTTTGACGTTGCACCGCCAGCTGCGCAATCGCAGCGACTGGCTGCAGGTGATCAATTCGGGCGAGCTGCTGTATGAACTGAGCCGCGATGTCCGCTCGCACATGGAGCCGACGCGCGCCGAGGCGCTGGATCAGGCGGTCTATGCCGGAGCGCGCAACGGTTTCCAGTTCCGCTACGAAAGCATCCGCGTCCCCGATAACGCGGTTGCCCGGTTGGCCAGCCCCGATCCGCTCGCGGCGTTCGCCACGTTCATGTCGTCGCCTGAAATGATCGGGTTGCTGCGCGACATCACCGGGATACGCGCCATCCGGTACGCCGACGCGCAGGCCACCGCCTATTCGCCCGGCGATTTCCTGACCGAGCACGATGACGCGGTCGAAGGCAAGGGGAGACTCGCGGCGTTCGTGCTGGGTCTGACCCCGCAATGGCGGCTCGAATGGGGTGGCCAGCTTCTGTTCCATGGCGAGCAGGGCACGATCAGCCATGGCGAAATGCCCGGCTTCAACACGCTCGATGTGTTTGCGGTTCCCCAGCGGCACAGCGTTTCGGAAGTGACTCGCGCCGCTGCCTATCGGCGCTATGCGGTGACCGGCTGGCTGCGGGGCTGAGCGGCCGTCACAGGTCGAACAGGCCTTCCTGTGCGCCTTCCGGAGGGTTGAGGCCCAGATGCTTCCACCCGCGCGCATTGAGGCAGCGCCCGCGGGCGGTGCGTGCTATCAGGCCCAGCTGGATGAGATAGGGCTCGATCACATCCTCGATCGTGTCGCGCGGCTCGGACAGGCCGGCCGCCAGCGTTTCCACGCCGACCGGGCCGCCGCGATAGATATCGGCGATCATCATCAGATAGCGCCGGTCCATCGCATCGAGCCCCAGCTTGTCGACCTCCAGCCGGGTGAGGGCTGCGTCCGCTGCCAGCGCATCCACGGTGGGCTGGCCCGCCACATTGGCGAAATCGCGCACCCGGCGCAGCAGGCGTCCGGCAACGCGCGGCGTTCCGCGTGCGCGGCGGGCAATCTCGGTCGCGCCATCTGCAGCGATGCCCAGCCCCAGCAGGCGCGCGGCGCGCGTCACCACCGCCTCGAGCTCGCCGACGGTATAGAAATTGAGCCGCACCGGGATGCCGAAACGGTCGCGCAAGGGCGTGGTCAGCAGTCCCTGCCGGGTCGTAGCCCCGATCAGCGTGAAGGCGGGCAGATCGATCCGTACGCTGCGCGCGCTCGGGCCTTCGCCGATAATCAGATCGAGCGCGCGGTCTTCCATCGCGGGATAGAGCACTTCCTCGACCACCGGATTGAGCCTATGAATCTCGTCGATGAACAGCACATCGCCTTCTTCCAGATTGGTGAGCAGGGCGGCAAGGTCACCCGACTTGGCGATCACCGGTCCGGATGTCGCGCGAAAACCCACGCCCATCTCGCGCGCGATGATCTGCGCGAGTGTGGTCTTGCCCAGCCCCGGCGGGCCGAACAGCAGCACATGATCGAGCGCCTCCGACCGCGAGCGTGCGGCTTCGATGAACACCCGCAGGTTATCCCGCGCCGCCGCCTGGCCGATAAACTCGGCCAGCGTCTTGGGGCGCAAGGCGGCATCCTGGTCTTCAGGTATGCGGTCTGGGGTGAGGAGACGGTCTTTGGTCATTTTATCGCTTTGAAAAATTCATCTTGAGAGAGTTCAGCCTGCCTCAGGATACCGGCGAGAGTTCCGGTCTTCACTTCCTTGTGCAGCGGCACCACGGTTCCGCAAGAGCCTCGACGCATGACGACATGGCTGCCGCGTTGGCGAATTTGCTCAAAACCCAGTCGCTCCAACGCCGCTACAATGTCCCGTCCGGCCAATACCGGAAGCTTAGGCATCTTCCTGCACGGCGAAAGTCGTGACCAGAGGCGCGCCCATCAACCTCATGGGAAACTCTTCGAGATACAATTCGACCGCTTCGCGCAAACTGGCGATGGCGTCGTCAACGGTATCGCCTTGGCTGGTTGTCCCTGTTTCTGGGTTGAACGCAACGAAGCCACCTTCTTCGGCACGGGTAAGAATTGCGGTGACTTGCATGGGCAGTCCTTTCAAAGTCTATTCACTCTTTAGCGCGCCGCCTTCTTCAACGCCAGTCGCACCAGCGCATCGAGGCTCGCGCCGTCGCCCAAATCCTCTTCCGCCCCCGCCACGGCCCTTGCTGCATCGGCGGGCTTGAAGCCCAGGTTCTGCAGCGCCGAGACCGCATCGGCGGCGTGGCTGCCGACCAAGGCAGGGATGCCGATGCCGGCAGGGCCGAGCGACAGCGCGCCCATCTTGTCTTTCAGCTCGTTGACTATCCGCAGTGCAAGCTTGGGCCCTACGCCCTGCGAGCGGGCGATCATCGCCTTGTCCCCCTGTGCCACCGCGCGCGCGAGTTCTTCGGGGGTGAGCGCGGACAGGATGGCGAGCGCCACCTTCGATCCCACGCCCTGCACTCCGGTGAGCAGGCGAAAGCCATCGCGCTCGCTCGCCGAGGCAAAGCCGATCAGCCGCATGTCGGTTTCGCTCACCTGCATTTCGGTGTGCAACACGACCCTGTCGCCCTTGGCCGCCAGACCTGAGAGCGTGCGCGAGGAAGCAAACACCAGATAGCCGACGCCGCCGACATCGATCACCGCGTGATCATGCCCCATGCTGTCGAGCGTTCCGGTGAGTTTGGCGATCATCTTTTTTCCCTCTCCCCTTGCGCGGGAGAGCAGGGGGTTAGCGCAGTTTTTCGTACCCCGCCAGATGCGCATGGGTGATCGCCACCGCGAGCGCGTCCGCCGCATCGGGCCCGGCGATCTGCACGCCGGGCAGCAGCCGCTGCACCATCGCGTCGATCTGCGCCTTTTCGGCAGCGCCGGTCCCGACGATCGCCTTCTTGATCAGCCGCGGCGCATATTCCCCGACGCTCAGGCCCGCCCGCGCCAGTCCCAGCAGCAGGGCCCCGCGCGCCTGCACCAGCTTGAGCGTCGATTGCGGGTTCTTGTTGACGTAGATTTCCTCGATCGCCGCGCTGTCGGGATCATAATCCGTAATGACCGCCGCCAACGCAGTGTCGAGCTCCAGCAGCCGCGAAGGCAGGGCCGCCTTGGCGTTGGTCTTGATCTGGCCGTTGGCGACATGGCTCAGCCGATTGCCCTCGGACCGGATCACGCCCCAGCCGGTGGTGCCAAGGCCCGGGTCGATGCCGAGGATGATCATCTAAAGCCCCTCCCCTTCAGGGGAGGGGTTGGGGTGGGGAAGCAACTTGCCAGGCCAACGATCTGGGAGGGTGTCCAGCTTTGCCAGGATCAAGTCCAAGACCCCTTCAAGGCTTTGGCTTACTTCATAGTTAGTGAACCGCATGGTGAAATATCCAAGTTCAGCCAGAGCGGCATCCCGTTTGGCGTCTCGCACGGCGTCGTGCGTGTCACCGTCAACTTCAACGATCAGCACTTTTGACGGGCACAGAAAATCGCAGATAAATGGGCCGATAACGGATTGGCGACGAAATTTGTAGCCTCCCAGCTGTGAGCCTTTGAGATATTTCCAGAGGATGATTTCAAACGGGGTCGGGTTGTTTCGCAATTCGTTTGCGAACAGAGACAAGCGAAGGCTGTTGTCCATTCCCCACCCCAACCCCTTCCCTGAAGGGGAGGGGCTTTTTGCTAAACTACCCCAGCTTCTCCATCACCTCGTCGGAGACCTCGTAGTTGCCCCACACGGTCTGCACGTCGTCATCGTCGTCGAGCGCGTCGATCAGCTTGAACAGCGACTGGGCATCGCTCTCGGCGACGTCCACCCGGACCTGCGGACGCCAGGCGAGCTTGACGCTCTCGGCTTCGCCCAGGGCCTTTTCCAGCTCGCCGGCAACCGCGTGCAGGTCTTCCATGTTGGTCCAGATGTCGTGGCCGTCCTCGGTGGTTTCGATGTCCTCCGCGCCCGCTTCCATCGCGGCTTCGAGCACCTTTTCCTCGTCGCCCGCGCTCGCCGGATAGGTGATCAGGCCCATGCGGTCGAAGCCGTGGCTCACCGCGCCCGACGCGCCCAGATTCCCGCCGTTCTTGCTGAACGCGGTGCGGACATTGGTCGCGGTGCGGTTGCGGTTGTCGGTCAGCGCCTCGACGATCAGCGCGATGCCGCCAGGGCCATAGCCCTCGTAGCGGATTTCTTCATAGTCTTCGCCGCCGGCGGCCGATGCCTTGTCGATCGCGCGCTGGATGTTGTCCTTGGGCATCGATTGCGCCTTGGCCGCGTTGACCGCGAGCCGCAGGCGCGGGTTCATGTCAGGGTCTGGCATGCCCATCTTGGCGGCCACGGTGATTTCGCGGCTGAGCTTGGAAAACATCGCCGAGCGCTTCTTGTCCTGCGCGCCCTTGCGGTGCATGATATTCTTGAATTTGCTATGGCCTGCCATGGCGGATGTCTGCCTGTTCAGTTGAGGTGATGCGAATGCTGGAGCGCGCCTTTACACCAGCCGGATGGTTCATAGCAACCGCTGCCACCAGCCGACATCGCGCCAGCCGCCCAGCTTCCAGCCGACCTCGCGATAGATGCCCACCGGGACCATGCCCATCGCCTCGTGCAGCGCGATGCTGGCGGGGTTGGGCAGCGCGATCCCAGCGAACACCGCATGGATAGACTTGGCGCGCAGGCGGTCGAACAGCGCGGTGTACAGTGCCCGGCCTACTCCCTTGCCCTGCGCGCCGGGTGCGACGTAGATCGCGATATCGGCAGAGGTTGAATAGGCAGCACGAGCGCGGTGCGGGCTGGCATAGGCATAGCCTGCAATTCCGCCATCGATTTCTGCCACCAGCCAGCCATGCGAGCTGCCATGGCTTAAAATCCGCGCGGCCATCTCCGCCGCATCGGGCGCCTGAGTCTCGAAGCTGACCCAGCTGTCGGTCACGAACGGCGCGTAGAGGACGGCAAGCGCTGCGCCGTCTGCCGGAGTGGCATCGCGGATGTGCAGCGCCGCCATCGTGCAGGTTCAGACCAGGGTCTCAGCCAAGGCCGAGAGCGGCCTTGTAGGTGTCGAGGATCAGCTCCATTTCCTGGCGGTCATGCGGTTCCATTTTGCGCAGGCGCACGATCTGGCGCATGATCTTGGGGTCGTAGCCTTGCGATTTGGCCTCGGCATAGGTGTCGCGAATGTCGTCGGCGACGCCCTTTTTCTCTTCTTCCAGACGCTCGATGCGCTCGATGAAAAGGCGCAGCTGGTCGTCAGCCGACATGATGGGTTCGCTCATGATATGTCTTTCATTTCGGGTGGGGCGCCGGGCGAATCTCCCGGTGCAAAATGGTGGACCGCTCCCTTAAGGGTGGTCGGCGTTCTTCGCCACGCTTTCCTTCATCCGGGCAAGCTGTTCTTCGCTGGCCTCGCCCTGATAGCGCGATTTCCATGTCGAAAAGTCCATGCCGTAGATCAGGCGGCGCGCAGCATCGCGATCCTCGGCGCCGCCGGCTTCCTGGACCCAGTCGGCAAGGCAGTTGCGGCAGAACCCGGCGAGCCCCATCAGGTCGATATTTTCCGCATCGTGCCTGTGGCGCAGGTGGCGCACCAGACGGCGGAACGCGGCTGCGGCCACATCGTCGGGAATATCGACGTCCATCGGAGGGGCGGGCGGGGCAGGGACGGCATTGGTCATCAGATTATT
>VYKZ01000108.1_pt1 | contig 17545 bp, 21 predicted proteins | sample 5114421 | NCBI WGS metagenome assembly VYKZ01 (sample SAMN12291788, study PRJNA351875) | freshwater metagenome | isolation source: freshwater lake | place: USA: Michigan, Gull Lake | collected 2013-08-08 | reverse complement strand
TTTCCGCGGCGCGTCGCCGGCCAGACGATCCAGCTGGGCGCGCATCTCGTCCATCTGGCGGCGCATCTCGGCCAGGCCGTCGTCGGCGGGCGCGGCCGGCGGGGCCTCGGCTTTGGGCGCGGTCGGCATGCCGGCGGCGAAGCCGGGCCACATCCGCATGGCCTGTTCGAACATCTGCATGTTGCGCCGCACCGCCTCGTCCAGCAGCCCCGCGCCCGGCGCCCCGCCGAACGCCTGCTTGAACTGGCCGCGCAGCTGCTCCTGCTGTTTGGCGAAGGCGTCCAGGGACATCTCCAGATAGCTGGGCAGGACCGACTGCATCTGCCCGCCGTAGAAGCCGATCAGCCGACGCAGGAATTGGACCGGCAGCAGGGCCTCGCCCCGGCTTTCCTCTTCGAAGATGATCTGCGTCAGGATCTGCCGGGTCAGGTCCTCGCCCGACTTGGCGTCGTGGACGGTGAACTCCTGCCCCGCCCGGACCATGCCGGCCAGATCCTCCAGGGTGACGTAGGCGGAGGTGGCGGTGTTGTAGAGCCGCCGGTTGGCGTATTTCTTGATGACGATCGGCCGGGTTCCCCCGGAGTTGGCGTCGGTCACGCGGCCATCCTCGAAACTGTGAGCTGCCGCACCATCGCGCAGGCGAGCGGCAGACGCCAGCCCTTACCCAGCGTCAGGCCATGGCCGGGGCCAGCACCACGCCGACCAGTACGGCGGCCCAGTGCACCGTCGCCCCCGTCACCACGAAGCCGTGCCAGATGGCGCGGCGGAACTTCACCTTGGGGCTGATGAAGACGAAGACCCCGGCGGTGTAGATCAGCCCGCCGATGACCAACAGGATCAGGGCAGCGGGGTGCACCGTGTCCAGCATGGGCTTCAGCGCGAACACCGCCAGCCAGCCGAAGGCGACGTAAACCGCGCTCCAGATCGCGTCCGACAGACGCGGCGCCCACAGCTTGGCCAGCGCCCCGCCGATGCCCAGCGCCCAGACCAGCAGGGTGAAGCCGACGGCCCAGCCGCCCTCGAACCGCTGCGTCGTGAAGGGGGTGTAGCTGCCGGCGATCATCAGGAAGATCGCCGCCTCGTCCAGGCGCCGCAGCACCGGTCGAGCCGCGCACGGGCGGGTCTGGTTATAAATGGTCGAGGCGGTCAGCATGGCCACCAAGCAAAGCGCATAGACCGCCGTCGCCACGACCGTGCCGACGCCGGAATAGATCGCCGCCAGCACCGCCAGCACCACACCGCCCACGGCCGCCAGCGTCAGGCCGACGACGTGCACCACCAGATCGGCGATCTTCTCCGCCTCGGTGCGATAGTGCTCTTCCATGTCCAGGTCGTCGGGGACGGCGACCCGGCCGAACAGGGATTTCAGTCGCATGAGCATGGCCCTTTCAAAGCCCGAGGCTCAGACATCGTTCCGGCACCCTGGCACGACATGGGTGACGATCGGCTGAACGCGCGGGGGCGGCGTCGAAAACCGGCCGCCCTGCGACCCCGGCGCCACAGGTCGCGCCATGGTCAGGCGTCGGGTTCGGGCCTAGAAGGCGGCATGGACCTGCTCGACATCCTCACCCTCGTGGTGATCGTCGCCGTGGCGATCACGCTCGGCTTCGGCATCCGCTCGCTGTACCAGACCGACGCCGGGGCCCGCTCGCGCTCCAACAAGCTGATGCGCCTTCGCGTCGCGCTTCAGGCCGTGGCCGTCCTGCTTCTGGTCGCCGGCATGTGGTGGAAATCCACCCAAGGGGGCTGAGATGGTCGTCCTGAACCGCATCTACACCCGCACCGGCGACGACGGCACGACGCGGCTTGCGACGGGTGAGGCCGTGTCGAAGTGCGACCCGCGCGTCGCCGCCTACGGCACGGTGGACGAGCTGAATTCCACGATCGGCGTGGCGCGGCTGCATTCGGGCCAGAACGACCGCATCGACGCGGCGCTGGGCCGGATCCAGAACGAGCTGTTCGACCTCGGCGCCGACCTGGCCACGCCGCTGGAGCCCGCGCCGAAATGGGAGGCGCTGCGCATCGTCGACGCCCAGGTCGAGCGGCTGGAATCCGAGATCGATGGGATGAACGAGAGCCTCAAGGCGCTGGACAGCTTCATCCTGCCCGGCGGCTCGGCCTTGTCGGCGCATCTGCACCTGGCCCGCACCGTCTGCCGACGCGCCGAGCGCGACGCCGTCGCCATGGTCGAGGCGGGGCGCGAAGCCACCCCGGCCGCCCTGCGCTATCTCAACCGCCTGTCCGACTGGCTGTTCGTCGCCGCCCGACGGGCGAACGCGAACGGCGCCGACGACGTGAAGTGGGTTCCCGGCGCGACGCGCTAGTATCCCATCTCGTCACGCCATCGGCAGGTGAATTCGGCACGCGTGATTTCGTCAGCAGGAAGTGCTGGCTTTTCGTGAACGTCGTCGGGAGGGATTAAGCAGATGAGGTTGCCGTCACCTGTCAGCTCCATCCGTCGGGTCACGACGCCGGAGCCGTCAGTCTCATAGAAGATGCGCTCGGCCTCACCGGGACCGACTTGTCCGCAATCGTGTCGCCAGTAGGTGAAGTTGGAGGAAACTAGGGGGGCTCGGGTCTTCGCAGTCATCGGAACATCAGCGCCCGGCCTCCGCGGCCTCCAGCGCCGCGCGCTGGCGGTCGGCGTCGGCGGCGACGGCCTTCTCGTTGGCGGCCAGCTGACGCTCGATGGCGACCAGTTCGCGGTTCTTCTGGCGAGAGGCCTCCTCGCGGCTGACCCCGTTGGGCCGGCCGGTGATCTCGGCGATGGCGATCGGCTGGGCGCAGACGCGGCCTTCCCGGTCCCACCACTTGCCCTGTTCCTCGCATCGGTCGCCCGGCGCGCGCACCAGCTGGTCGTAGGCCAGCACCACGCCGAACGAGCAGGCGAAGGCCACCAGGAACAGGACGCTAAGACGCTTGAAGGTCAGCAGACGGTGCATGGTCTCTCCGAGGCGTTACCTCGCGTCACGTTGACAGGCCGGGGCGCGCGGTCCAATCCCTGCCGCCAGATTTCGGCATTTCGATGGATGATCCGATGAAGGTTCTCGTCCCCGTCAAACGGGTGATCGACTACAACGTCAAGGCCCGCGTGAAGGCCGACCAGACCGGGGTGGACCTGGCCAACGTCAAGATGAGCATGAACCCCTTCGACGAGATCGCCGTCGAGGAGGCCGTGCGGATGCAGGAAGGCAAGGGCGGCCACGCGGCCGGCACCGCCACCGAGATCGTCGTCGTCTCCATCGGCCCGTCGCAGGCGCAGGAGACCATTCGCACCGCCCTGGCCATCGGCGCCGACCGCGGCATCCTGATCCAGTCCGACACGGACCTGGAGCCGCTGGCCGTGGCCAAGCTGCTGAAGGCGGTAGTCGAGGAGGAGAAGCCCGACCTGGTCCTGATGGGCAAGCAGTCGATCGACGGCGACAACAATGCGGTCGGCCAGATGCTGGCCGCCCTGCTGGACTGGCCCCAGGCCACCTTCGCCGGCAAGCTGGCGATCGACGGCGGCAAGGCCGTGGTCACGCGCGAGGTCGACGGCGGTCTTCAGACCGTGGCGGCCCAGCTGCCGGCGGTGGTGACCGTGGACCTGCGCCTGAACACGCCGCGCTACGCCTCGCTGCCCAACATCATGAAGGCCAAGAAGAAGGAGATCGCCATGAAGGCGGTCGCCGACTACGGCGTCGACGTCGCCCCGCGCCTGTCGGTGCTCAAGGTCACCGAGCCGCCCAAGCGCGCCGCCGGCGTGAAGGTGGGAAGCGCCGCCGAACTGGTCGAAACCCTCAAGTCCGCGGGAGTGCTGTAATGGCCGTTCTCGTCATCGCCGATCACGACGGCTCGACCGTCCGCGACACCACCCACAAGACCGTGACGGCCGCCAAGGCCGTGGGCGGCGACGTCCACGTTCTGGTCGTGGGCCAGGGCGCAAAGGGCGTGGCCGACCAGGCCGCGAAGATCGACGGCGTGTCCAAGGTGCTGCTGGCCGAGAGCGCCGAGCTCGGCAAGACCCTGGCCGAGGCGGTCGAGGCGACCGTCCTGCCGCTTGCCGGCGGCTATGACGCCATCCTGTCGCCGGCCACGACCGACGGCAAGAATTTCGCCCCGCGTCTGGCCGCCAAGCTGGACGTGGCGCCGATCTCCGACATCATCGAGGTCGTGGCCCCCGACACCTTCGTGCGCCCGATCTATGCCGGCAACGCGCTGGAGACGATCAAGTCCGCCGACGCCAAAAAGGTGATCACAGTCCGTCCCACCGCCTTCACCGCGGCGGGCGAAGGCGGCTCGGCCCCGGTAGAGACCGTGGCCGGCGGCTCGGCGCCCAAGACCGACTTCGTGTCCGAGGAGATGGTCAAGTCCGACCGTCCGGAACTGGGCGCGGCGAAGATCGTCGTCTCCGGCGGCCGCGCGCTCGGCTCGGCGGAAGAGTTCCACGCCGTCATGGATCCGCTGGCCGACAAGCTGGGCGCCGCCGTGGGCGCCAGCCGCGCCGCCGTGGACGCCGGCTATGCCCCCAACGACTATCAGGTCGGTCAGACCGGCAAGGTCGTGGCCCCGGGCCTCTACATCGCCATCGGCATCTCGGGCGCCATCCAACACCTGGCCGGGATGAAGGACTCCAAGGTCATCGTCGCGATCAACAAGGACGCCGACGCCCCGATCTTCCAGGTCGCGGACTATGGCCTTGTGGCCGACTACAAAACCGCCGTGCCGGAGCTGATGAAGGCGCTGGGCTGACGACCGGGGCCGCCGGACGACATGTGCGCGTCCTACGAGGCCCGGTTCAACGTCCGGCAACTGGTTCGCCTGTTCGAACAGGCGGGCGCGCCGCTGTCCTTTCCCGGCGGTCTGCCCAACATCGAGGCGTCCGACGAGGTGCGGCCCACCGACGCCGGCTGGGCCGTGCGGGCGTCGCCCGAAGGCGGCGACGCGTCGGTTCTGGTCCCCATGCGCTTCGGCTTCCCCGCCCCGGCGCCGAAGCGCCCGCCGGTGATCAACTTCCGCTCCGAGGGTCGGCGCTTCTCCAACGGCTCGACCAGCGGGCGGGCGCTGGTGCCGGTCACCGGCTTCTATGAATTCACCGGCGACAAGTATCCCAAGACGCGGTGGCGCCTGTCGGGCAGCGACGGAGAGCCGCTGGCCCTGGCCGCCCTGTGGCGTGCGGGGACGGCAGGCGGGCCGGGCGCCGCCTTCTCCCTGCTGACGGCCGAGCCGGGACCGGACGTCGCCCCCTATCACACGCGCGGGGTGCTTCCCCTGCCGGTCGCCAGCTGGGCCGACTGGCTGTTCGACCGCCGCCCGTCGAGCGACCTCCTGATCCCGCCGCCCGCCGGAACCCTGCACGCAGAGTCGGCGCCGCGTCCGCCGAAGGGCGCGACGGCCGACCTTACGGACTTGTAATGAAATCGGCTCTCGACGTCCGGACCCGGACGCTCTTGTAATCCCGGCCTCGGTCCTTGGGGGGCCGGTGGTTCGGGGGTTGCCGCATGAGATCCGTTTCCCTGCTGGGCGTCAGCCTGGCCGCGCTGGTTCTGTCCGCCTGCGCCACCACGGGGTCGCCCGAGCCGGGAGAGGCCGCCGAGACGCCGCGCGAGCGCAAGGCGCTGGTCCAGGGGCTGGACCCGGCCACGGTCGCCGACGCCTATCCCTCGACCTATCGCGGCCTGCCGCGCGAGAACATGGCCATCGTCGGCGGCACGGTCTTCGACGGGGCGGGCCGCAAGATCGAGAACGGCGTCGTCATCGTCACCGACGGCAAGATCGCCGCGGTCGGCGACGCCTCCACCCCCGTGCCCGGCGGCCATCGCGTGGTGGACGCGCGCGGCCGGTTCGTGACGCCCGGCATCATCGACGTGCACAGCCATCTGGGCGTCTATCCCTCGCCCGGCGTGACCGGCATGAGCGACGGCAACGAGGCGACCCAGCCCAACACCGCCGAGGTCTGGGCCGAGCATTCGGTGTGGCCCCAGGATCCCGGCTTCAACACCGCCCGCGCCGGCGGCGTGACCACGCTCCACATCCTGCCCGGATCGGCCAACCTGTTCGGCGGGCGCGGCGTGACGCTGCGCAACGTGCCGTCGGTGACCATGCAGGGCATGAAGTTCCCGGGCGCGCCCTACACCGTGAAGATGGCCTGCGGCGAGAACCCCAGCCGCGTCTATGGCGGCCGCAACTCCTCGCCGGCAACCGGCATGGGCAACATGGCCGGCTATCGGGCGGCCTTCATCGCCGCGCGGGATTACAAAGACAAATGGGACCGCTGGCGCGAGACGGGCGAGGGGACGCCGCCGACCCGGAACCTGGAGCTCGACACCCTGGTGGGCGTGCTGGACGGGTCGATCCTGATCCAGAACCACTGCTATCGCGGCGACGAGATGGCGCTGATGATCGATATGTCGCGGGAGTTCGGCTACAAGATCACGACCTTCCACCACGCCACCGAGGCCTACAAGGTCGCCCCGATGCTGGCGCGCGAGAACATCTGCGCGGCCATGTGGACCGGCTGGTGGGGCTTCAAGATGGAGGCCCTGGACGGCATCGAGGAGAACGTCGCCCTGGTCGACGCGCCGGAAGGCAGCTGCGCCGTCGTCCACTCCGACGACGCCGAACTGACCCAGCGCCTGAACCAGGAGGCCGCCGCCGCCCTGGCCGCTGGACGCCGCGCCGGCATGTCGATCTCGGAAGAGCACGCCATGAGCTGGATCACCTCCAACGCCGCGCGCGCCATCGGCATCGACGACCAGACCGGCTCACTGGAGGCCGGCAAGCGCGCCGACGTGGTGATCTGGAGCGCCAATCCGTTCAGCGTCTACGCCCGCGCCGACCAGGTCTACGTCGACGGCGGCCTGGCTTTCGACCGGAACGACCCGAACTACCAGCCTCTGTCCGACTTCGAACTGGGCCAGCCCGGATACGGCCAGACGGCCGCCGGCGTCCGCCAGGGAGCCCGCTGATGATCCGCCGCACCCTTCTGCTGGCCGCCGCCGTGATGGCCGTGGCCGGACCGGCCCTGGCCCAGGACGTTACCGCCATCGTCGGCGGCCGGGTCCACACCGGAACCTCGGTGATCGAGAACGGCACCGTCGTCATGCGCGACGGCCGCATCGTCTCGGTCGGCACCGGCGCCGCCCCCTCGGGCGCCCGCGTGATCGACGCCGCCGGCAAGGTGGTGACGCCGGGCATCGTCGCGGTCGACTCCGGCCTCGGCGGCTCGGAAATCTCGTCCGTCGGCGACGACCTGCGCAACGCCTCCAACACCCTCAGCGCGGCGTTCGACGTGTCCTACGGGCTGGACCCGTGGTCGATCACCCTGCCGACGGCGCGTCTGGGCGGGGTGACCCGCGCCATCGTGGTGCCGAACCATCCCGGCTCCTCCGGCGGCCACTACCACGAGCAGGATACCGCCGGCGCGGGAGAGGGCGGCTATCACACGCCGGGCCTGTTCGCCGGTCAGGCGGCGATCATCCACCTGGGTCAGGGGACCGACATCCTGGTGCGGCCGCGCGTGGCCATGGTCGCGCCCTTCGGCGACGCGGGGGCCGGCGTGGCGGGCGGCGCCCGCGGGGCCGAGTTCACCCTGTTCAAGGAGACGATGGCCGAGGTCCGCCTCTATGCCCGCAACAAGTCGTCCTATGAGCGCGGGTCCTTGCGCGACCTGTCGCTGTCGCGCGCGGACCTTGAGGCGCTGATCCCGGTGGCCGAGGGGCGCATGCAGCTGATCGTCACCGTGCATCGCGCGTCCGACATCCTGCAGGTGCTGCGTCTGGCCGACGAGGAGAACATCCGCATCATCCTGGACGGCGCCGAGGAAGGCTGGATGGTCGCCGACCAGATCGCGGCGGCGAACGTGCCGGTGCTGCTGAACCCGATCACCAACCTGCCCGGCGACCTGCAGCGGCGCGGCGCGCGGATGCAGAACGCCGCGGCCCTGCACGCCGCCGGCGTGGTCATCGCCATCAAGGGCAATGAGGGCTCGATCCACCGGGCGCGCGAAACCCGCTACAACGCCGGCAACGCCGTCTCACACGGCCTCCCGCACGACGCGGCGATCGCGGCCATCACCACCAATCCGGCGCGGATCTTCGGCATGGGGGACCGGTTCGGCACCCTGTCGGCGGGGGCCGAGGCCGACGTGGTGGTCTGGTCCGGCGATCCGCTGGAGCCGCTGAGCCAGCCCGTGGCGGTGTTCATCCGGGGCGAGGAGCAGCCGCTGACGGCGCGCAACCTGCTGCTGCGCGACCGCTATCGCAACGGCGGCGAGGGCGCGTATCCGCCGGCGTACGGGCGCTGAGGCGGGGCGCCCTGCCGGCGCTGCACATGTTTGGACACTTCCATGGACATCCGATGGACTTCGGATGGACACGGCAGCCTAGGTAGCAGGCGCGGGCCGCCACTCGATGCGAAGGGTGGTGGCCTCTTCGGACGGGGCCTCGAACTGGGTGAAGGTCCAGCCCATCTCGGGTTCGCCCAGGCCGCTCTCGCCGCGCACGCGCCGGACCACGCGCCGCCCGTCGCGCCACAGCGGGTAGGCGTCGCGCACGTTCCAGGTCAGGTCCATCGCCTCCGCATGGTCCAGCAGGGCCTCGTCCACCGCCGCCGTGCGGGCCGACGGGCCGTCGATCTCGACTGCGCAGGGCACGTACGGACCGGCGGGGATCACGCGGATCCAGCCGTCCGACAGGGCGCGACGCGTCAGCTCGCCGGGCGTGCCCATGCCGCGGCAGCCCGTCTCCAGCGCCTCGATCACCAGCAAGACCTCGGCCTCCGGATCAGGCACGGGCGCGGGGGCCGTCGGGTCCGGCCGGGGCGGCAGGCAGCCGCAGGCGGGACGAGGCACGGCGGCGCAGGCCGACAGGGCGATCAGGGCGGCGAAGGCGACGGGGCGCATGGGCGGATCCTCCAGCTTCGCCCCGAGGCTAGCCGCTTTCGATCACTCCGGCGAAGCTTCGGTTCCTGACGGCGCTGCGGGCGCCGTCTTCGCGGGGCAGGCGCGGGGGATGTGCAGGATCGACCCCGTGCCGCCCAGCCGGACGGGCGGCTGGTAGATGGCCATGGCCGGACGGCAGCCGTCGGCGTCCAACACCGGCTCACCGAGGGCGGCGCAGCCGGCGGCGCACAGCGCGAAGCCCAGGGCCAAGGTGATCTTGCGCACCATCTCAGTACGTCCTGTCCATGCCGTCGCCGGGTCCGTTGGAGCGGCAGTGCGGGTTCGGCTGGTCGTCACGGCCGAAGCTGATCTGAATGGCCGGACCGGCGGACGCCTGGGGCGTGCGGCTGCTGACCAGCATGAAGAACTCCGGCCGGGCGGCCGAACACCAGGTGGTGCGCAGGACGGCGCCGTTCTGGACACGGCCGCTGCGTCCCTGGGTCAGGTCCGGGACGGCGGCCGTCGCCAGCTGGACCGCCAGCGCCCGCAGCGCGGCGCCGTCGCCCCGATCGGCGCGGACGTAGCAACCGCCCGCCGGCTCATCGGCCTCGACGACGTAGACGCTGGACCCCACGAACCACGCCTTGCCCGGAATGGGCGGCGCGCGATTCCCCTGAACCGACATGGCCCGGGGCTCTGCCGCGAAAGCCGACGGCGGCCGACCGGACAGCTCCGCCGCCAGACAGATGTCGGAAACCGCATGGGTGAAGGCCGCCTCGGTCGAAAACGCCTGGCTCAGGCCCCGGCTCGCTGGGCTCTCAACGGAGGCGCAGGCGCTCACGAAAACGGCGGCGGCGCACAGGGTAAGGACGCGCATGGTGGCAACCTCCGGTGCTTGACGCCGTCATGAGGCCCGTCGATGCGCGTGGGGTCAAGCGTGGCGCCGCCGTCAGTCCGGGTCCGCTTGGTCCATCGACAAGGCCCCGTCGGTCTCAGTCTGATGGAGGCCTTCCAGAAAGAGGGGCTCCTCCACGGCGAAGAAGTTCAGCCGACCCGGCGCGTCCTCGGCCGGAACGACCCCGGCGTAGACCCCGCCGAGAGTAGACGTTCTGTGCCACACCTGAACTGGATTGCCGTCGGGCCCATCGACCATGACCGGCGCGAAGCCTGCCGTCTGGTAAGCCGTTTCCACGGCCTGCCCAATCCCGCCCACATCCAGGCTCTGCCCGCCGCACTGGCCGGGGATGCCGAGAACGGTGACGGCGGCGTCTTCTCCGCCGGGCAGGGGGTGGAACATCCAGGCCATCGACATCTGGCCGAACACCAGTCGAAACCCCTCCGGGCCACGAGCCAGCATTTCGTCGACGGTCGCCGGCTCCGGCAGCGGTTGAAAGGCCTCCTCGGCCTTGCCCACGCACCACAGGGCGCCGCGCACGGCGGCGTCGGTGATTTCCTGCGCTGTCTGCGCCTGGACGACGCCCGCCCACGCCCAGACCAGTCCGGCCAGGGCGGCAGCGCGCATCACGCCTCGGTCAGTTCCTGAGCGCGCTCGGCCAGGATGGTCAGGCCGGCGGGGGTCACGTCGGCGAAGCCGCCGTGGACCTCGAACCGGCGGCGCGTGCCGCCGTCGATCACGGTGACCGTGCCTTCCTTCAGCGCCGTCATGAAGGGCGCGTGGTCGGCCAGGACGCCGAAGTCGCCCTCTACGCCCGGGGCGTCGACCTGGTCCACCAGGCCCGAGAAGACCTCGCGCTCGGGCGAGACGAGGGAGAAGTTCAGTTTGCCGGCCATGTCAGTTTTCCTTGGAGCCCATCGCGACGATCACGGTCGCCACGGAGCCTTCAGATCCAGAGTCGTTCACCGCGAAGATCGGCACCGCGTCGAACTGCTCGTCGAACAGTCCGTACAACGTGTGATGTCCTTCCGGCATGTTTCGTTCGTCGAGAAGCGTCGCGCCGGGACGCTGAAGAATCTCTCCGCGAAGCTCGTCGACCACTCCGAGAACCGTCGTGGCGAGGTTGATCTGCACGAAGCAGGTGGCGCCGCTGGGAGCGACGTCGACGATCACGCCCGTCGCGGCATGCACCCGCCCGGAGAAAATTCTCTGGCCACCGGTGACGAGGGCATCACTCCGAACGTCCAGCCATCCCTCGGCCGTCGGATCGACGGAGTGCGGGATCAGGGCCTCGCCGTGGATGCGTTCGGCGCAGAAACCCAGAACGGCTTCCCGGAAGACGCGGGGCGTTTCGACCGGGTCGATGCGGGCTTGCTGAGCCTCGGCAGCCGTAGCGCAAAGAGCGGCGGCCATCATCGCCGGGATGACGGCCGCCGTCTTCATCACGCCGCGTCCGCGGCCAGCTTCTGGGCCTTTTCGACGGCTTCCTCGATCGGGCCGACCATGTAGAAGGCGGCTTCCGGCAGGTGGTCGTACTCGCCGGCGACGATGCCCTTGAACGAGCGGATCGTGTCTTCCAGCGAGACGAACTTGCCCGGCGAGTTGGTGAACTGCTCAGCCACGAAGAACGGCTGGGACAGGAAGCGCTGGATCTTGCGGGCGCGGGCCACGATCAGCTTGTCCTCTTCCGACAGCTCGTCCATGCCCAGGATGGCGATGATGTCCTTCAGCGCCTTGTACTGCTGCAGCACTTCCTGAACCGAACGGGCGACGTTGTAGTGCTCCTCGCCGATGACCAGCGGGTCCATGATCCGCGAGGTCGAGTCCAGCGGGTCCACGGCCGGGAAGATGGCCTGGGCGGCGATGTCGCGGCTCAGCACGGTCGTCGCGTCCAGGTGGGCGAAGGAGGCGGCCGGGGCCGGGTCGGTCAGGTCGTCGGCGGGGACGTAGATGGCCTGGACCGAGGTGATCGAGCCCTTCTTGGTCGAGGTGATGCGCTCCTGCAGGTTGCCCATCTCGGTGGCGAGCGTCGGCTGATAGCCCACGGCCGAGGGGATGCGGCCCAGCAGAGCCGACACTTCCGAACCCGCCTGGGTGAAGCGGAAGATGTTGTCGACGAACAGCAGCACGTCCTTGCCTTCCTCGTCGCGGAAGTACTCGGCCTGGGCCAGGCCGGTCAGGGCGACGCGGGCGCGGGCGCCGGGCGGTTCGTTCATCTGGCCGTAGACCAGGGCGCACTTGGAGCCTTCGGTCGAGCCGCCGTTCTTGGTCGGGTCCACGTTCACGTTGGACTCGATCATCTCGTGATACAGGTCGTTGCCCTCGCGGGTGCGCTCGCCCACGCCGGCCAGGACCGAGTAACCCCCGTACGCCTTGGCGATGTTGTTGATCAGCTCCTGCATGGTCACGGTCTTGCCCACGCCGGCGCCGCCGAACAGGCCGATCTTGCCGCCCTTGGTGTAGGGGCACATCAGGTCGATGACCTTGATGCCGGTGACCAGGATTTCCGACGACGTCGACTGCTCTTCGAAGCTGGGGGCGTCGCGGTGGATCGGACGGTACATCGTCGTCTTGATCGGGCCCTGCTCGTCGATCGGGGCGCCGACCACGTTCATGATGCGGCCCAGCGTGCCCGGTCCGACCGGGGCCAGGATCGACTGGCCGGTGTCGGTCACCGGCTGGCCGCGGGTCAGGCCCTCGGTGGTGTCCATGGCGATGGTGCGGACCATGTTCTCACCCAGGTGCTGGGCGACCTCCAGCACGAGGGTGAAGGGCTCGCCCGTCTTCTGGTCGACGTTCTGGGTCTCCAGCGCCGACAGGATGGCCGGCAGGTGACCCTCGAACTCCACGTCCACGACGGCGCCGATCACCTGGGCGATGCGGCCGTTGGCGACCGCGGCGGTCGGCTTCGTGGCCACGGGGGCGGCGGCGGCCTTGGGGGCCTTGGGCGCGGCGGGCTTGCGGGTCGTGGTCTTCTTGGGGGCGGCGGTGTCGGTCATCGGTGCGTTCCGTTCGGAAAGTCGTGTCGTGTGGGGTGTCGGATCAGAGCGCTTCGGCGCCGGCGATGATCTCGATCAGTTCGGTGGTGATCTGGGCCTGGCGCTTGCGGTTGTACTGAAGGGTCAGGCTCTGGATCAGGTCGCCCGCGTTGCGCGTGGCGTTGTCCATGGCGCCCATCTGGGCCCCGAAGAAGCTGGCCTGGTTCTCGTACATCGCCGCCAGGACCTGGGTCGTGACGTTGCGCGGCAGAAGCGTGTCGAGGATCTCCTCCTCGGACGGCTCGTACTCATAGACCGCGCCGTTCAGGTCGATCGGCTGGGCGTCGCCGTCGACGACCGCCGGGATCAGCTGTTTGGCGGTCGGCACCTGGGAGATGACCGACTGGAAGCGGCTGTAGAACAGGGTGACGACGTCGGCGTTGCCGGCCTCGAACTCCTCGGCGATCAGCTGGGCGACGGGCTCGGCGGCGGGGAGGCCGACGGTCTTGTGCTCGCTCATCTCGAAGGTGCGGATCAGCTTGTCGCCGTACAGTCGGGTCAGGCCGTCGCGGACCTTGCGGCCGACGGCCACGATGCGGACGTCCTTGCCCTGGGCGATCAGCGTGTTGATGCGCTCGCGCGCGGCGCGGATGACGTTGGTGTTGAAGCCGCCCGCCAGCCCCTTGTCGCCGGTGGCGACGACGATCAGGTGCTTCTGGCCGCGGCCGGTGCCGGCCAGCAGCTTGGGCGCGCCGTCGCCGGACACGCCGGCCGCCAGGTTGGCGATGACGGCGGCCATCTTGCGGGCATAGGGACGCGCGCTCTCGGCCTGGTCCTGGGCGCGCTTCAGCTTGGCCGCGGCGACCATGTTCAGGGCCTTCGTGATCTTCTGCGTGGACTTCACGCTTCCGATCCGATTGCGCATTTCCTTGAGGCTGGCCATCCGGCGCTACTCTCTCAGTCCGGTGTCAGATCAGGCGAAGGTCTTGGTGAAGGCCGCCAGAACGTCCTTCAGCTCGGTTTCCAGCTCGGGGGTCAGGTCCTTCTTGGTCCGGATGCCTTCCAGCAGGCCGGGGTTGGAGGACTTGATGCGGGCCAAGAGCTCGCGCTCGAAGCGGCCGATGTCGCCGACCGCGATCCCGTCCAGATAGCCGCGCGTGCCGGCGTAGATCGACACGACCTGCTCTTCCATGGTCAGCGGGCTGTACTGCGGCTGCTTCAGCAGCTCGGTCAGGCGCGCGCCGCGGGCCAGCAGCTTCTGGGTCGAGGCGTCCAGGTCCGAGCCGAACTTGGCGAAGGCGGCCATCTCGCGATACTGCGCCAGCTCGCCCTTGATGGTGCCGGCGACCTTCTTCATCGCCTTGGTCTGGGCCGACGAGCCCACGCGCGACACCGAGATGCCGACGTTCACGGCGGGGCGGATGCCCTGGTAGAACAGGTCGGATTCCAGGAAGATCTGGCCGTCGGTGATCGAGATCACGTTGGTCGGGATGTAGGCCGACACGTCATTGGCCTGGGTCTCGATCAGCGGCAGGGCGGTCAGCGAGCCCGAGCCGTAGTCGGCGTTCAGCTTGGCCGAACGCTCCAGCAGGCGGCTGTGCAGATAGAAGACGTCGCCCGGATAGGCCTCGCGGCCCGGCGGGCGGCGCAGCAGCAGCGACATCTGGCGATAGGCCACGGCCTGCTTCGACAGGTCGTCATAGACGATCAGGCCGTGCATGCCGTTGTCGCGGAAGAACTCGCCCATGGCGGTGCCGGCGAACGGGGCCAGGAACTGCAGCGGGGCCGGCTCCGACGCGGTGGCGGCGACCACGATGGTGTATTCCAGCGCGCCCGACTCCTCGAGCGTCTTCACGATCTGGGCGACGGTCGAGCGCTTCTGACCGACGGCCACGTAGATGCAGTACAGCTTGGCCGACTCGTCATCCGTGGCGTTGACCGACTTCTGGTTCAGGATGGCGTCGATGGCGACGGCGGTCTTGCCGACCTGACGGTCGCCGATGATCAGCTCGCGCTGGCCGCGGCCGATCGGAATGAGGGTGTCGATCGCCTTCAGGCCGGTCTGCATCGGCTCATGCACCGACTTGCGGGGGATGATGCCCGGGGCCTTGACGTCCACGCGGCGGCGCTCGGTGAACTGGATCGGGCCCTTGCCGTCGATCGGCTCGCCCAGCGGATTGACGACGCGGCCCAGCAGGCCCTTGCCGACCGGCACGTCCACGATCTCGCCCAGGCGGCGGACTTCGTCGCCCTCGCCGATGGCGGCGTCCGAGCCGAAGATCACGGCGCCGACGTTGTCGCGCTCCAGGTTCAGGGCCATGCCCTTCACGCCGGCCTTGGGGAACTCCACCATCTCGCCGGCCTGGACGTTGTCCAGACCGTGGATGCGGGCGATGCCGTCGCCGACCGACAGCACCTGGCCGACGTCGGAAACGTCCGCCTCGACGCCGAAGCCGGCGATTTGCTGCTTGAGGATGGCCGAGATTTCAGCGGCGCGGATGTCCATCGTGGTCTCTTTCGTCTTCGTCTTCGCGAGCGCCGGGGCGCCGAGTGGTTAGGCGCGCTTGAGCGCGAACTTCATTTGATCGAGCTTGGTCTTCAGCGAGGCGTCGAACAGCTTCGAGCCGACCTTGACCTTCAGGCCGCCCAGGATCGACGGATCGACGCGGGCGGTCAGTTCGGGGGCCTTGCCCAGCGCCTTCAGCAGGGCCGAGCGGACGTGGGTCAGTTGCGCGGTCGACAGCGGCTGGGCCGAAACCACCTCGGCGGCGACCACGCCGGTCTTCTTCGCGTACAGGCGCTCGAAGCCGACGATCACGCCCATCAGGTCGCGAGCGCGGCCGTTCTGCGCCAGCAGGCCAAGGAAGTTGCGGGTCGTGCCGTTGAACCGGGCCTTGTCGGCGATGGCCAGCAGGCCGCGCGACACGTCCTCCGCCTTCAGCACGGGGGAGGTCAGCAGGCGACGCAGGTCGGCGCTCTCGCCATGGGCGGCGCGCAGCGACTTCAGGTCCGCGCGCACGGCGTCCAGCGCGCCCGTCTCGTCGGCCAGGTCGAACAGCGCCTGGGCGTAGCGGTCGCCGACTTCCGTCGTCCTGAATTCGTCAGCCACTTATGTGATTTCCGCGCAGTGAACGTTCGGGGTCTCGGCCGGCGGCGAGCATCGCGCCGGTCGAAGGGCCTGAAATGCTTGAAGAAAGCACGCCTCGAAAACGTCTGTTGACGCCCTCTCGGCCTAAGCCGGGCGCCGGATAGCACCCTGTGTCCGAAGGGGCAACCGAGGGGCGCCGCGCGTCGCGGTCCGGGCACGGGCCGCGACGCCGCACCCCCGAGCCGCGGACGCCGCTACCCGAACGGCCGCACGCGCGTTATGAGGGGCCTTCCCTCAACGGACCGGACCTCCATGCTCGACAGCATCACGCCGCTTCTTTCCGACCCGGCCGCCTGGGCCGCCCTCGTGACCCTGGTGGTCATGGAGGTGGTGCTGGGCATCGACAATCTGATCTTCATCTCGATCCTGTCGAACAAGCTGCCCGAGAACCAGCGCCAGCGCGTGCGGCGCATCGGCATCGGCCTGGCGCTGGTGATGCGTCTGGCCCTGCTGTCGATCATCGCCTGGCTGGTCGGACTGACCGCCACGGTCGTGGACCTGGGCATCGTCGGCCCGATCGGCGAGCACGGCGAGCCGGCCTTCGAGACCCAGTTCAGCTGGAAGGACCTGATCCTGATCGCCGGCGGCCTGTTCCTGGTGTGGAAGGCGACGAAGGAGATCCACCACTCGGTCGACCCCGTCCCGTCCGACCACGACGTGCTGGACAAGAAGTCGGTGGCCATCAACAACGCCGGCGCGGCCATCTTCCAGATCATCCTGCTGGACCTGGTCTTCTCGATCGACTCGATCCTGACCGCCGTGGGCATGACGGATCACCTGCCGATCATGGTGGTGGCGGTGCTGGTGGCCGTGGCCGTGATGCTGCTGGCCGCCGATCCGCTGGCCAACTTCATCAACAACAACCCGACCGTGGTCATGCTGGCCCTGGGCTTCCTCTTGATGATCGGCATGGTGCTGATCGCCGACGGCTTCGGCGTGCACGTGCCCAAGGGCTACATCTACGCCGCCATGGGCTTCTCGGCCCTGGTCGAGGGCCTGAACATGTGGAGCCGCAAATCCAAGGAGCGGAAGGCGGCCACGGGCGGCGGGGCCCACTGACGCCGGACCTCGCGCGGTTCGTCAGCCGGCGAACCGCGCGAAGGCCGTCAGCACCTGCTCATAGACGGCGCGCTTGAACGGCACGATGAGGGCGGGCGTCTCGTCGAGCCGGGCCCAGCGCCAGGCGTCGAACTCCTGCTCGCCGTGGGCGGCCAGATCGATCTCGGCGTCCGTGCCGGTGAAGCGATAGGCGAACCAGACCTGCTTCTGGCCCTTGTGGCCCCACTTGGCGCGCGGCCCGCCCAGATCGGGCGGAAAGTCGTAGGCGATCCAGCCGGGCGTCCGGTCCAGATACTCGACCGAGCGGACGCCGGTCTCCTCCCACAGCTCGCGGCGGGCGGCGGTTTCCAGATCCTCGCCCTCGTCGACGCCGCCCTGGGGGAACTGCCAGCGCCAGGGGCCGGGCGTGTTGATCCGGTGGCCCAGCCACACGCGCCCGTCGCCGTTGAACAGGACGACGCCGACGTTGGGGCGATAGAGGGAGAGGTCCCGCTCGGTCATGGGGATTGGGGATTGGGGATTGGGGATTGGAAGGCGTCACGCTCAAGAGGCGTCGGGTCGTCCCAGCTGACGCCAGTCCCTAATCCCCAATCCCCAGTACCCAT
>VYKZ01000107.1_pt1 | contig 17799 bp, 22 predicted proteins | sample 5114421 | NCBI WGS metagenome assembly VYKZ01 (sample SAMN12291788, study PRJNA351875) | freshwater metagenome | isolation source: freshwater lake | place: USA: Michigan, Gull Lake | collected 2013-08-08 | reverse complement strand
TGCGCGGGCGGGTTCGTGCTGCTGAACCCCCGGCTGGAGCGGGCGATGAAGCGGCCGGCGCGGCCGCCGCTGATCTCGGAGCGCGCGCCCGCTACGGCGGTGTGGGCCGCACTGTTCCCGATGATGATCCTGATCTGCGCGGCCGTGCCGGTGTTCTGGCAGGGGCGCGACTACGGCCTTCTGGTCATCATCGCCGCCGTCCTGTTCGGCGCCACGGCCGAAAGCGCCATCAAGGCGCGCAGAATCTAGGCCGGGCGGAAGTTCAGCGCCGCGCCGTTGTTGCACCAGCGCTTGCCCGTCGGCCGCGGGCCGTCGTCGAACACGTGCCCCTGATGCCCCAGACAGCGGGCGCAGTGATATTCGGTGCGCGGAATGCCGATGGCGTAGTCGGTCTTCTTGCCGACGTTCGTTTCGATCGCGCGGAAGAAGCTGGGCCAGCCGGTGCCGGAATCGTATTTCCAGTCCGACCGGAACAGCGGCAGCTCGCAGCCCTTGCAGACATAGGTCCCGGCGCGCTTCTCGTCGTTCAGCGGGCTGGTGAAGGGTCTCTCCGTCGCCTCACGCCGCAGGACGTCATAGCTCAGGCCCGGCAGACGGCGACGCCACTCGGCCTCGGTCACGTCGCGCCAGGGCGAGTTGGCATAGCGGCTGTCCTGGGCGTCGGCGCCTTCGGGCGCGCAGGCCGCGACGGTCAGGGCGGAGGCGCCGGCCAGCAGGCGGCGGCGGTCGGTCAGGATCGGGCTCATGCCCCAGATACGACCCCGACCGAACGCAGGTTTCAAGCCAGACCCGCGCCTTCGTCCAGTCCCAGCATCAGGTTCAGGTTCTGCACCGCCGCGCCCGACGCGCCCTTGCCCAGGTTGTCCAGCAGGGCGACCAGTCGCGCCTGCCCGCCGCTGCGGTCGCCGAAGACGTGCAGGCGCAGCCGGTTGGTGCCGTTCAGCCCCTCGGGCGTCAGGCCGGTCATGGCCTCGGTCTCCTCCAGAGACGCCACCTCGACGAAGCGCGCGCCGGCGTAGGCCTCGGTCAGACGGCCGTGCACCACCTCGATCGACGGCGAGCCCGGCAGGGCCTCCAGATGCAGGGGAACCTCGACCAGCATGCCTTGGCGGTAGTTTCCCACCGCGGGCGCGAACAGCACGGGGCGCGACAGGCCGGCGTGCTTCGTCATCTCCGGCACGTGCTTGTGCGTCAGCGTCAGGCCATAGGCGCGGAAGGGCTCTCCGCCGGCCTCGAACTCCGCGATCATGGCCTTGCCGCCGCCGGAATAGCCGCTGACGGCGTTGACGGTGACCGGGTGATCCGCCGGCACGATGCCCGCCCGCACCAGCGGCGCGATCAGGGCCAGGAAGCCGGTGGGATAGCAGCCGGGGTTCGACACCCGCTTCGCCGCCATGATCCGCTCGCGCCGTTCCGGCGACAGCTCGGGAAAGCCATAGGCCCACATCGGATCGACCCGGAAGGCGGTCGAGGCGTCGATCACCCGCACCTCGGGGTTCTCGACCATGGCCACGGCCTCCTTCGCCGCCTCATCCGGTAGGCACAGGACGACCAAGTCGGCCGTATTGAGCGCCTCGCGCCGCGCCTCCACGTCGCGCCGCCGATCGCCCAGCAGGATCAGCTCCAGATCGCCGCGCGCCTCCAGCCGCTCCCGGATTTCCAGCCCCGTGGTCCCGGCCTCGCCGTCGATGAAGATTGTGTGGGTCATGTCGTCCCTCTCGCCCGAAGGCCGGACGGAAAAAGGGCGCCCCGGTTTCCCGAAGCGCCCCTGAAATCCAAACCGCGTGAGACGGCTTAGCGCTTCGAGAACTGGAAGCTGCGGCGGGCCTTGGCGCGGCCGTACTTCTTGCGCTCGACGACGCGGCTGTCGCGGGTCAGGAAGCCGTGCGGCTTCAGGACCTTGCGCAGTTCCGGCTCGTAGTGGGTCAGGGCGTGCGACAGGCCGTGGCGGATGGCGCCGGCCTGGCCCGACAGGCCCGAGCCCTCGACGGTGCAGACCACGTCGTACTGCGTCGTGCGGTCCGAGACGGTCAGCGGCTGGGCGACCATCATCTGCAGCACGGGGCGCGCGAAATAGGCGGCCACGTCCTTGCCGTTGACGGTGATCTTGCCCGAACCCCGCTTCACCCACACGCGGGCGATGGCGTTCTTGCGCTTGCCGGTCGAATAGGCGCGGCCCTGGGCGTCCAGCTTCTGGACGTGGACGACGGTCTCGGCCTCGGCCGTTCCCATGCCCTTCAGGGCGTCGAAGCCGGTCGCGGCCGGCGCTTCGGTGGTGGCGTCGGTCATGCTCAGGCGCTCCGGACGTTCTTGGTGGACTTCGCCTTGAAGTCGATGGTTTCGGGCTTCTGGGCCTCGTGGCTGTGCTCGGCGCCGGCGAACAGGCGCAGGTGCGTCATCTGCTTGCGGGCCAGCGGGCTTTCCTTCGGCAGCATGCGCTCGACGGCCTTCTCCAGCACGCGCTCGGGGAAGCGGCCGCCCAGCACCTTGGCCGGGGTCGTCTCCTTGACGCCGCCCGGGTGGCCGGTGTGGCGATAGTAGACCTTGTCGGTGGTCTTCTTGCCGGTGAACACCACCTTGTCGACGTTGGTCACGACGACGTAGTCGCCGCAATCGACGTGCGGGGTGTAGTCCGGGCGGTGCTTGCCGCGCAGGCGGTTGGCGATGAAGGTCGCGAGGCGGCCCACCACGACGCCTTCGGCGTCGATGTGGATCCACTTTTTCTCGACCTCGGCCGGCTTCAGCGAAGCCGTGGTGCTCTTCAGCATGACGGAGGGTCCAGTGAACGGATTGCGCCGGACCGGAAGGGCCCGCCGACGGAAGGCGCGCTGATAGACGAAGCCCCGAGCGGCGTCAACGCCGTTACGCTCGGTGAGCTGAGGTCATCGCTCGGAAAACGAACAACATTTTGGATACGGTATTAAATTACCGCTCACGGTGCGGCATTCTGGTCGCCCTCCGGCGTCCAGCTTTCATGGAAACGTGATGATCCCCGCCCCGCCGCGCGGCATAAGGCGCGCCACACGCGGAGTCCTCCATGCCCTTCGACCTGATCGACCGTCGCCAGCTGATCGCCACCGGCGCCGCCGGCGTCGCCTTCTCCGGCCTGGCCGCCCACGCGCGCGCGCAGCAGGCGGAGACCTACGTCAACGAGGTCGAGGGCTACGGACCACTGGTAAAGGACCCGAACGGCGTGCTCGATCTGCCGGCGGGCTTCACCTACGAGGTCGTGTCCCAGGCGGGCGACACCATGGACGACGGCCTGTTCATGCCCGGCCAGCCCGACGGCATGGGCTGTTTCCCCCTGTCGGACCGCGAAGTGGCCCTGGTCTGCAACCACGAACTTCGCGGGACCAGCGCCCTGCACCGCAACCTGGGCCCCGGCGGCTTCCACCAAGAGCGGCTGCACCTGCTCACCGCCGACCGCGCCTATGACACCTACAAGGACGGGCGCGTCCTGCCGGGCGGCACGACCACGACCGTCTATGACCTGAAGACCCGCAGGGTGATCCGCCGCCATCTGTCGCTGGCCGGCACCTCGACCAACTGCTGCGGCGGCGTGACGCCCTGGGGCAGCTGGCTGACCTGCGAAGAGACGGTCGAGACGCCGGCCGACGCCGACGTCGCCAAGCCGCACGGCTTCGTGTTCGAGGTGCCGGCGACGGCGCCCGGTCTGGTCGATCCGGTCCCGCTGAAGGCCATGGGCCGCTTCGATCACGAGGCGGTCTGCATCGACCCCCGTTCCGGCATCGTCTACCTGACGGAAGACCAGACCGACGGGCTGTTCTACCGCTTCATCCCGAACGTGCCGGGCAAGCTGGCCGAGGGCGGCAGACTTCAGGCCATGGTCGTGCGCGGCACGACCGACACCCGCAACCACGACGCCCGCACATGGGCCGTCGGCGACTGGGTCCAGGTCGACTGGATCGACCTGGAGGACGTCGAGTCTCCCGCCGGCGACCTGCGCCTGCGCGGCCACGCCGCCGGCGCCGCCCTTGTGGCGCGCGGCGAAGGCATCTGGTGGGGCAAGGACGAGCTCTACATGACCGCCACCACGGGCGGCCCGCTGAAGCGCGGCCAGGTGTTGCGCTACGTGCCGTCCCCCGAAGAAGGCAAGCGCGGCGAGCGCCGCCGTCCCGGCCGGCTGCAGCTGTTCGTCGAGAGCGCGGACGAGAAGACGGTCAACATGGCCGACAACATCACGATCGCGCCGTGGGGCCACCTGATCCTCTGCGAGGACAACTATTCGGAGACGACCCGCAACCATCTCAAGGGCGTGACGCCCGAGGGCAAGGTCTACACGATCGCCCGCAACGTCTTCCGCGGCAACGCGGAGTTCGCCGGCGCCTGCTTCGCCCCGGATCAGACCCTGTTCGTCAACATCATGTACCCTGGCCTGACGCTGGCCATCCGGGGTCCGTGGGAGACGGTGAAGGGCTGACTGCTGGTCGCCTGATTCACCGCCTCGGCGGGATGGCGAAGCGATCCCCTCAGCGGATCAGGCTCAGAGCAGCCGCGCCGGCCCGCTGGTGAACAGCCGGGGCTGCGACCGGCGGACCAGCCACAGGTTCCACGTCGCCACGCCCAGCACGATCGCCGCCCCGGCCTGGTGCAGCACGCCCAGGCCGATCGGCACGACGTGGATCAGGGTGATCACGCCCAGAACCGCCTGGACGGCCACCACGCCGAACAGGGCGAAGGCCGCCGCGCCCATCCCCTCGGCCAGCCGCCAGCGCCACGCCTGCACGGCATAGACCGCCGCGCCGACGAACAGGGCATAGGCCATGAGGCGGTGATTGAACTGCACCAGCGCCGGATCATGCAGGAACGCCAGCCCGCCCTGCCCCCAATCGACCGGCGGCAGCACGGACCCGTTCATCAGCGGCCAGTCGGTGTAGATGAAGCCCGCCTTGGCCCCCGCCACCAGACCGCCCAGCAGGCACTGGACGAACACCACCCCTAGCAGCACCGCCGCGCCCCGGCTCCAGCCCGCCGGCGACCGGGAATGTTCCTCGCCGAACCAGGCCTCCAGCCCCGTCCAGATCAGGCCGGCGAAGATCAGGAAGGCCAGGCCCAGGTGCGTCGCCAGCCGCTCGGGCGCCACGTCCACCCGCTCGGACAGGCCCGAGGACACCATCCACCAGCCGATCAGCCCCTGCAGCCCGCCCAGCCCCAAAAGCAGCGCGCAGCGCCACACCAGCCGGCGCGGAATGCGCTTCATCAGCAGCAGCACGACGAACGGCACGGCGAAAGCCACGCCGATGAACCGACCCAGCTGCCGGTGGATCCACTCCCACCAGAAGATGCCCTGGAACTCCGCCAGGCTCATGCCGGCGTTGACCTGGCTGTACTGAGGGATCTCCTGATACTTGCGGAACGCCTCCTGCCAGTCGGCCTCGTTCAGGGGCGGCAGGGCGCCCATGATCGGCTTCCATTCGGTGATCGACAGGCCCGAGCCGGTCAGCCGGGTGATTCCCCCGACCACGACCATGGCGAACACCAGGGCCGCGACGCCGAACAGCCAGATCGCGACCGCCGGAGCGCGGTCCGGCGTGAAAATACGGTTCATTCGACGCTCGACGTCCGTCACTGTAAGAGACGGTCCGCCCTCGGGCGGTCCGACGCGAAGCGGTATGCCCGCCCTTTGGGTCGAGATCGAGTCGTCGGGCGATGCGTCGCACCCGGGAGAAACGCAGTGGAGCATCTGGACGTCGTCGTGGCCCTGATCGCCGTGCTCGGCCTGGCCGTGGTCGCGGATCAGCTGACGGGCCGGCGCAGCCTGGATCAGGCGCTGATGGTCGGCGGCGTCGGCGCGATCTCGGGCGCCTTCCTGCACCTGCGCGTCTTCGCCGCCGGGACCATGGACGGCTGGGGCTGGGTCGGCTGGAGCGTGATCGGCGCGGTCCTGTGCCTGTTCGCCCACTTCCTGTTCCGCGGGAAGCGCTGATGTCGCCCCGCACGCGCCGCGCCGTGGCCTCGCTGGGGATGGTGGTCTTTCTGGGCGTCTACATCTGGGCCGCCATCGCCGTGGCGGATCTGCTGCCCGAATCGCGCCTGATCGACGCGCTGTACTTCGTCATCGCCGGCACCGCCTGGGGCCTGCCGCTGTTCCCGCTGATCAAGTGGGCGGAGCGGAAGGACTGATCGCCGGACAAGCGGTCGTCCAACGAATGCCACGTGTCTTTCTTGAGTCCGCGACCCTCAAGTCGTGAGCGACCGCGTCGCGAACATAGGGTCAAGAGAAATGGTCGGAGCGACAGGATTCGAACCTGCGACCCCTTGACCCCCAGTCAAGTGCGCTACCAGGCTGCGCCACGCTCCGAGAGGCGCTCCCTATAGACGGGGCCGCGCCCAGCGCAAACCCCGATCTCAGGAAAAATCCTCAGCCGGCGAGCGCCCGGTCCAGCCGCGTCCGCGCCGCCAGCACGCGGGCCAGGGCCACGCGCAGAATGGCCGGGCTGGCGGACGCGACGGGAGCCGCAGGAGCGACGTCCGGCGAGGCGTCCAGCTCGGGCATTTCGCCGCCGACGACCGCCTTCAGGCCCCGCGTCTTGTGCAGCTTCTGCACCCCGCGGATGGTCATGCCCTCGTCGTGCAGCAGCCGCTTCAACCCGCGCAGAACCGCCAGATCCTGGGGCCGATAGAAGCGCCGCCCGCCGGCCCGCTTCAGCGGGGTCACGAAGGCGAACTTGGTTTCCCAGAAGCGCAGCACGTGTTGCGGCACGCCGACGTCCTCCGACGCCTCGGAGATGGTGCGGAAGGCGTCCGGCGCCTTGGCCATGATCAGACCGCCAGATGGGCGTCGTGCACCCGGCTCTTCATGATCTGCGAGGCGCGGAAGCTGATGACGCGGCGCGGATTGATCGCGGCCGGCACGCCCGTCTTCGGATTGCGCCCCATGCGCGCGCGCTTGTCGCGAACCTGGAACACGCCGAAGCCGGACAGCTTGACGGTCTCGCCGCGCTCCAGCGCCTCGACGATCAGGTCCAGCGTGCGCTCCACCAGTTGCGCGCATTCGGCCCGCGACAGGCCCACGGCGTCATGCACCGCGTCGCATAGGTCGGCGCGGGTCACGGTCTGAGGTCCGGACATGTTCCCTCCCAGGCCCTTTGATCCCGCCATAAAGAGCCATGCGGCCTGAAATTCAAAGGGCAATTATTCGTTTCAGAAGCGAAACGCGCAGGCGCCCCACGTCAGTCCGCCGCCCATCGCTTCCAGCAGCACCAGGTCGCCGCGCTTGATCCGCCCGTCCTGGATCGCCGCGTCGAGCGCCAGGGGGATGGAGGCGGCGGAGGTGTTGGCGTGCAGAGCGACGGTGGAGATCACCTTGTTCTCGTCCAGGCCCAACCGGTCGCCCACGCCCTTGATGATCCGCTGGTTCGCCTGATGCGGCACGAACCAGTCGACGTCGGCCACCTCGATCCCGGCGGCCGCGGCGGCGCTGGTCACGGCCTCGGCGATGTTGACCACGGCGTGACGAAACACCTGATTGCCCGCCATCCGCAGATGACCGACGGTCCCCGTGGTCGAGGGCCCGCCATCGACGTACAGGAGGTCGGTCTTGGTCCCGTCGCTGCGCAGGGAGAAACCCAGGATGCCCCGATCGGCCGGCGTTCCCCGGCCCTCGACCGGCTCCAGCACCACCGCGCCCGCCCCGTCTCCGAACAGCACGCAGGTCGACCGATCGGTCCAATCCATCAGCCGGGTCATCTCTTCCGCGCCGATCACAAGGGCGCACTTCGCATGGCCGCGCGCCACGAAGCCGTCGGCCACGCTGATGGCGTAGACGAAGCCCGTGCAGACGGCTTGCACATCGAAGGCGATGCAGGTCGGCGCGCCCAGCTTGCGCTGCACGATCGAGGCCGTGGCCGGGAACGTCATGTCCGGCGTCGTCGTCGCCACGATGATCAGATCGACGTCCGCCGGCGTCTTGCCGGCCGCCGCCAAGGCCTTTCTGGCGGCCTCGACCGCCAGATCGCTGGTCGGCTGGTCGTCGCGGGCGCGGTGGCGCTGGCGGATCCCGGTCCGTTCGACGATCCATGCGTCGGAGGTGTCGACGATCTCGCTGAGATCGGCGTTGGTCACGACCTGTTCGGGCAGATAGGCGCCGACGCCGGTCACGGCGCTGCGGATCACGCTCACTGGGGGGTCTCCTGCGCCGGCTCGGCCAGCACGGCGGTCAGCCGGTTCAGGTTGGCCCCGACCTTGTTCAAATAGTCGCTGCGCGCCAGCTCGACGGCGATGCGGACGGCGTTCGAAAAGCCCCGGGCGTCCGCGCCGCCGTGGCTCTTCACCACGATGCCGTTCAGCCCGAGCAGCGGCCCGCCGTTGATCGCGCTCGGGTCGATCCTCTGCCGCATGCGCTTCAGCGCCGGCAGGGCCAGCAGCGCCCCGGTGCGTGCCATGACGCCGGACGTCAGGGCCCCCTTGAACTGGGCGAAGATGTAGCGGGCCACGCCCTCGGCCGTCTTCAGGGCGATGTTGCCGGTGAAGCCGTCGGTCACGACGACGTCGACGGTGCCCTTGGCGATGTCGTCGCCCTCGACGAAGCCCTTATAGGCCAGGCCGAAGCCGCCCTCGCGCAGCAACCGCGCGGCCTCGCGCACGGACTCGTGGCCCTTCATGTCCTCCGAGCCGACGTTCAGGATGCCGATCTTCGGTCGCTTCACGCCGTGCACGGCTTCGACGAAGGCCTCGCCCATGATGGCGAACTCGACCAGCTGCTCGGCGTCGCTTTCGACGTTGGCGCCGACGTCCAGCACGGCGGTGATCCCGCCCTTCATGTTGGGCCAGTTGGCGACGATCGCGGGCCGCTCCAGCCCGTGCGCCGACATGCGCAGGATCAGCTTGGAGATGGCCATCAGGGCGCCGGTGTTGCCGGCGGAAACGACGGCCTGGGCCTCCCCCGTCTTCACCGCCTCGATCGCGTTCCACAGGCTGGAGCCCTTGCCGCGCCGCATGGCCTGGGCGGGCTTTTCGTCCATGGCCACGACCTTGTCGGTGTGCCGGACCTCGACGACGTCGTCGCCCAGGGCGAGCTTCGCCAGTTCGGCCCGGATCGCGACCTCGTCCCCGTGCAGCTGAAAGCGCACGCCCGCGCTGCCGGGCCGCCGCAGATAGGCCGCGACGGCGGGCACGGTCACGGCCGGGCCGTGGTCTCCGCCCATGGCGTCGACGGAAATGGTCACGAGATCAGGCAAGCCTGAGGCCTCCTTCGGGCCGGGTCCGGCGCGGGCGGCGGACGATAGCCATCCGCCTGTCGGATGCAATATGGCGACGTAAGGTCAAGTTCAGGCGCCGTCCCCGTCGCGCTTCAGCGCCTTGAGCACGGCGAAGGGCGAGATCTCGGCGGACTCCTCCGGAGGCGTGAACTCCGCGCCCGCCGCGCGGGGGAACGGGTCCAGCGCCAGCGACAGCTGCTCCACCGCATGGTGGCCCAGGTCTATGCGGCCGTCCTCGATCAGATCCGGCGCGTCGTCGTCCAGTGACACCTCCACTTCGGACGCGTCGCCGTCGCCCGCCTCGACCAGTCCGATCCGAAACGTCTGGTCGATTCGCGCCGGCACCGGCGCCAGCGTCAGGCCGCAGCTCTGCACCGCCTCGGCGGTGATGCGTCCGCTCAGGCTCCAGCCGACGGCGGCGGGAGCCACCGTCATCTCGGCCACGAAGGCGTCAAGCGACTGCAGGTCCAACCATCGGGCGACGGCGCGCCTTTGAGTCTCGTCGGGCTCGATCCGGCGCGTCAGGCCGGCGCCGATCTGGTTCAGGCGGATCGGCTCGCTCAGGGGGGGCGCGTCGCTCATCGCTCGATCTCCGCCCAGTCCGCCGCCGCAATCACCTGATCGACCGACTGCGCGGCCTGTCGCGCGCGCGTCGCCAGCGCATATCGCGCCAGAATGCCCGAGGCGTCCTCACCCGCCGGCGCCACGTTGCGTGCGATCGCCGCGACCAGCGCGGCTTCGTCCGCGCCCGTCAGCCCGGGCTCATAGGCGCTCATCCGGCCGTACACGTGCTCGCTCAGCTTCCGCATCTTCTTGGCGATGGACAGGTCGCCGACGCCCAGCTCCCGCAGGTCGTTGTCCAGCGCCGAGACGAAGACGTCGAACAGGCGCTGGGCCAAGTCGCGCCCCGCCTCGCCCTCCGCCTGCAGCCGAAGGATCAGCAACTGGACGTGCAGGACGTACAGATCGAAGCGCGCGTCGATGCGGTCGGCCACGCCCAGCCGACCATAGAAGGCGGGGTCGCGGGCCTGCTCCACCGCCTGGGCGTAGAGGCCGTCCGCGGCGTCCGGCCGGCGTTTCAGCCCGAAGAGTCTCTGCAGCATGATCAGCGGCCCCTTTTCCGCCGCGGCGTTGAACTAGGACGACGCACGGGCTAGGTCAAAGCCTCCAGTTTCACGACGAGTGGTCCATGATCCGCTTTCTGACCGTTTCGGCCCTCGGGGCCCTGGCTCTGGCGAGCGCGGCCTGCGCCCCGGTCATCGGCAGCCACGGCTATCAGGTGATCGAGGCGGCCCCCGCCGACGTCGCGGTCGGGACCGACACCAAGACGACCGTCCGCGACCGACTGGGCACCCCCTCCGCCACCTCGCTCTTCGAGGGCGACGACATCTGGTACTACATCAGCCAGACGACCGAGAAATACACCTTCAACCTGCCGCAGGTCTCCCAGCGCTCGGTGACGGAGATCGTGTTCGAGGGCGACCAGGTCGCCTCGGTCCGCACCCTTGGCCTCGACGACGGGCGACAGGTCGCGATGAACCGCAACGAGACGCCGACCCGCGGCCGCGAGCTGACCATTCTTGAACAGCTGCTCGGCAACGTCGGCCGCGGTCAGCTGCCGCGGACGGACGAGGATCAGCCGGGCCAGCGCCGTCCGGACTAACCCCCCTCAGGCCATTCGCGCAGACGCGCAGCAACGAAAAGCCCCGGAGATCGCTCTCCGGGGCTTCTTCGTGTCGGGGATGATCAGATCCCCAGCTTGCCCGACGCCAGCACCGCCAGCAGCAGCAGGGCGACGATGTTGGTGATCTTGATCATCGGGTTCACCGCCGGACCGGAGGTGTCCTTGTAGGGATCGCCCACGGTGTCGCCGGTGACGGCGGCCTTGTGCGCCTCCGACCCCTTGCCGTGGACGACGCCGTTCTTGTCGGTGAAGCCCTCCTCGATCACCTTCTTGGCGTTGTCCCAGGCGCCGCCGCCCGAGGTCATCGAGATGGCCACGAACAGGCCGGTCACGATCACCCCCATCAGCATGGCGCCCAGCGCGGCGAAGGCGTTGGCCTTGTCGGGCTGGATCAGCAGCACCGCGACGAACAGCACGATCGGCGACAGCACCGGCAGCAGCGACGGCACGATCATCTCGCGGATCGCCGCCGAGGTCAGGATGTCGACCGCGCGGCCGTACTCAGGCTTCACCTCGCCAGTCATGATGCCCGGGTTCTCGCGGAACTGACGCCGCACCTCGGCCACGACCGATTCGGCGGCGCGTCCCACGGCCGTCATCGACATGCCGCCGAACAGGAAGGGCAGCAGCCCCCCGAAAAGCAGTCCGACCACGACGTAGGGGTTGGCCAAGTCGAAGGCCACGGTGCCCAGATCTGAGAAGAACGGATAGGCCTCGGGGTTGGATGAGAAGTACTTCAGGTCCTCGGTATAGGCGGCGAACAGCACCAGCGCGCCCAGACCGGCCGAGCCGATGGCATAGCCCTTGGTCACGGCCTTGGTGGTGTTGCCCACGGCGTCCAGCGCGTCGGTCGAGTGACGCACTTCCGACGGCAGGCCCGACATCTCGGCGATGCCGCCGGCGTTGTCGGTGACGGGGCCGAAGGCGTCCAGCGCCACGATCATGCCCGCCACGCCCAGCATGGTCGTGGTGGCGATGGCGATGCCGAACAGGCCGGCCAGCTGATAGGTCACCACGATGCCGACGATGATCACCAGCGCCGGAAGCGCCGTGGCTTCCAGCGACATGGCCAGGCCCTGGATCACGTTGGTGCCGTGACCCGAAACCGAGGCGTTGGCCACCGACTTGACCGGGCGATAGTTGGTGCCGGTGTAGTATTCCGTGATGACCACGATCAGGGCGGTCACGACCAGGCCGACCATGCCGGCCCAGAACAGGTTCATCGGTTCGATCACCAGACCGCCCGAGGTCGTCACCGGCCCCAGCAGATCCTGACCCTGCAGGAACTGGAACAGGCCGAAGATGGCTCCGACCGACAGCACGCCGGTCACGATCAGGCCCTGGTACAGGGCGCCCATGATGTTCTGGCTCTTGCCCAGACGGACGAAGAAGGCGCCGATGATCGAGGTCACGATGCAGACCGCGCAGATCAGCAGCGGCAGCAGCATCATCACGTCCACATAGGGCTGGCCGCGGAAGAAGATGGCCGCCAGCACCATGGTGGCGACCGTGGTCACCGCATAGGTCTCGAACAGGTCGGCGGCCATGCCGGCGCAGTCTCCGACGTTGTCGCCCACGTTGTCGGCGATGGTCGCGGCGTTGCGGGGATCGTCCTCGGGGATTCCGGCCTCGACCTTGCCCACCATGTCGCCGCCCACGTCGGCGCCCTTGGTGAAGATGCCGCCGCCCAGACGCGCGAAGATGGAGATCAGCGAGGCGCCGAAGCCCAACGCGACCAGACCGTCGATGACCTCGCGGCTGGTCGGCTCGAAGCCAGCGCCCAGCGTCAGCACGGCATAGTAGCCCGCCACGCCCAGCAGGGCGCCGCCGGCCACGAACATGCCGGTGATCGCGCCGGAGCGGAAGGCAAGGTCCAGACCGCGCGCCAGGCTTTCCGAGGCGCCCTGAGCCGTGCGGACGTTGGCGCGGACCGAGATCAGCATGCCGGCGAACCCGGCCGCGCCGGACAGCACGGCGCCGATCAGGAAGCCGATCGCGGCCCACTGGCCGATCAGCAGCCAGGCCGCGATCAGGATGACCACGCCCACGATGCCGATGGTCGTGTACTGCCGGCGCAGATAGGCGGAGGCGCCTTCCTGGATGGCGGCGGCGATCTCGCGCATCCGGTCGTTGCCGGTGGAGGCTTTCATCAGACTGGCGGTCTGGACGGCGCCGTAAAGCACCCCCAGAGCGCCTGCGGCTATGACCAGCCACAGATAGTTCGTCATGGCGTTTCCAAATCCTGTTTGTCGGAGCGCCCGGACCCTTGGCGCGGCGAGCCCTCATGGGCCTTCTTCCGCCTTCCGGTCCCCCCGTGCGCGTCGGACGCGAACGGTGCGTCCTTGGGGAATTGCGGCGAAACCGTGCCATCCCCCGGCGGCGGGCGCAATGGCCCCGATGAACGGGGCTCTAGGAGGCGCGGACGCCAGTGCGGCGGCGCGGCGACTGGGCCACGATCTCGACGCGCGTGACCTGCCGCGCGCCGGCGATCCGGGCCGAGGCCTGCAGCAGCGACGCCGACATCGCGCGGGCGTCCAGCCGGGTCCAGTCGTCGGCGACGGTGAACGGCGTCCGATGGGCGGCGCGGACCAGGGCGTCGCGAAAGAAGGCGTCCTTGTTGCGGATGGCCGCCGCGTCCGCGCCGCGGGCCAGATGCAGCCTCAGGCTGACGAAGACGTAGTTCCGCACTCGCCCGCCAGCGATGACCGGCAGGCCGACCCCGGCGATGGCGACGCTGGCTGTCTCCTCCTCGCCGCCGGCGTGGGCGGGCGGGGCGAGGCCGAGGACGGCGGCGGCGGTCAGCAGGCTGCGGCGGATCATGCGCCCAGCTTGACCGCGGGCCGTTGAAATTCCGTTGCCTCAGCCGTGGGTGAAGCCGCCCCTGGCGATCTGGACCGGCTTGCCGCCCCAGCGCGCGGTGACGCCGGCGCCCGCCGTGAACCGTCCCAGCTTCGTCAGCCGCAGGTGCAGCCGTTCCGCCTCTCGCCGCAGGGCCCCCTCGGCCGAGGCGGGCGCCGCGAAGGCGATCTCATAGTCGTCGCCGCCGGTGGCCAGATCGATCAGTGCGCCTTCGGGATCGACCCGACCCTGAAACCAGGCGTCGGCGGCCGCCGACAGCGGCAGGGGCTCCAGATCCAGCTCGACAGCCAGGCCGGAGGCGTCGGCGACGCGACCGACGTCGGCGATCAGACCGTCCGACACGTCCACTGAGGCGGTCGCATGGGCGCGGATCGCCTCGATGAACTCCACCCTCGGCGAGGACCGCCGGTAGCGCTCGGCCAGCGCCGCGAGGCGCTCCGGCTCAAGTCTCAGGCGATTCTGCGCGGCCAGCAGGCCCAGCTTGCCGTCGCCGATCGTGCCGGTGACGAACAGCAGATCGCCGGCCCTGGCGCCTGCCCGGCCGACCGCCCTGCCCTTCGGCGTCCAGCCCAGCAGGGTCGCCGAGAAGGTCAGCGGGCCGGGCGTCGACACGGTGTCCCCGCCCATTAGGGCGACGCTGAACGTCTTCTGATCCGCCCTCAGGCCGTCGGCGAAGGCCATGCGCTCGGGCCAGCCGCAGCGCGGCGACCAGGCGCAGGTCAGCAGATAACCGAACGGCTCGGCTCCCTTGGCCGCCAGATCCGACAGGTTCACCCGCAGCAGCTTCTGCGCCACCGACTCCAGCGGGTCGTCGGGCAGGAAGTGCACGCCCTCGACGATGGCGTCCTGGGTCAGCACCAGGTCGAACCCCGGCCGCGACGGCAGCACGGCCACGTCGTCGGTCAGGCCGCGCGCATATTCGGGATGGGCCAGCGGCCTGAGCAGCCGCTCGATGGTCTCGAACTCGCCGGCGACGTCAATCGCGGGCATCGCGCGCCACGCCGTCCAGGGCGGCGTTGACGAACTTGGCCTCGGCCTCGTCGAAGAAGGCCTTGGCCAGTTCGACGTACTCGTCGATGACGATCTCGCGCGGCACGTCGCGTTTCTCGCGCAGCTCCCACGTGCCGGCGCGCAGCAGGGCCCGGACGGTGGCGTCCAGCCGCTCCAGCTTCCAGCCGCTGGCCAGCCGCGCGGTCACTGCCTTGTCGATCGCCGCCTGCCCCGACACCACGCCTCGCAGCAGGCCGGCGAACCATTCTTCGTCCGCCTCGGCCAGGGTCAGGCCCTCGATGTCGCGGTCGAAGCGGTGGCGGGTGAACTCGTCGATGACGGTCTCGACGCCCTCGCCGGCCAGCTCCATCTGATACAGCGCCTGCACGGCGGCCAGACGGGCGACGGTGCGCGCGCGGCGCTGGCGGCCGGTCAGGCCCTGCTCGGCCTTGGCCTTCTCGGCTTCTTCCAGCTGGGCCATGACGGCCGACAGGCTGTTCGCTTCGCTCATCCGTTCAGTCCCACGCGCAGCCGCTTCCTCAGATCGATCAGGTCCAGACAGGCGCGAGCCGCGAACCCGCCCTTGTCGCCCTCGCTGCGCCGGGCGCGGGCCCAGGCCTGATCCTCGTCCTCGGTCGTCAGCACGCCGTTGCCGATCGCGAGACCCTTCAGGCCCAGTTGCATGAGCCCCGCCGCCGACTGATCGGCCACGATCTCGAAATGATAGGTTTCGCCCCGGATCACGGCTCCCAGCGCGACGTAGCCGTCGTAGCGCGGCGCGGTCGGATAGCGGCCGGCCTCCTCGGCCAGGGCGATGGCGGGCGGAATCTCCAGGGCGCCCGGCACAGTGATCACGTCATGGGCCACGCCGCGCGCGCGCAGGGCGTCCGTCGCCCCGTCCAGCAGGGCGTCGGCCAGGTCGTCATAGAAGCGCGCCTCGACGATCAGGACGCGCGCGGGTTCGCTTACGATTTCTCTTCTCCATCCATGTCGCGCCAGCCGACGATGCGCAGGCCGTAGCCGTCCAGCGCGGCGGGATTGGGCCGGGTGGAGCTCATCACCACCATGTCGCGGACGCCGAGGTCCAGCAGGATCTGCGCCCCGACGCCGTAGTTCCGCAGCGATCGGTCCGCGGCCGCGGGTTTGGCCTCGGCCGTCAGGCGCTCGGCCAGTCCATTCAGGTCCGGATCTCGCAGGAAGACGATCACGCCCGCGCCCGGCTGGTCCGAGATCTCGCGCATGGCCGCGGGCACATAGTTCTGGCGCGCTTCGACGTGGCCCAGCAGGTCGGCGGCGAAGTCCACCTGGTGCATGCGGACCAGCGTCGGCTTCGCCGGGTCGATCTTGCCCTTGACCAGGGCCACATGTTCGACGCCCTCGATCGTGTTGCGATACAGCATCAGCCGGAACGGCCCACCGTGGACGCTGTCGAATGGCGTGTCCATGACGCGCTCGACGTAGCGCTCGGTGCGGCGGCGATAGGCGATCAGGTCGGCGATGGTGCCGATCTTCAGCCCGTGCAGCTGGGCGAAGGCGACCAGATCCGGCATCCGCGCCATCTCGCCGTCGTCCTTGATGATCTCGCAGATCACCGCCGCCGGGGTCAGGCCGGCCATGCGGCTGATGTCGACGGAAGCCTCGGTATGGCCGGCGCGGACCAGCACCCCGCCGTCACGCGCCACCAGGGGAAAGATGTGGCCGGGCGAGACGATGTCGTCCATGCCCTTCGAGGCGTCGGTCGCCACCTGGATGGTCCGCGACCGGTCGGCCGCCGAAATACCCGTCGTCACGCCTTCCTTGGCCTCGATCGAGACGGTGAAGGCGGTCTTCATGCTCTCGCGATTGTCGGCGGCCATCGGCGGCAGCCGCAGCTGCTGCGCCCGCTCGGCCGTCAGGGCCAGGCAGACCAGACCGCGGGCCTGTTTGATCATGAAGTTGATCTGATCCGGGGTGGCGAACTGGGCGGGGATGATGATGTCCCCCTCGTTCTCGCGATCCTCGGCGTCCACCAGGATGTAGGGACGGCCGTTGCGGGCGTCCTCCAATATGTCCTCGATGGGACTGATCGGGCTGTCGTTCATGTTCGCGGCCAGCATCTGGCGTTCCTTCGGCATCAGGCCGTCTCCTGCCACCGCGCCAGGTAGCGCGCCAGCATGTCGATCTCGAGATTGACCGGATCGCCGACCTTCAGGCGGCCCAGGGTCGTCACTTCCCACGTATGCGGAATGATATTCAACGAAAAGACCCGGTCTTGCACGGCGTTGACCGTGAGCGACACCCCGTCCACCGTGATCGAACCCTTGGCGGCGATGTAGCGGTGCAGCGGCGCCGGGGCCTCGACCTCGATCCGGTGCGAGCCCCCTTCGGGCGTGATGGAGACGACCCGGCCCAGGCCGTCGACATGACCCGACACCACATGGCCGCCCATCTCGTCGCCCAGGCGGGCGGCCCGTTCCAGATTGACGCCGTCGCCGGCCTTCCAGCCGCCCAGCGTCGTCTTGGACAGGGTCTCGTTCGACACCTCGACGGCGAACCAGTCGGGGCCCTTCTCCGTCACGGTCAGGCAGCAGCCCGCATGGCTGATTGAGGCGCCCAGGTCGATGGAGGCCACGTCCCAGGCGGTCTCAATCTCATAGCGGCGGTCGCGCTCGGTCTCGCGGACGTCGCGGACGCGGCCGATGTCGGTGACGATGCCTGTGAACATGAGACGACCGGTCCCCCTTCGGACCCGAAAAAATACAGTCTAATGTGTCCAGATCGTCCGAAACAGTCCGATCCGGACACCGAAAAACAGTGTCCAAAGTGTCCGATCTGTCCGATCGCCGTCAGATGCGGGCGTAGCTTTCCCACAGGTCGTCCCCGACGGGCCGGACATCCAGGCGTCGGAAGTTGGGGGCCTCGGCCAGCTTTGCAAGGGCCAGGGAAGCCACGCACGGCCGCCCCTCCCCGCCCAACAGGATCGGCGCCCGGAACCATTCCAGACGATCCACCGCCCCCGCGCGCAGAAAGGCGGCGGTCACCTGGCCTCCGCCCTCGATCAGGACC
>VYKZ01000105.1_pt1 | contig 18162 bp, 16 predicted proteins | sample 5114421 | NCBI WGS metagenome assembly VYKZ01 (sample SAMN12291788, study PRJNA351875) | freshwater metagenome | isolation source: freshwater lake | place: USA: Michigan, Gull Lake | collected 2013-08-08 | reverse complement strand
CCTCGGGCGTCTGGCTACCACCGCCGACCACGGCGCGGCGCTCGCCGCCGGGCGGCGTCCACGGGCGGCCCTTCCCCTGCTCCGCTCGGCGGCGGCCGGCCTCGGCGACCGGAGGGTCCGCTCCACGTCCGGAGCCGACGACGCCGAGCGCGACGCCCTCGCCCATGTCTGGCGCCTGACCGTCACCGCCGCCTGGGACGCGGCGCACAACGACTGAGCACTTGCAACATGACGCGGGAGCCGCGATCTACAGCGCCTGAGTTTCGAAAGGCCACGTCATGTCCGATCCCGTCGTCATCTGCTCCTTCGCCCGCACGCCCATGGGCGGCTTCCAGGGCGCCCTCAGCGGCGTGAAGGCCACCGAACTGGGCGCGACGGCGGTCAAGGCGGCGGTCGAACGCGCCGGCGTCCCGGCCGAGAAGGTCGACCAGATCTTCATGGGCTGCGTCCTGCCCGCCGGCTTGGGGCAAGCCCCGGCGCGTCAGGCCGCGATCGGCGCCGGCCTCGGCCAGCACGTCGAGGCGACGACGGTCAACAAGATGTGCGGCTCGGGCCTGCAGGCGGCCATGATGGCGCATGACGCGCTGAAGGCCGGCACCGCCGACGTCATCGTGGCGGGCGGCATGGAGTCCATGACCGGCGCCCCCTACGTCATGAACAAGCACCGCGGCGGCGCCCGCATCGGCCACGACGTCATCGTCGACACCATGTACATGGACGGGCTGGAGGACGCCTACACCCCCGGCAAGCTGATGGGCGCCTTCGCCGAGGACGCCGCGGGGATGTATCAGTTCACCCGCGAGCAGCAGGACGAGTACGCGCTGGAAAGCCTGCGCCGCGCCACCGCCGCCATCGCCGACGGCGCCTTCAAGGCCGAAATCGCCCCGGTCGAGGTCAAGACCCGCGCCGGCGTCGAGACCATCGACACCGATGAACAGCCCGGCAAGGCCCGGCCGGACAAGATCCCGACGCTCAAGCCCGCCTTCGCCAAGGACGGCACCATCACCGCCGCCAACGCCTCATCGATCTCCGACGGGGCCGCCGCCCTGGTCATGACGCGCGAGAGCGTGGCCAAAACCCTGGGCCTGCCGATCGTCGCCCGCGTGGTCAGCCACGCCGCCCATGCGCACGAGCCCGGCCTGTTCACCACCGCCCCCGTGCCCGCCATGAAGAAGGCGCTGGAGAAGGCCGGCTGGACCGCCGCCGACGTCGATCTGTGGGAGGTGAACGAGGCCTTCGCCGTCGTCGCCATGATCGCCCAGAAGGAACTCGGCATCGATCGCGAGAAGTTGAACGTCAACGGCGGCGCGACCGCCCTCGGCCACCCCATCGGCGCCTCGGGCGCGCGCATCCTGTCCACCCTGCTGGCGGCGCTGCAGGCGCGCGGCGGCAAGAAGGGTGTGGCGTCGCTGTGCATCGGCGGCGGCGAGGCCGTGGCGATGGCGGTCGAGCTGGTCTGACGCCGATTCCGGCACCCCACATCCGGTCGGCCCGTCACCGCTCGGTGATGGAAATGATAGAAATTTTTTTATTTCGCCCGCTCACGCCCGCCGGAGCTTAGCGGCCTGCCGCCAGCTCCAGCCGGGGCCTCAGGCCCTCCAGGTCGTAGCCCGCGCGGGCGGCGGTGACGATCAGCTCGTCCGCCGGCCGCTCGCCCGCCTGCGACAGGACCCACAGAACCGTGGACCGGGTGCCCGTGCGGCAGAAGGCCAGCGTCGGCCCCGGCATCTCGTCCAGCGCGGCGCCGAACGCCCGCGCGTCCTCCTGCGACAGCGTCGGCATGGCGACCGGCAGCCAGCGGAACTCCAGGCCCGCGGCCCGGGCGGCGGCCTCGACCTCGGCCGCCGTCGGCTGACCGGGCTCCTCGCCGTCCGGGCGGTTGGACATCAGGCTGCGGAAGCCCTGCGAGGCGGCGGTGGCCACGTCGGCGAGCGTGATCTGGGGGGCGACGGACAGGCCGTCGGTCAGGGGTCGGACTTGCATCCCGCCATCCTGCGCCGTGGCGCCGCGCCCGCCAAGCCTCAGCGCACCGAGCGTGCGTCCACGCCGGCGACCAGCGCCGCCACCTCCGACGCGTCCACCATCGACGTGTCGCCCGGCGTGGTCATGGCCAGCGCTCCATGCGCCGCGCCCCACTCGACCGCGGTCTGCAGATCCCAGCCCTCCAGAAGGGCATGCGCCAGCCCCGCCACGAACCCGTCTCCACCGCCGACACGGTCCAGCACGTCCAGCCCCGGCCGCTCGACGGACCGGACCAGCCGTCCGTCCGACCACGCCTGCGCCGACCAGTCGTTCCGCCCCGCCGTGTCCGCCTTGCGCACCGTCGCGGCCACGATCCGCACGTCGGGGAACCGGGCCGCATAGGTCCGCGCCGCGGTCCCGAGGTCGGCCGCGCCGTCCACGTCCAGCCCCAGGCACTCCCGGAACCCCCAGGCGTCCCCGACCATCACGTCCACGTGCCGCGCGATCTCGCGGCTGACCGTCCGCGCCGCCTCAGGATCGGCGTGCGCCGCCCACAGGCTGGCCCGGTAGTTCAGGTCGTACGACACCACAGCGCCGGACGCCTTCGCCGCCTTGACCGCCGCCAGCGCAGTCGCCGCCGAGCTTTCGGACAGGGCCGCGAAGATGCCGCCGGTGTGGAACCAGCGCACGCCCTCGCTCTCGAACAGGCGGCTCCAGTCGATCTCTTCCGCCGCCAGCTGCGACGCCGCCGACCCCGCGCGGTCCGACACCCCCCGCGCCGGCCGCACGCCGAAGCCCCGCTCGGTGAAGTTCAGCCCCACGCGCGTGTTCCGGCCGAGGCCGTCGAACTCACGCCAGACGACGTGGCCCCGGTCCACCCCGCCCTGCGCCATCAGGTCGTCGACCAGCAGGCCCAGGTCGTTGCGCGGCAGGGCCGTCACCGCCGTCGTCCGCCGTCCGAACCCCTTGGCCAGCGCCCTGGCCACGTTGTACTCGCCGCCGCCCTCCCAGACGTCGAACCGGCGCGCCGTGCGCACCCGACCCTCGCCGGGATCGAGCCGGAGCATGACCTCGCCCAGCGCCGCCAGGTCCCAGCGGCAGGCGTCTGCGGGTCGGATGGTCAACGGCGCGGCGGTCATCGGCACTCCTTCCGCGCACCCTGCCCCAGGGCGCGCGCCGGACAAAGAGACGGCCGGTCCAGATTGGGGCCGGACCGGCCGAAGTGGCTCCTCAGGAGAGACCGAGGATCAGAACCGGGCGCGGGCCCCGATGTAATACTGGCGTCCCGTGTGGTGGTAGACGGAGGTGCTCTGGCGGCTGTCGTCGCCCACCCACTGGTGATTGAACTCGTCCGTCAGGTTGATCGCCTCGAACGTCAGGTCCACCGCGTCGGTCAGCGCGAACGAGGCCGAGGCGTCGAGGTTGAACGTCTCGAACTTGCCCTCCAGCGCATTGCCGTTCCGTCCCGGCACGTTCTGGATGTAGGCGTCCCGCGCCGAGCCCGAGACCCGCGCCGAGAACCGGTCGTCTTCGTAATAGAGGGTGGCGTTCCACGACTCCGGCGACAGGTTGATCAGGTCCGCCGTGACGAAGGTCGAGCACAGGGCGTCGTTGCAGTAGTCGATCTCGCTCTCCACGCGGGTGTAGTTCAACTGCACCCCCGTGTTGCCCAGCGGACCGGGCAGGAAGCGGAACGGCTGCTGGTAGCTGACCTCGAACCCGCTCAGCGGCCCCCCGTCGGTGTTCACCGCGCTGGTCAGCTGGAAGATCGTCGTCGGGCTGCACACGCCGGTGCAGAAGGCCGGCGCGAAGGCCGAAGGGTTCAGCGCCGTCAGGTCCGTGTACGGCAGGTCTTGGCGCAGGATCTGGATGTAGGTGTCGATCTCCTTGTGGAAGTAGGCGAACGACAGCAGGCTTTCCGGCGCGAAGTACCATTCAATCGACAGGTCGTAGGTGTCGGCCCGGAACGGCTCCAGCTTCACGTTGCCGATCGAGGCGGTGAAGTTCGGCCCCGTGGCGTTCAGCGACGTGGTCGGCACCAGATAGTTGGTGCCCGCCAGGGTGTTGCCGATCTGCGGACGCGCCATGACCTTGGCCGCGCCGAAGCGCACCAGAAGGTCGTCCATCGGCTCGAACACCAAGTTCAGCGACGGCAGGGTGTCGGTGTACTCGTGCTCGCCGTTCACGGGCGTGCCCCCGCCGGTCGAGCTGTAGCCCTCGGCGTAGATGCGGGTGTTGGCCTGGCGCACCCCGACGTTGCCGCGGAACGGCATGCCGAACAGCTCGGTGTCCCAGTCCGCCTGCAGGTAGACTGCGACGTCCTCCTCCTCGATCGACCGGTTGCCGCCGCGCGCGTTGCCGTTGGTGATGCTGGTCAGCGTGAAGTCGCCGCCCGGCACGCCGGTGTTGCAGTTGCAGTAGATGTCGAACAGCGCGGCGATGGCGTTCAGGTCCGGCCGCAGCCAGTTGATCGTGCCGCCCGGGATCAGGTCCCGACCGAAGCCCGTCAGCTGGTTGGAGATGCCCGCGATCGTCGTCGTGCCCGGCAGCACCGGCACCACCGTCTCGTCAGCGCGCCGGAACTCATACGTCGTCGACTCGTACGACTTGTAGTTCACGCCGGCCTTGATCGTCAGCCAGTCCGAGGCGTCGTACTCGACGTCTCCCTGCCACGACATGAACAGGTTGTCGGCCCCGTTCGGACGGATGCGGATCTCGGACCGGGGCGTGGACGCCGTCGACGGGCGCCAGGCCCAAGACGCCGGGTTCGTCACGTCGATGCCGTAGGTGATGACCGGCGAGTTCATGTTCCCGCGGAAGTCCCAGCCGTAGCCGTCGACGTCGTTGGCGTCGAGCGTCACGGTCGTCTGGATCGGGTTCTCGAACGCCGACTCCGCGCGCCCGATGTAATAGCGGCCGCGTAGCCGGTCGGTGAACTCGTGCTCGACGGTGAAGCTGACCTGGGTGAACTCGGTCGACAGGACGTCGAAACGGCTTTCCGAGCGCAGGTCGACGTTGTCGAACAGGCCGTAGACCAGCATGCCGTTCTCGACCGCCGCGTCGCGCACGATGACCTGGGTCTGACCGCCTGCGGCCGCGTTGCGGCTGAACGAGAGGGCCTGAAGGAAGTCCTCCTGACGCGTCGCGTCCAGCTTGGAGTACAGCACGTCGACCGACATCTGGGTGGTGTCCGCCGGTCGCCACTGGAACGAGCCGGTGACGCCCAGACGCTCCTGCTCATGCGTCAGACGGCCGTAGCGCGGCAGGCGCGGGATGAAGACGTTGGCCTGATTGGCGGTGGTGTAGGCGGCCACGTTCGCCGCCGTGTTCGGCGCGCGCGGATTGCCGGTCGAGCAGTTGGCGGCGCTGGAGCCGTTGGCCCCGCTGTTTCCCGGGTTTTGCGGCGTCACCCCGATCGGGCTGCAGAAGCCGCCCGAGCTGCCGGTGCCGACTGCCGGAGCCCAGCGGACGGTGCTGAAGCCCTCTTCCAGCAGGCTTCGCTCGCTGTAGGCGACCGAGAGCAGGGCGCCGAACTGGTTCCGATCGCCGAAGGTGGTGCTGGCCAGCAGCGCCATCCGCGGATTCCACTGTTCGGACAGGTCGTTGTACCCGGCCTGGGCCGAGAAGGCGAAGGTCGTGCCCGGATAGTCGAAAGGCCGCGAGGCCTGCAGGTCGACGGTCGCTCCCAGCGAGCCTTCCTCGGTTTCCGCGGCCGCCGTCTTGCGCACGGTGATGGAGTTGAAGAGCTCGGAGGCGAAGACGTTGAAATCGAAGCCCCGTCCGCGGTTCGCGCCGCCGGAGGAGTCCGTGCCGCCGGTGGTGGCCTGGGCCTCCATGCCGTTGATGCGGGTTCGGGTGAAGTCGGAGCCGAGGCCCCGCACGGTGATCGAGCGCCCCTCGCCCGCGTCACGGTCGATGGCCACGCCCGGCACGCGCTGGATGGCCTCGGCCAGGTTCAGGTCTGGGAAGTCGGCGATGTCCTCGGCGACGATCACGTCCACCACCGTCGCCTCGCGACGCTTGGCGGCGAGACCGGCTTGCAGGCTGGCGCGATAGCCGGTGACCACGATCTCGTCGACCTCGGTCACTTCCGGATCCTGCGACTGGGCGGCGGCCCCCATGACCCCCAGCGTCATGGCCATGGCCAGGCCCGACGACCCCGTGATCAGCGCGCGACGGAGGGCGCGGGACGACCGCGCCGTGATGAACTGCGACATATGCCTCCTCCCATTGGGCATACAGGACGCCGAGGTGCCCCCGGTCTATCTGTTTATTGCGGAACGCCCTGCAGGAGCCCCGGTTTGACACCGGTGTCAAATGCAGGCGAAGCTGCTCTGACACCGGTATCAATCGAGAGCGTAGACTCATGTTCGCCCGTTCGGCAACCCCGTTCTCTCAAGGCGCGGCAGTCATGATCGCGAGCTTGGCGCTCGCGCTGCCCATTGCGGCTCGGGCTCAGCAGCTGGCCTTCCCAGGAGCTGAGGGCGCGGGTCGTCATGCCCTGGGGGGGCGAGGCGCCGTCGTGCTGAGGGTGACGTCGCTGGCCGACTCCGGTCCGGGTTCGCTCCGGGCGGCCGTGGAAACCGAGGGGCCCCGCACGATCGTTTTCGACGTTGGCGGGACCATCCGCCTCGAATCTCCGCTCGTCATCCGCCACGGCCGACTCACGTTAGCGGGGCAGACGGCGCCGGGCGGGGGCGTCGCCGTCCGGGACCAGCCGCTGATCGTGCGGGCCGACGACGTGGTGGTCCGCCACCTCCGCGCCCGCCTGGGCGACGAAAGCGGCGTCGAGGCCGACGCCGTCTCCATCGAGCGGGGTCGCCGCATCATCCTGGACCACGTTTCCGCCGGCTGGTCCGTGGACGAGACCCTGTCGATCGGCAGCCGTTACGATCCGCCGGAACGCGGCATCTACGACGTCACGGTCCAGAACTCGATCATCTCGGAATCGCTGAACGCCTCGGGCCACGAGAAGGGCGAGCACGGCTACGGCACCTTGGCCCGCGCGGGGCATGGCGCGCGGATCAGCTTCATCGGCAACCTGTGGGCCAGCCATCGGGCCCGCATGCCTCGTCCCGGCAACTACAATCCGCCGGAGGTCGACCCGATGGGGCCCCTTTTCGAGTTCCGGCAGAACGTCTTCTTCAACTGGGGCGGCGGTCACGCCGGCTACGACGCCGACACGGAGTCCATCTCGACCTATGCCTTCGTCGGCAACGCCTATCTCCCCGGGCCGGACAGCGAGGGTCGGTGGGCATTCGAGGACTCCAACCCGCTGGCCCGCGCCTGGTTCGAGGGCAACGCCATGGCGGCCGTCGTGCCCGACGATCCGTGGAGCCTCGTCCGGTTTGACGGCGGCCCCGGGGAGCGGCTGGCGGCTCGGCCGGACTGGGCCCAGCCAGCGGACGCGGACGTCGAAGCGACGACCGAGCGGGTTCTGGCACGCGCCGGGGCCTGGCCGAGGGACGCCGTGGATGCCCGCGTGATCGAGGGCGTGCGTCGGGGCGAAGGCCGCATCATCGACTCCCAAGCCGACGTCGGCGGTTGGCCGGAGTTGGCGGCGGGAAGCCCATGGGGCGACGCGGACGGCGACGGCATGCCGGACGAATGGGAGCGCGCGCGGGGGCTCGACCCGGACGATGCGACGGACGGCCCGGCCGACCCCGACGGCGACGGCTACACCAATCTCGAAGACTGGTTGAACAGCCTGGCCTGAGGCTCAGCGCGCCATCCAGCCGCCGTCCACGGTCAGGATCGTGCCGTGGACGTAGGCGGAGGCGTCGGACGCCAGGAAGACGGCGGCGCCCTTCAGGTCTTCAGGCGAGCCCCAGCGGCCTGCGGGAATGCGCGCCAGGATGTCCCGGTTGCGCGTCTCGTCCGCCCTAAGCGCCTCGGTGTTGTTGGTGGCGAAGTACCCCGGCGCGATGCCGTTCACGTTGATGCCTTTCGAGGCCCACTCGCAGGCCAGCAGGCGGGTCAGGCCGGCCAGCCCGCTCTTGGACGCCGTGTAGCTGGGCACGCGGATGCCGCCCTGGAAGCTGAGCATGGAGCAGATGTTCAGGATCTTGCCGCCACGGCCAGCGGCGACCCAAGTCCGCGCCACGGCCTGGGACAGGAAGAAGGCCGACTTCAGATTGGTGTCGATAACCGCGTCCCAGTCTTCCTCGGTGAAGTCCAGGCTGTCGGCGCGACGGATGATGCCGGCGTTGTTGACCAGGACGTCGATCGCGCCGACGGCGGCCGTCGCCTGGGCCACCACGTCGGCGATCGGCGCGGTCGACCCGAGGTCGGCCGGGACGGCATGCAGGGCGCGACCGGCGTCGGCGACCATGTGCGCCGTCTCGGTCGGCGCGGAGCGGCCCACCGCCACGATGTCCGCGCCCGCTTCCGCCAGGCCGACGGCGATCGCCTGCCCTAGACCCGTGTTGGCGCCCGTGACCAGGGCCGTACGGCCGGTGAGATCGAACATGAGGCCCCGGGGATTCGCATGAGGACGACGCAGCGGGCCATCGTGCCGCCCGCTGAGGATTGTGCATAGGTAACCGGTGTCATATCTTGAGGCAATGACGCGGGCCCGATGCTCCGCAAGGATGGGAACGCCATGAAGATCGCCCTGATCATCGAGAACAGCCAGGCCGCCAAAAGCGAGGTCGTGCACGCCGCGCTGAAGGCCGTGGTCGAGCCGCTGGGCCACGAGGTGCATCATTACGGCATGTATTCGGCCGAGGACGAGGCGTCGCTGACTTACGTGATGAACGGCCTGCTGACCGGCATCCTGCTGAACTCCGGTGCAGCCGACTTCGTGGTCACGGGATGCGGCACGGGCATGGGCTCCATGCTGGCGTGCAACAGCATGCCGGGGGTGTTCTGCGGCCTGATCAACGACCCGACGGACGCCTTCCTGTTCGGCCAGATCAACGACGGCAACGCCATCTCCATGCCCTATGCCAAGGGCTTCGGCTGGGCGGCTGAGCTGAACCTTCAGGACTGCTATCGCAAGCTGTTCGAGGGTGAGCGCGGCCTCGGCTATCCGAAGGAGCGCGCCGAGATCATGCGTCGAAACCGGGGCATCCTGAAGGATCTGAAGGCCGTCTCCTGCCGGGACATGCTGACGGTGCTGAAGTCGGTCGATCAGGAGCTGCTGAAGGCGGCGATCGCGGGGCCGAGGTTCTCCGAGCTGTTCTTCGCCAACGCCAGGGACGAGGGCATCCGCGCCCATCTGAAATCGGTCGTCGACGCCCGGGCGCCGCAGCCGGCCTGACCCGTCAGGAGGACGGCGCGGCGGTGGAGTCCCGCTCCACCAGCTGGGGGTCGACGGTGGGCTGATCCAGCTCGGCCGGGTCGAGGCCCCTGAGGCGCGCCGTCAGCTTCTCCGCTGCCATGCGGCCCATGTCGCGGATGGGCAAGCGGACCGTGGTCAGGTTCGGCCATACGCGCGACGCCATGGGCAGGTCGTCGAAGCCGACGATCGACAGGTCGCCCGGAACATCCAGCCCCAGGTCCCGTGCGGCCTTCATCACGCCGATGGCCATCTCGTCGTTGCCGGCGAATATGGCGGTCGGCCGGTCCGGCAGGGCCAGCAGGTCGCGCGCGGCCTCTACACCCGATTCGAAGGTGTAGGCCCCTTGGCGCACCAGGTCGGACGACAGCTCCAGCCCGTGCTCGGCCAGTCCCTCACGGAATCCCCTGCCCCGCTCGTGCGAGGAGCGGAAGCTTTCGGGGCCCGAGATGAAGGCGATGCGCCGATGGCCCAGCCCGGCCAGGTGGCGCGCGGCGCGGGCGGCGCCCCGACTGTCGTGGGTCACGACCATGGCCCCCGGCTCGTCCAGGGACACCGAGGCGATGCGGACATAGGGGCAGTCCGCCGCCCTCAGCGCCTCGACCACCCGTTCGTCCTCGGAGACCGACGGCGGCATGACCACGCCGAACAGCTTTTGACGCACGACGAAGCTGCGGACGTCGTCCAGAAATGTCGGTGAGGCGCGGTCGCAGGGGTGCACGACCAGCTCCAGCCCGGAGCCTCGCACGCCGTCCAGCACGCCTTGCTGCATGTTGACGACGTAGTTGGGGCTGGGGTTGTCGTAGATCATCCCGACCAGGAACGAGCGCCGGAAGGCCAGGCCGCGCGCTTGGGGATCGGGGATGTAGCCGTGCTCGGCGATGACGGCCTCGACGCGCTTGCGCGTGTCCTCCTTCACCGAAGGCGAGTTGTTGATGACGCGCGAGACGGTCTTCTTGGACACCCGCGCCAGGCGGGCGATGTCGTTGATGGTGGCGGGCTTCACGGACGGTCGTTTCGATGCACCACGCCGGCGCGCATGACGAAGCGGACGCGCTGCAGCACCGTGACGTCCTCCAGCGGGTCGCCGTAGACGGCGATCAGGTCGGCGGGCATTCCGGGCAGCAGGCGTCCGGCCTGATCGGAGATGCCCAGGTGTTCGGCGGCGTTGACGGTGGCGGTCTGGATCGCCTCCAGAGGTGTCAGCCCGGCGCGGACCAGCAGGACGAACTCCCCGGCGTTGTCGCCATGCGCCGAGACGCCGCTGTCGGTGCCGAAGGCGATGCGCACGCGACCGCGATGCGCGCGTGCGGCCATGTCCAGCATGCGCGGCCCGGCCTCCAGCGCCTTGGCGGTCTGGGCGGGGGTGAAGAAGTTGTCGGGCCCCGAGGCGACGCGCGCGACGTAGTCTCCAGCCATCAGGGTGGGGACCAGCCAGGCGCCGGTCTCGCGCATCAGGCGGATGCCCTCGTCGTCCAGATAGGTGCCGTGCTCGATCGAGTCGCCGCCGGCGCGCAGGAAGGCGTTGATGCCGTCGGCGCCGTGGGCGTGGGCGGTGACCTTGCGGCCCATCCGGTGGGCGACCTCGACGATGGCGGCCAGTTCGGCGTCGGTGAACTGCTGGCCCAGACCGGCGGCGGTGTTCGACAGGACGCCGCCGGTGGAGGTGATCTTGATCACGTCGGCTCCGGCGCGGACCTGGGTGCGGACGGCGCGCATGCAGTCGTCGGGGCCCGAGCAGATCGATTCCGATGACAGGACGTGCAGCACGTCCTCGGTGTAGCCGTTGGCGTCCCCGTGCCCGCCGTGGACCGAGACGGACGAGCCGGAGGCGAGGATGCGCGGACCGATCACGTCCCCGCGGGCGATGCCGTCGCGCAGGGCGAAGATAGCGTCGTTGGGCGCGCCCAGATCGGCCACGGTGGTGAAGCCCGCCATCAGCGTCTTGCGGGCGTTGCCGGCCCCGACGATGGCGCGGTCGGCGGTGTCGAGCGTCACGGCCTGAAGGCGGGCGTTGGGGTTCTGCTCGCTGGTCAGATGTACGTGGGAATCGATGAGGCCGGGCAGGACGAAGGCGTCGCGGAGGTCGATGACGGTCCCCTCGCCCACGAAGCCGTCGCGCACTTCGACGATCCGGTTCCCGGTGATCACCAAAGTTTTATCGCGCTGCACAACGCCGTTCGACGGGTCGGCCAGCAGGCGGCCGGCGTGCACGAACACGGTTCCCCCGTTCGGAGAAACCGGCGGCTGCGCGGGGGTTTGCTGGGCGAAGGCTCCCCCGGCCAGACAGAGCCAGGCGGCCGCGGCGGCGATGATCGATCTCATGGAACCCCTCCCGATACGTCGCTTGCACCCTAGAGCATGTTCGCCTGCGGCCAAGGCTCAGGTTGAAACGGAACGGCGGTTTTGAAACACTGAGAAACGATTGGTGTAACCGGCACGAGGGCGTCGCATGCGGGTTTCGAGACGGGGGATGATCCTGGGCGGTTCGGCCCTGCTGGCGGGCTGTTCGTCGGCGGCGCAGAGCGTGCAGCCGGTCGCGCCGCTGGCGACCCTGGTCGAGACCCCGCCTCGCGCGCCGGCCATCGTGGTCGCCGCCGACCCCGTCATCGCCCCGCCACTGGATCCGCGCGGCCTGATCCGCAAGGAGCTGATGGACCGCGCCATGGCGGCGCTGGACATCCACCACGCCAAGATCCCGAACCGCGACCGGATGTACGTCGTCGATTTCAAGCGCCATTCCGGCGAGGAACGGCTGTACGAGGTCGATCTGCACGGCGGGTCGGTCAAGGTCCTGCGGACCAGCCACGGCCGGGGCTCGGACCCCGACCACAGCGGCTTCGCCCGCAACTTCTCCAACGTGCCGGAGAGCTTCTGCTCCTCGGTCGGGTCCTATGTGACGGCGGGGCCGTCGTGGGGGCCGCTGCAGGGGCCGAACGTCCTGCTGGACGGACTGGAGTACTCCAACGACAAGGCGCGCGAGCGCGCGATCATCGTGCACGGCGCGGACTATGCCGATCCCGACTTCCTGGCCCGCGAGGGCAAGCTGGGCCGCAGCTACGGCTGCTTCTCGGTGGCCCACGCCGACCTGCCGGACTTGCGCGAGCGGATGGGTCAGGGACGGCTGCTGTTCGCCTTCGCCTGACCACCAGGCGTCACTCGTAACCGTGCGCCGTCTCGTTGATGACCTGGCTGGGCATCTTGGAGAAGTCGACCGAGACCGGCTGGGCCGCCTTGGCGCGGAAGGTGCGGATGACGTGGTTCAGGCGCTTGCGCACCTCGGCCTCGGCCTCCGTCCCGGGCTGAAGGGCCAGCGGGGCGAGGCAGAAGTCGATGATGGCGTCGGGATTGCTGATCGGCTGCATGGTCGTCTCCGGGGTCAGTGGGCGAACTGGGCGGCTTCGGTGGAGTCCTTGAGCGCGGTGGTCGAGGACCTTCCGGACGAGATGACGGTCGCCACCTGGTCGAAGTAGCCGGTGCCGACCTCGCGCTGGTGGCGGGTGGCGGTATAGCCGCGGGCCTCGTTGGCGAACTCGCGCTGCTGCAGCTCGGAATAGGCCGCCATCCCGCGCTCGCGGTAACCGTCGGCCAACTCGAACATGCCGTTGTTCAGGCTGTGGAAGCCGGCCAAGGTCACGAACTGGAACTTGTAGCCCATGGCCCCCAGTTCGCGCTGGAACTTGGCGATCGTGGCGTCGTCCAGCTTGGCCTTCCAGTTGAAGGAGGGCGAGCAGTTGTAGGCCATCAGCTTGCCGGGGTGCTCTTTCTGCACGGCCTCGGCGAAGCGGCGGGCGTCGTCCAGGTCGGGGTGGCTGGTCTCCCACCACAGGACGTCGGCGTAGCGGGCGTAGGCCAGGCCGCGGGCGATGCAGTGGTCCAGCCCCGTGCCGGCCTTGAGCCGGTAGAAGCCCTCGACCGTGCGGTCCTCGCGATCGATGAAGGGGTGGTCGCGCTCGTCGACGTCGGAGGTGATGAGCTGGGCGCTTTCCGCGTCCGTGCGGGCCACAGTAAGGGTCGCGGTGCCCATGACGTCTGCGGCGAGGCGGGCGGCGATCAGGTTGCGCTCGTGCTGGGCGGTCGGGATCAGCACCTTGCCGCCGAGGTGGCCGCACTTCTTCTCAGACGCCAGCTGATCCTCGAAGTGGACGCCCGCGGCCCCGGCTTCGATGAAGGCCTTCATGATCTCGAAGCTGTTCAGGGGGCCGCCGAAGCCGGCCTCGGCGTCGGCGACGATCGGGACGAACCAGTCGCGCTTGGCGCCGCCCTCTGCGTGCTCGATCTGGTCGGCGCGCTGAAGGGTGCGGTTGATGCGGCGGCACAGCTCGGGCGCGGCGTTGGCCGGATACAGCGACTGGTCCGGATACATGGCGCCGGCGGTGTTGGCGTCGGCGGCGACCTGCCAGCCCGAGAGATAGATGGCCTTCAGACCCGCGCGGACCATCTGCATGGCCTGGTTGCCGGTGACGGCGCCGAGCGCGTTCACGTAGGGCTCGGTGTGCAGGAGCTCCCACAGGCGATTGGCGCCGCGCTGGGCCAGGGTCTGGGCGATCGGCACCGAGCCGCGCAGGCGCAGGACGTCGGCGGCCGTGTAGGGGCGTTCGATGCCGTCGAAGCGGCCCTTGGGCGCGGGGACGAGGTCGGCGAAGTCGGTCATGGCGGCAGGTCCGTGCGGGTCGGCGGGGGCGACGACCGCCCCGGCCCGACGGAAAGAACACGCGGTTGTCATTTTTGATACCGCAGCGACCCCTATGTTGATGTCGTGTTGTCACAACATGACCTAGACAGATCAGTCACATCGTGACACACCTTGACCATGGACGTCGCCGCCGATCGCAAGCTGTTCCTGGGGGCGCGGGTCCGGCGGCTGAGGCGCGAGCGCGGTCTGACGCAGACGGCCATGGCGGGCGACCTGGGCGTCTCGCCCAGCTATCTGAACCACATCGAGCGCAACCAGCGGCCGGTGACGGCGCAGCTGCTGCTGCGGCTGGCCGAGGCGTACGACGTCGACCTGAGGGCGCTGAGCCAGGCCGGGCCGGCGGGGCCGGTCGAACTGGCCGAGATCCTGGCCGACCCCCTGTTCGAGGGGCTGGAAACGCCGCGGCATGAGCTGCTGACCCTGGCGGAGGAGGCGCCGGCGGCGGCGGAGGCCCTGGTCCGGCTGTATCGGGCGCACGCGGCCCAGCGGGATCGCGCGCGGGCCGCGCTGGTGGAGGCGCCGGACGCGCCCAACCCGTCGGACTGGGTGCGCGACTGGATCCAGGAGCGCGGCAACTACTTCCCCGAGCTGGACGGGCTGGGCGAGACGCTGCACGCGGCGCTGGACCCCAACATGACCGGCGAGGGGTGCGAGGCGCTGGCGCGGGTGCGGCTGGCGCAGCGGCACAACCTGACGGTCCGGGTCATGCCGGCCGAGGTGATGGTGGAGTGGACGCGGAGATTCGATCCGCACCGGCGGCGGCTGCTGCTGTCCGAGACGCTGGACGCCTCGTCCCGGGCGTTCGCCATCGCCTATCAGCTGGCGCTGGTGGAGCACGGGACGGAACTGGAGGCGATGACGGAGGCCGCGCGACCGCCGGACGAGGCGACGCGGGCCCTGCTGAAGGTCAGCCTGACCAACACCCTGGCCGCGGCCATCCTGATGCCCTACGCGGCCTTCCAGCGGCTGGCGGAGGCGAGCGGATATGACATCGGCCGGCTGCAGAACCGGTTCTCGGTCTCCTATGAACAGGTGGCGCACCGACTGACGACGCTGAGCCGGCCGACGGCGCGCGGGGTGCCCTTCTTTCTGATCCGGGTCGACCAGGCGGGGAACGTGTCCAAGCGGTATGCGTCCGGCGCCTTTCCCTTCGCCCGGTTCGGCGGGGCGTGCCCGCGGTGGCGGCTGCACAGCGCCTTCCGCACGCCGGGCAAGACGGTGACGCAGATCATCGAGACGCCGGACGGGCGGCGATGGTTCACCCTGGCGCGGACGGTGGATCGTCAGGGGCACGACGGCCATGGCGAGCGGCACGACCTGGCGATCGGCCTGGGGTGCGAGCTGAAGGAGGCCCGGCGTCTGGCCCTGGCGCGCGGGCTTGACCTGAGCGACCCGCCGGTGACGCCGATCGGCCCGGCGTGCCGCCTGTGCCCCCGCCACCCCTGCGCCGAACGCGCCGCCCCGCCGATCGACCGGCCGCTGGCCGTGGACGACTGGGCCAAGTCGGTGAGCCCCTACCCCTTCCGGCCGGGGTGATGGAAACACAAAAAAATTTCCATCATTTCCATCACGGCGCCCAGTGAGATTTCAGCCCCGCTCCCCGTCGCGCAGCTGAAGCGCGGCCTTGGCCTGGGCCTCGATCAGGCGGGCGGTGGCGGACAGGCCGTCGATCTGTTCGCGCGTGGCCTTCTGCGCGCGGGACACGGCGCGCGCCTCTCCCACCACCAGGCCGGCGTGCAGGCGGCGCCAGCGCGTGGCCTCAAGCACGTGGCCGGCCTCGAGCGCCTGGGTCATGCGCCGCCAGGCGAGGTCGGCCGCGTCGGCCGCGTCCTGGACCGGAGCGTCCATGTCGAGCGGCGGCGGCGCCTCCTTGACCTGGTCCCGCCTCAGCCAGCCCTCCTGCCGCGCGCGCCGCCAGAAGGTGGCGGTGGACACGCCCAGGTCCTCGCAGATGATCCGCGCCGGATAGCCGGTCTCGAACAGCTGGCGCGCGACGTCCCAGATGTCGCCGCCGGTGATGGAAGTCGGAACGTCGTCATGGTGGGTCATGCCGACAGGATGGGGGAGCGGTGCGTCAGAAACGGACGTGGATTTCGATGCAGGCTTCGATCAGTCGACGTTCGGCTGCCAAGGGACGATGACGCCGTCTTCGGGCCGTGCCAGCGGGCGGAGCTCCCACGTCTGGTCCCTAAACGTCATGCGAAGCCGATCACCCTGAAGTTCAAAGCTATGACAGATCAGGGACAGCGCATCTGGATCGCTCGCCGCCTTCGCCTCTTCGGCAGACCTCTCGGAATTCGGCGTCTGCGCCGCGATCTCCGCGAACATGGCGGGCCACATCCGCCAGTAGCGTTCGGAGTCGCTGCCGCTGACGACGTAGTCTTCGGGATCGTGCCACGCGCCGGAGCGTGACAGCCGCATGCGTGGTTTGCCGACCAGTTCCCAACTGACCGAGCAAAGGGCATCGTCCTGAATCTTGAAAGCGCGCGTTTGGCAGAACTTGATCTGCTCGGCGCCCATCGCCTCGGCCTGTGCGAGGAGCGCGATCAGGAGAGGCTCGACCTCGGCGACCGAAGCCAGACCAGAGCGCTCGCCATGGACCAAAGCCGTTTCAATCCACCAGATGTCGGATCCGCCGCATCCGGAAACAGTCAACGCCTTGAAGTCGTAGCGTGAGATCTCGCTGCATCCCTCGAGGGACGGCTCCCACGTGCACCACCAGCCTTCGCTGAGCGCGGCCACCAGTTCCGGCCCCGTCAGCGGGTCCGGGCCAGGCGCGGCAATGAGGGCGGTGGACAGAGCGAGGACGACGGACATGCCGCGATCCTGCATGAAGAGCCGCGGCCTTCAAGCGTGAGTTGAGGTCGTCGCGCCCTGCTCCTCCCACCCGTCCGGCGCTGCGCGCCGGCCACCCTCCCCTCACCGGGGAGGGAGATTTCAGAGGGCGGCGCGCGCCGCCGCCAGCTCTTCCGCCATCACCTGCTTCAGGCGCTCGGGGGCGAGGATGGTCACACTGCCCGACCAGGTGAAGAGGTGCCAGGCGAGTTCACGCATGCCCGACGCGGTGAAGCGGACGACGACGCCGCCGTCGGGGGCGTCTTCCAGCGTCTGGGTGGGGTGCCAGCGCCAGGCGCGGGCTTCCTCGGCCTTTTCGCCGGGCGCGACCTTGAGCACCACGTCCTCGACCGCGTCCTGATAGATGCCGAAGCTGCGGGCGGCGAAGGCGCCGAGGTCGAAGTCGGCGGGGGGCGGGGCGGTCCCCTCCTCCGCGCGGACGGCGGCCATGCGGTCCAGGCGGAAGGTCTGGATCTTGCCGGTCGTCAGGTCGGCGGCGACCAGATAGTTGGCGCGGCCGAACATCAGGCCGCAGGCGGCGACGGTGCGGCGGCGCGCCTCGGCCCCCGGGCGGCTGTAGGTGAATCCCAGCGGACGCTGGGCCAGCACGGCCTGACGGACCTCGGCCAGCACGGCCTCGTCCGACGAGGGGCGCGGGCCGGCCTGGACGGCCAGGGTTTCGGCCCGCATCAGAGCCTCCTGGTCCGGCGCGATGCGGGTCAGGACGGAGGCGCGCATGGCGGCCTTGATCTTGCGCTCCAGACTTTCGAGGGCGGCGGCGCGGGCGGGTTCGCCGGTGGCGCGCAAGCCCTGGGCCGCGCGGGACAGCTCGACCAGTTCGGGCGTGGTCGGGGCCTGTTCGAAGCCGGACAGGCCGCCGCGGATGCGCCAGCGCTTGGTCGGCGGGTCGGAGACCTCCTCGGCCAGCGGATAGAGGGACAGGACCGCGTCGCGCATGCGCTCGACCGTGCGGCGGCCGACGCCCATCTCCTGCGCCATTTCGTCGAGCGTCAGGCCCTCGGCGCTGGCCGCCATGCGCCGCGCCAGCTCGATGACCAGACCCGCCTTCTCGTGCCGCATGGAGGGGTCGGTACACTACGACCGTTTCTGACGCAACGCCGCTCCATAAGGGTCTCATCGACACGCCGCCCCGTGAAGGAGACCCTTGAGATGACCCGCTTCGACCCCGTCACCACCGTCGCCGCCAACCGCTACCTGATCGTGCCGTGCGAGGGCCGGTCGAAGGATCTGGCCGTCATCTGGGACCGGCTGGAGGAGCAGGTGGTGGACGTGATCGACCGCCGCGCCGCCGCCCGCTGGACCGAGGAGGATGCCCTGTGGGACGAGGGCCGCGCCGCGCTGGACGACGAGCCGATGCGGATGGCGGCCT
>VYKZ01000103.1_pt1 | contig 18381 bp, 21 predicted proteins | sample 5114421 | NCBI WGS metagenome assembly VYKZ01 (sample SAMN12291788, study PRJNA351875) | freshwater metagenome | isolation source: freshwater lake | place: USA: Michigan, Gull Lake | collected 2013-08-08 | reverse complement strand
GCCGGCATCGGACGGGGCGGACGGACGCGGCGCCTGCGGGGCCGGGGCCTCGGTGCGCGGACGAGCGACGTCGAAGCCCTGCGGGCGCTGGTGACCGCCGCCCGGAGGGGCGCCGACGCGGCGCTTGGTTTCGACCACCACGGTCTTGGAGCGGCCGTGGCTGAAGCTCTGCTTCACCGTGCCGGCCGCCACCGCGCCGGCCTGGCGCGGCTTGAGGCTCAGCGGCGCGCGCGGACCCGTGCCCGAGGGGGTCGGGGTCGTCTTGCCGTCGTTGGTCTTGTCGTTCTCGTCAGTCATCCGGTCGCTTCATCATGACGGCGGAAAAGTCGCCGTCCTCAAACACAAAAAGCCGTGCGGCGCCCCGCCCCGCTAGGGAGCGAAACCCCGCCCGTCTGAAAATCCATCCGGGTCCTCAGCCGCGTCGCCGCGCCATCCGGGCGGCGTCAACGGTCGAAATCCCGCCAGTCGTTCGACCTCGGTGGTCCAGCGATCGGCCCGCCCGCCCTCAAGCAGGACGGCGTGTATCGCATTTTCCAGCCCCAGGGCCAAACTCAAATCGTCCGCGCTGAAAACGCCGCAGACCTTGGGCGGCGGCGACTGATGCTTCGCCAGCGCCAGAAGCTTGCCGCGCCCGTCGGCGGACCCGTCCGCCGCCTCGACCAGCCAGGCGGCCCGGCCCGACCGGATCGCGGCGGCCGCCTTTTCGAAGCCGGAGATAAGCACGCCCTCGCGCCGGGCAAGCCCCAGCTGGTCCAGACAGCGCCGGAACAGCAGGGTCTCGACCGTCTCCGCCAGGTCGGCGGCCGGCTTCAGCGGCGCCTTGGCCGCCTTGGCGAACAGGTTCTTGGACGCGGCCAGGCCGACGGCGTCGCGGGTGGCCTCCACCCACATGCCGCGGCCCGGCAGCTTGCGCGCCAGATCGGGAGCGACCGAACCGTCCGGGGCGGCGACGAAGCGGATCAGACGAGACTCGTCCATGACCTGGCGGGTGACCAGGTCGCGGCGTTCCCTATCTGCCGTGGCGTCGCGCAGCCCCATGGACGGTCCGGGCCTCCATCACGCGTCTTGGGGCTGATCGTCGGCCTCTTCCGGGGCCTCCGCTTCACCCGCTTCGGCGTCGCCGCCGCCGAAGACCACGTCGGGGTCGTATTCGCCCTCGGCGTACTCTTCCTCGTATTCCGGCTCGGGCTGCGGCAGTTCCGAGGCGTCGATCCAGCCGGCGGCCACGCGGGCCTGCAGGATCAGCATCTCGGCGTCTTCCTGCGCCAGGTTGAAGGACTCCAGCACGCCCGGGACCTTCACCCGCTCGCCGTTCTTCATCTCATAGCCGCCGCGGATCTCGTCGGTGGCCAGATCGGCCAGGTCCTCGACCGTCTTGATGCCGCCCTCGCCCAGCGCCACGGCGATGGGCAGGGTCACGCCGGGAACTTCCAGCACGCCGTCCTCGACGCCCAGTTCCTTGCGCTTGGCGTCCTGCTCGGCGGCCAGCTTGTCCAGCCAGTCGCGCGCGCGGGCCTGCAGTTCTTCCGCGGTCTCCTCGTCGAAGCCCTCGATGTCCGAGATTTCGTACGGTTCGACGTAGGCCAGGTCCTCGACCGTGGCGAAGCCCTCGGTGACCAGCAGCTGGGCGATGACCTCGTCGACGTCCAGGGCCTCCTGGAACAGGGCGGTCCGCTCGGCGAACTCGCGCTGGCGACGTTCGCTGTCCTGCGACTCCGTGATGATGTCGATCTGCCAGCCGGTCAGCTGGCTGGCCAGGCGCACGTTCTGGCCGCGACGGCCGATGGCCAGCGACAGCTGCTCGTCCGGCACCACGACCTCGACGCGGTCGGCCTCCTCGTCCAGCACCACCTTCGACACCTCGGCCGGAGCGAGCGCGTTCACGATGAAGGTCGGCTCGTCGTTGTTCCACTGGATGATGTCGATCTTCTCGCCCTGCAGCTCGGCGACCACCGCCTGCACGCGCGAGCCGCGCATGCCGACGCAGGCGCCGACCGGGTCGATCGAGCTGTCGTTCGACAGCACCGCCATCTTGGCGCGCGAGCCGGCGTCGCGGGCGGCGGCGCGGATCTCGATCACGCCGTCATAGACCTCGGGCACTTCCTGGGCGAACAGCTTGGCCATGAAGCCCGGATGGGCGCGGCTCAGCATGACCTGCGGACCCTTCGCCTCGGGCCGGACGTCGTAGATGTAGGTGCGGATCCGGTCGCCGATGTTGAACACCTCGCGCGGGATCGAGTCGTTGCGGCGCATGATGCCCTCGCCGCGGCCCAGATCGACGATGGTGTTGCCGTATTCGACGCGCTTGACCGTGCCGTTGACGATCTCGCCCACGCGGTCCTTGAACTCTTCGTACTGGTTGGCGCGCTCGGCGTCGCGGACCTTCCCCATCACGACCTGACGGGCCATCTGGGTCTGGACGCGGCCGAACTCGAACGGCGGCAGATCCTCGACGTACTCCTTGCCGACCACGGCCTCCGGATCGCGCTTCAGGGCGTCCTTCAGGCGCACCATGGCGCTGTCGTTGAACTCCTCCAGCTCGTCTTCCGGCTGCCAGTCGTCCTCGACGATGGTGACGTGGCGCGTCAGCGACATCTCGCCGGTCTTGGGGTCCATCTTGGCGCGGATGTCGTGGTGGGCGCCGTAGCGGGACTTGGCGCCCTTCTGCACGGCCTCCTCGATCGCCTCGATGACGATCTCCTTGTCGATGTTCTTCTCGCGCGCGACCGCGTCGGCGATCTGGAGAAGTTCGAGACGGTTCGCGGAAACGCCAACGGCCATGTTCGGTCCTCAGTCTTCTTCGGTTTCTTGACGGGCGGCGCGCTTTTCGGCCCCCGCCTTCATCAGTTCATCGGTCAGCACCAGCTTGGCGTCGGCCAGCCAGGCGAAGGGCAGGAGCGCGGTGTCTTCCTCGCCCTCCAGGTCGATGAGGACGTTCTCGTCCTCGACGCCGGCCAGCACGCCCTTGAAGCGCTTGCGGCCCTCGACCATGCGGTCGGTCTCGAGCCGCGCCTCGTAGCCCTCGAACGTGTCGAAGTCCTCCAGACGGGTCAGGGGGCGGTCGATGCCGGGCGACGACACTTCCAGCAGATACTCCCCGGCGATCGGGTCGGCGGCGTCGAACACCTCCGACACCGCGCGGCTCAGCCGGGCGCACTCCTCGACCGAGATGTCGTGATCCGACGGGCGCTCGGCCATGATCTGCAGGCGCCGGCGCTGGGTTCCGCCCATCAGCCGCACGCGCACGACCGCCAGCCCCAGCGTCTCGGCGACGGGCTCGATCAGCTCCAGCAGCTGGCGATCTTCGGCGGTCTTGGCCTTCAAGGCGGGCGCGATCCAAAACAAAAGCGGCGCCCGATCCGGACGCCGCTCGATCGGCGCCGCTAGGCCGCCGGTCTAACGATGTGGAGCGGCATATAGACCCGCCGACCCGGCTTGTCAGCCCCTTCGTTCGAAGGCGGCGTAGATCAGCCCTGCCGGCGCGCCCGACGCGACGATGCCCACGATCGGCCAGCCCACGGTCGCGAGCCCTTCTTCTCGAAACAGCACGGCCCAGGGCGCCAGGAGAAAAGCGAGCGGCGGAAGCAGCAGGGCGAGCACGAGCCCGCAAAGCACGTACAGGGCGGCGGCGAAGACCCCGGCCGCCGTCCTGCCCGGTATGGTCGCCGCCCACGCGGTGCGCCGGAGCGCCGCCAGCACCAGCCCGCCGAACAGCAGGGCGGGCAAGAAACCCCAGACGGTGACCACCGCCAGAAGCAGCAGGCCCCCGTTGAGGACGAACCTGCCGAAGTCTCCTGCAATCCTCGCGTCACCTGCCAGCGTGGCCGCCGCGCCGATGACGAAGAGCGCCAGCAGCGACAAGCCGGGCGCCGCGGCGGCCGCGGACGTCAGCCCGCTCCAGTTCACCCTGCCCTTGTCACCGGACGTCATGGCTTTCCCCCTCTGCGTTGAACGATCGCGGGGGATTGTGGGCGGGCGGCGGCACGCGCGTCATGAGGTTCTGCTGAGCAAGGCCTGACGAAATGCGGCTGGACCGCCCCGGCGCCCGGTCAGCCCCCGATCAGCGCCAGCTTGCCCAGATAGTCGCGCTTGCCCAGTTCGACCCCGCGCGAGCGCAGGATGGCGTAGGCGGTGGTGAGGTGGAAGTTGAAGTTCGGGATGGCGAAGCTGGTCAGATAGCCCGCGCCCTCGAAGTCCAGTTCGACGCCGGGAAAGCGCAGTTCGATCCGCCGCGTCTCGGCCCCCTCGAAGGCGGCGGGGTCGGCGGCTTCGACGAAGGCCAGCGACAGGCGGACGGTCTCTTCCAGCTGATCCAGCGTCGTCTCGTCGTCGGCCGTCTTCGGCCAGGCCTGACCGGTCAGCCGGCCGACGCAGCTGCGGGCAGAGAAGGCCGCCATGCGCACCTGATCGGGAAACGGCCGCATGTCCGGCGCCAGCCGCGCCTCCCACAGCTCGGCCTCGGTCAGGCTTGAGGCGCGGGCCTTGTCCAGCAGGCCGAGCAGGACGTTCAGCCCGCGCGCGAAGCCGGGCACCGAGGCGTCGTGGATCGAAAAGCTCATGGTGGTGTCCCCCGAGGTTTTCGGTCAGATGGCCCCATTCTCGGCGCCGCGCCAGAGTCGTCTTGCCCGTGGGCCAGGCGCGTGGTCAGCAGGCGCATGACCGCCTTGACCCGCCCCCTGCTCGCCGTCGCCTTCGCCGCCCTGATGGCGCTGGGGGCCCAGGTCGACGTGCCCATGCACCCGGTCCCCATGACGATGCAGAGCTTCGCCGTCCTGCTGGCCGGGGCCGTGCTGGGGCCGATCTGGGGCGTGGCGTCGGTGCTGATCTATCTGGCGGCGGCGGCGATCGGCCTGCCGGTGCTGTCCGAGGGCGCGAGCGGAACCGGCCCGTTCACCGGGGCGACGGCGGGCTACATCTTCGCCTTCCCGGTGGTCGCGGGGCTGGCGGGACTGGCGGCGCGGCGGGGCCTGCTCGATCGGCGGTCGGTCGGAGCCGCGGTGCTGATCGCCTTGCACGGCCTGCTTCTGGCGCTCGGCGGCGCCTGGCTGGCGACGAGGATCGGCCCGGCCGAGGCCTGGACGAACGGCGTCCAGCCCTTTCTGATCGGGGCGGCGGTGAAGTCTGTCCTGGTGCTGGCCGCGCTGAAGGCGTGGCGTCGCCTGACGCCTCAGCCCCGCACGTAGTCCAGGAACACCGGCGCGCAGTCGCCGAGCTTCTTCTCTTCATAGCGCGTGACGACGTGGTCGGCCGGCGCGGTGCGGTCTTCCGGGTCGCCGCCGGCGTCCGGCACGTGGGTCAGGCCGTCGGTCGCGTCCAGCAGGGCGCGGGACTGGTCGGCATAGTCCTGCCAGTCCGTGACGAACCGCAGCCGCCCGGCCGGCTTCAGCACGCGCACCAGCTCTGCGGCGAACGCCGGCTGCAGAAGCCGTCGCTTGTTGTGCCGCGCCTTCTGCCAAGGGTCGGGGAACAGGATGAAGACCCGGTCCAGCGACGCGTCCGGCAGGGCGGCGACCACGTCGCGGCCGTCGTCGGGATGGAGGCGGACGTTCTTCAGCCCGCCCTCGTCGACGTGACGCAGGGCCGAGGCCACGCCGTTGACGAAGGGCTCGCAGCCGATGACCAGCACGTCCGGACGTCGCCCGGCCTGGGCCGCCATGTGCTCGCCGCCGCCGAAGCCGATCTCCAGCCACACTTCCGCCGCGCCGGGCATGAGGGCCGCCGGATCGACGGGCCCCGCCTTGGGATCCGGCACGCGGATCGACGGCAGCAGGGTGTCGAACAGCGCCGCCTGCCGCGGCTTCACCGCGCGCGACTTGATGCGGCCGAAGGAGCGGAGCGGCGGATGGGCGGGGGCGTCGGGGGCGGACATGGCGCGGTCTCCTATCGCGTCGTCCGGCGCGGGTCGATGCCGGCCGCTCAGCTGCGCCAGCGCAGGACCGTCGGCTCGATCGGATTGGCGAAGGCGCGGCCCTCCGCGCGGCTCTTCTGCCATTCGCGCTTCAGCTGCTGGTACCACTTGGCCTGACGGTCGGCGTCGTCGATCCAGATCAGGGTCGGATCGTGGGCCAGTCCCATGTTCTGCAGGTTCACCATTCCGCCGTCCTGCTTCAGGAAGGCGCGCACGCCCATGCGCAGGAAGGGCTTGGCGATGCCGAACACCCAGTGGTCGGACCAGAAGATCTGGGTGATGCGCGTATGGTCGTCGTCCAGCGGCGTCAGGCAGGTCAGGGCCAGCACCTGTTTCTCGCCGACCTGGATGTGCTCCCAGCGATAGCCGGGCAGGCGGAAGGTGATCTCGGTCGCCGGCGCGCCGCCCAGGATCTTGTAGGCCCGGCTGTTCGAGGACGGCGCGTGACGGACCATGGCCCAGCCGTGCTCGACGGGGGCGAAGGCCTTCTGCTTCTCGTGCATCGAATGCTCGGAGCGCCACCACCACTGCTGATGCACGTACGGGCCGTGCGCGGGGTCCATCAGGCCGACGACGGCGTGGTCGACGTGGCTGTCGAAGGTCATGGCCTCGACCAGCTTCGCCTCGCCGTCCGCGCCGGGGAAGACGGGCGGCTCATGGTCGGGCTCCCCGGCGCCGCGCGGATCGGACGACATCCAGACGAAGACGATCCCCTGGCTCTCGCGCACCGGATAGGACCGCACGCGGATGCGCGCCGGATCGGTCGCGTCGCCCTCGACCAGCGACGGGATGGCCGCGCAGACGCCGTCGGGGCGGAAACGCCAGCCGTGATAGGGGCACTCGATCGTCTCGCCGCCGTCCTCCGCCCGGTCGACGACCCGGCCGGCCGACAGGGGCGCGGCGCGGTGGGGACAGACGTCGCGCATGGCGAAGACCTGGCCCGCGCGGGTCCGCCCGACCAGAACCGGCTCGCCAAGGATCATCCGCCGCGCCTGCGTGCCCGGCCGGATCTCGCGCGACAGGTCCACGAAGTACCAGGCATCGCGCAGGAAGCCCTTGCCGAACCTGGTCGTCTCGGTCGTGATGGCGGCGGTCATGCGGGGTTTCTAGCCGTGGCGAGGGCGCCCTCGCCAGCCTCTTTGGAAAAGCACTTTACATCGTAAAGTATTGGAGCTAGGAAGTCCGCACGTCTCTGGAGATCGACCCCATGTCCCGCGCCCTGATCCTGTCCCTCGCCCTCGTCGCCCTGCCCCTGTCGGCGCAGGCGCAGGAACACGCCGGCCATGCCGCCCATCACCCGGCGGGCGCGGAAGCGGGGGGCCACGAGGGCCACCGCCACGCCGACTTCCAGTCGGGCCGCTTCCACGTCCGCGTCGAGGGGACCGAGGGGCCGAACGTCATCCTGATCCCCGGCCTCAGCTCGCATCCGGACGTCTGGCAGCCGCTGGTCGACCGTCTGGAGGGGCCGCACCGGCTGCACCTGATCCACGTCCAGGGCTTCGCCGGCGCCCCGGCCGAGGACAACGCCACCGGGCTGGTGTCCGCGCCGGTCGCCGAAGACATCGCCCGCTACATCCGCGAGCAGGGCATCGAGGACCCGATCGTCATCGGCCACTCCATGGGCGGCACCATCGCCCTGATGCTGGCGGCGCGGCACCCCGACCTGGTCGGCAAGCTGATGGTGGTCGACCAGATTCCGTTCATGGGCCAGGCCTTCGGCAATCCGAACGCCACGCCGGAACAGCTGACGCCCATGGCCGACATGATCCGCGCCGGCTTCATCTCGTCCAGCGACGAGAAGTGGCGCGCCGACCTGACGGCCACCATCGCCACCATGGTCCGCACCGAGAGCCTGCGCGCCGGCCCGATCGAACACGGCGTGACCAGCGACAAGACCGTGGCCGGCAACGCCTATCACGAACTGGTCCTGACCGACCTGCGACCCGAGCTGAAGAACATCACGGCGCCGACCGAGGTGCTCTACGTCGTCTTCCCGTGGCCGGGCATGACGCCGGAAATGACGGACCAGATCTATCGCGGCGCCTATGCGGGCCTGACCGGCGCGACCTTCACCCGCGTGGACGAGGCGGCCCACTTCATCATGCTGGACCAGCCGGACGTCTTCGCCGCCCGCGTCAACGCCTTCATCGACTGAGCCGAGGCCTTTCCCTCCCCTTCAGGGGAGGGAGGATCGCGCAGCGATCCGGGTGGGGCATGTTCGTTCGGACCCCACCCTGGCGGCTGCGCCGCCGTCCCTCCCCTGAAGGGGAGGGAAAGTCACCCCAACGCCGCGAACCAGCGCTCCAGCAGGCGCGCCTCCTCCCGGCGGGCGGCGGTGCGCTCCGCGTTCTCGGCGTCGACGCCCCAGCGCTCCTCCTGAAAGGCCTCGTCCAGCCGCGAGGCGTCGAACAGGGCGTCCGCGCCGTCGGCGGCCCGCTGCAGGGCGAACCCCAGAACCGCGCTGCCCAGCAGCGGCACGGCCATGGCCAGTCCGGTCAGGGCGAAGTCGTCCAGACGCAGCGCCAGCTCGCGCACGCGGGCGACGGCTGCCGGATCCTGCGGCCGGTGCACGATCCCCTCGGCGGGCTCCAGATGCACGCCCAGCTCGGCCGCGGCCCAAGCCCGCCACGGCGCCCACTCGCGCGCCTGCCGCTCGACCAGCGACGAGGGGTCCTCGGCCAGATAGCAGAGCAGGTCCGACCCGGCGTAGGCGGCGATCTCGTCCGCCACCGCCTCGCGCGCCTGCGACACCCGGTCGATGGCGGTCGAGGCCAGGCGGGTGGCCGGCATGGTGGCAGGCTCGAGAAACTCGCCCTGATCGGCCCATTCATAGGACAGCATTCGCGCCGCGGCCCCGGTGGGCACGATCAGGGGCGCATGGGCCGGCGTCTTCGGCATGCGGCCGTCCAGCAGGACCGCCCAACCGCCCTCGGCGGGCGCGACGTGCACCGCCTTCCAGAAACGCTTCACCCGTTCCTCGGACTCGCGGAATCCCTTACGGGCGGCGACGTTGGGATCGAGCGACGGGATCTGCATGGCGGCCATATAGGCCGGGTCCGACGTCATCGCGAGCGGGGCCGGGACCGCGTCATTCGCACCAGACGCCCTTGTAGAAGTCCAGGGCCCAGATGCCCTGCTCGGTGGTCAGTTCGATCTCGTGCCGGCTTCCACCCCGCGCCTTGCCGTCGTCCGAACAGGCGGATGGGGTCGGTCCGGTCGTCCTCAACTCGAACAGGGCATACTCCGGCTCCCGCTCGACCTTGGCGAAGCCCACCTGACGACCCCAGTCGTCGAGACTGGCGACCAGCTGCGCCTCCGTCAGCGCCGGCCCGGAGACGAGGACGGCGCACCCGTCGAAGGTCTCGAAGCCGACGCCCCGGCTCGCGTCGCCCCAGTACCAGAAGCGCGATCCGGTCTCGAGGTCGACCGGTCTGAAGCCGTGTTCGGTCAGGAACGCCGCCTCGTCGTAGCCGTCGGGCATGAAGACCGGGAACTGACGCGCGAAGCAGGCTTCCACGCCCCGGACGACGGCCACCAGAACCGGGTCGGGCGCCTGTGGGGGCGCGGGGGACGCCAGGGCGGCGGCGAGGGTCATGGCGGCGATCATGGAGCTCTCCTGTCCGCAGATTGGCGCGGCCGGAAGGCCCGAAGTCAATCCAGCGCGGGCTGACGGAAGGCGCCGGCAAAGCGGTCCAGCGCCGCGTCCAGGTCCGGGAAGCTTTCCGCCACCAGCACGGCCCCCGCCGCCAGCTGCTCCTCCGCCGTGTGGAAGCCCCAGCCGACGCCGTAGGCCGGCACGCCCGCGTTCCCCGCCGTCGCATGGTCATGCGCCGTGTCGCCGATCATGACGGTGGTGGCCGGACAGGCGTCGCAGGCGCGCATGGCGGCGACCAGCATGGCGGGGTCGGGCTTGCCCGGCCCGTCCTCGGCGCAGTGGGTCGACACGAACAGGTCGGCCCAGCCGTCGCGCGCCAGGTTGCGCGCCACGCCGCGCCGGTTCTGGCCGGTCGCGATGGCCAGTCGCCAGCCGTCGCGTTTCAGCCGGCGCAGGTGATCGACGGCGCCGTCGAACAGAGGCTCCTCGTGCCCGGCCTCATAGTGGTCCATGAACCATTGCCGGAACCCGGCGACGTAGTCCGCCAGTTCGGCCTGCGTCAGCTGCGGCTCCAGCACGTGCAGCGCCTTCGTCAGCTCCAGCCCCACGATCTGGCGCACGCGGTCGTAGGACGGCTCCGGCAGGCCCAGCCGCCGCGCGGCCGCGCCGCAGGCGGCGTGGATCGACGCCCGGCTGTCCACCAGCGTCCCGTCGACGTCGAACACGGCGAGAGGCCTCACCGCATCCTCTTCACGCCGTGGAAGGGATCCTCGTCCGCCTCGTCCTCGGAGAAGCCGAAGTGCGCGAAGCCGGCCTTCATCTCGGGGCTCAGCGGCGCCTCGACGATCAGCTTGCCGCCGCCGGGGTGGTCCAGTTCGATCCGGCGCGCATGCAGCTGCAGCTTCAGCGGGCCCGACAGCTCGGTCGACTCCGGCGTGCCGTATTTGGGATCGCCGAGGATGGGGTGCCCGATCGCGCCCATGTGCGCCCGCAGCTGGTGCGTCCGGCCGGTGAAGGGCCTCAGCGCCATCCACGCCGCACGATGGGCGGCGCGCGACAGGGTGGCATAGGCGGTCTCGGCCGGCTCGGCGCCGTGCTCCTTCGGATCGGCGGGCCGCATCATCTCGAAGTCGTTGATGCCCGACTTCTTCAACGCCATGTCGATCTGGCCGGCCGTCGGCTTCGGATTGCCGATCACAATGGCCCAATAGGTCTTCTTCGCCTGCCGCCGCGCGAAGGCGCCCGCCAGTCGCTTCGCCGCCTCCGGCCCCTTGCCCAGCAGCAGCACGCCGGAGGTTTCGCGGTCCAGCCGGTGCACCAGCCGCGGCCGTTCCAGCCCCTCGCCCCAGGCCGACAGCAGGCGGTCGACGTGTTTCGTCGTCTTGGTGCCGCCCTGCACCGCCAGCCCGTGCGGCTTGTTCAGGGCGATGACCAGCTCGTCCTCGTACAGCACCAGCGAGCGGGCATAGGCGGCGTCGCGGTCCGTCAGCTTCGGCCTGTCGCCCGGCGTCTTCTCGACCGGATCGGGAATGGGCGGCACGCGCACGGCGGCGCCGGCCGTCAGCCGGTCCTGCGGCTTGATGCGCCCGCCGTCGACGCGGATCTGGCCGCTGCGGGCCAGTTTCTCGATCTGGATGTGCGACAGGTGCGGCCAGCGCCGCTTGAACCACCGGTCCAGCCGGATGCCGTCCTCGGCCTCCGCCACATACAGCGTCTTGACCTCCCGGCTCATGCGAAGGCCCGCCGCGCGATCGTCAGCCCCAGGAACAGCGCCGCCACCGACAGAACCACCGAGGCCGCCGCATAGGCCGCGGCCAGCCCGATCTCCCGCCGCTCGATCATCAGCGCCGTCTCCAGCGAGAAGGCCGAGAAGGTGGTGAAGCCGCCCAGCACGCCGACCGCGGCGAACAGCCGCGCATCTTCCCCGCCCGCCGCCCGCGCGCCCAGCCAGCCGACCTGCAGCCCCATCAGCAGGCCGCCGACCAGGTTCACCCCGAACGTCGCCCACGGCCACGCCGCGCCGGGCGCCAGCCGCTGGGCCAGCGCTCCCGCGCCATACCGCGCCACGGAGCCCAGGGCGCCGCCGGCCGCCACGAGAAGAAGACGGGTCATCGGCGGCTTATAGCCGACGCGTCGCCGAAGCGAAGGGCCGCGCTCAGGTCGCGGGCACGCAGCGCAGGCTTCCGCTGCGCGCCAGCCCCCGCGACAGCCACCACAGGTCCCGGAACGGCACGGCCGGCGTGCCGCCCAGAGGCAGGCGGTACGGTTGAACCTCCACGCCCGGCAGGCAAGACCGCATCATCCCTTCCTCGACGATCAGGGCCGCCGTGGCGTTTCCCCTCGGCGTGCCCTCGGTCCCTTCGATGGCGTTGGACCCCGGCCGGCGGCGCAGCAGCCAGCCGGACGCGACGCCGTTGCGCCGGGCGAATGCCTCCTCCCGCGCGGCTAGGGCGGCGGTGCTGTCCAGAAACCGGGCGTAGTCGGCCTCGGCCTCCTCCGGAGTCCGGCCCCGCGCGGCGCGCTCCCGCATGAAGGCGTCGCGATCCCGAACCATCAGATCGACGAACTGGGCGTCGATGCTGCCATGCAGCAGGACGACGGACCCCGGCTCCACCTCGATCCGCCGGGCCAGCGGCAGGAAGTAGTTGGCGCACGACGAATTGCACTCGCCGACGACCCGCATGACCAGGTCCCGCCCCTCGAACCGCTCGGCGATCGTCAGGGCCGAGGCCACGTCGCCGCCCGGCGTGTCCAGGATCAGCGTCCGCGTCGTCGGCAGCAGGGCCGCCGTCACGCACTCGGCCATGGCCGCGTCGATGTGGCCGCGGATCAGAAAGGTCCCGGCGTCCTCCTGCAGACAGGGCCGCCCCGCCAGCCGCTCCTCGGTCAGCGACGGCAGGGTCGCGCACCCGCCGAGACAGATGCCCAGAGTCAGGGCCGTCCTCAGCAGCAGGTGACGCATCGCCCGTCCTCCCCTAGTCTGGGTTGCAGGGTGGCGGACGTGTCGGGGGGATGTCCATGCACGATTTCGGACTGGCGGCGCTGCACCACGCCCTGGTGTTCGGCCTGGCCGTGATGCTGGCCATGGAGCTGGCCATTCTGCGCGGCGAGCGGATCGACGCGCGGCGGCTGTCGCGGCTGGACGGGGGCTATGGCCTGACCGCCGTGCTGGTGGTTCTGGTGGGCGCGGCGCGGGTGATCTGGGGCGCGCGAGGCTGGGAGTTCTATCGCGACAATCCCGCCTTCTGGACCAAGATGGGCCTGTTCGCCGCGATCGGCCTGATCTCCATCCTGCCGACCGTGGCCTTCCTTAAATGGGCCCGCGCGGCGAAGGCCGATCCGACATTTCAGCCCGATGCGGGCCAGAGAGCGGGCGCGATCCGCTGGGTGCGGCTCGAGATCGTCCTCCTCCTGCTTCTGGCCGTCGCCGCGGCGGCCATGGCGCGCTGGCCGCTGGTCTGAGCCCGGAATCTGGCGGAAACTTCACTTGCCGGGATGACGGTTAACGGCGAAGGCTTCCCGTGACGGGAGAACGTCGTCCGGCGGACGGCCGAACCCGCCATAATGACGTCAGGCTGAAGTCAGGACGCCCGGATCGCCATGTCGCACGACGATCACAACCCCGCGCCGCTCGACGGCGGCCACGGCGGACAGGGTCACGACCGCCGGCTTGAGGCCGCCGAGAACCCGCCGCCGCCGGGCGCGCAGGAGGCGCCCAACCGCGCCGTGCCGCCGACGCCCACCCCGACGCGTGAGCCCCTGCGCGGCGGCGACGGCATCCTGCGTCCCATCTCCGACAGCGAGTATTTCGCCCAGACGCCGGAGGCCGAGGCCATCGTCTCGTCGCACATCGACGAGTACTTCAACCAGCCTCTGGACATCTTTCCCTTCTGGGAGACCGAGTCCAAGCCCGACCGCTTCCACGTCCTGTTCGGTCGCCAGATCGAGGAGCGTTTCCCCGTCGACAAGGACATCCGGGGCCGCATCCACGACTACGGCCGCCGCGTCTTCCGCGCCCTGATCGTGCACGTCACGGTCAAGCGGCTCAGCCAGGCCGGGGCCATGGCGGCCTTCGCGGCGCTCGCCATCCTCGGGCCCGGCTGGTTCGCGCAGTGGACGGGGACCGAACAGATGGGGTTGGCGCTGGCAGCCGCCGCCATGGTGGCGGCCTTCGGCGTCTTCTGGCTGCTGCAGGCAATCCTGTTCATCCAGTACCGCTTCCAGCTGGAGAACGATTCCTATGAGCTGTCGCGCGAGGTGGTCCAGCGCACTCGCGAGCTCCAGAACCTGTTCACCTCCGCCCGCGCCATGGCCGACCAGGCCGAGACCCAGTTCCAGATGGACGGCAAGGGCTGGGGCCGCCGCGCGCTCTATCTGACCCGCCTGACCATGTGGATCGGCGCGCGCATGGAGTATCTGGAGAAGTTCGTCCAGATGGAGCTGTGGCGCGTGCGGCGCGAGCGCTACTGGATGCGCTGGGCCCAGCGGATCATGACGCCGCTGGTGATGATCGTCGGCCTGGCCGTCCTGGCGCTGGAGCCGGCGCCAGAGACGGGCGAGGCGGGCTTTCGCGGGCTGCAGATCCTGGCCGCCGTGCTGGGGATCGCCGTCAGCTGGCTGTCCTACTTCCGCTGGCGCACGCCGGTCGCGGCGGTGCAGGACAAGCTGGGGGTCGAGGGCTGGGTCCGCTACGCCTCGCTGGACGTCGACAACGCCGTCGCCGACCAGGTCCGCCGCGACAAGGAACGCCTGGTGGAATACCGCGCCCTGACGCGCGGCCGCTGAGGCCGACCGGTCGCCATCCGTCGCGGAGCCCAGCCCTGGACCTCGAAGCCGAGTACAACAACCGCGCCCGCGTGCCGGACCACCAGGCGGTCATGCTGCGCTGGAAGGCCGAGAGCGAGGCGGCGCGGGCGGCGCGGGCGCCGGTCGAGCTGCGCTACGGTTCCGGTCCGCGCGAGGTGATGGACCTGTTCGAGGCCGGCGAGGGGGCTCCCGTCGTCGTCTTCCTGCACGGCGGCTACTGGCAGGCGCTGGACCGCAGTTGGTTCAGCTGGATCGCGCCGGCGCTGGTCAGTTGGGGGGTGAGCGTGGCCATCCCCTCCTACGACCTGGCACCGTCGGTCCGGCTGGGGCGCATCCTGATGCAGGTGCGCGACGCCGTGGAGACGGTGCGGGCACGGACCGTCGCGCGGCCCGTCGTGTTCGGCCACTCCGCCGGCGGCCACATGGCGGCGGCCATGCTGTCGGAAGGGCGCGCGTCGGCGGCGCTGGCCATCAGCGGCGTGTTCGATCTGGAGCCCCTGATCCCGACCTCGCTGAACGTCGCCCTGGGGCTGGACGTGCTGGAGGCCCGCGCGCTGAGCGTGACCAACTGGCCTGTGCCGGACGGCTCCACCCCCGGCGGCACGACGCTGGACTGCTGGGTGGGCGGGGACGAGACGTCGGAGTTCCTCCGCCAGTCCCGCGACATGGCGGCGCTGTGGGGCGCGCGGGGAGTGGAGACGCGCGTGGAGGTGCTGCACGGCCTGAACCACTTCACCGTGCTGGACCCGCTGAGCGACGCGGACGGGGCGATGGTGGGGAGGCTGGTGGAGATGGCGAGCGGTTAGAGCCTGCGTTCTCTCTGCAGCAGCTGTCGCTGCTTGATCAGACCGTGATGCCCCCAGTGCAACAGGGTCAGAAGGAAGACCGCCCAGAAGGTCGCCTGCAGATCGAATTCGGGCATCCGGACTCCTGACGTTTGAGAGGTCCAACCCAAGGCGCCGTTCACAAATTCAGGTCTGAACAATCCTACAATCAGTGCGGCGAAAAGCACTGCGTGGAGGGCCGAGAACGCCAACCGCAGCACCGGCACGTCGCGGCCGAGCACATCGACGAGCTGGCGTGCCGCTCCGCCGCGAGCCCATGTCGCACTCTGCTCAAGGCCGGACTGCTCAAGCCAGGCCTTGCGATCAAAACCCTTCTGAAGATCGCGCAACATCGGTTGACCTTGCCGTGCGAGAGCCTCGGGGACAATGGCGTGGATCGTGCGAAACAGGTCGTCACTTGACGCCGCACGACCATCGGTCGAGCAAAGGGCCAAGGGAGACTCTCGAATGCCCCACGACCGTTTGAGCGTGCTGACCGCCCTGGAGGCGCAGGGCGTCTGTCCGGTGTTCTATCACGCCGACCCGGAGGTCTGCCTGAACGTCATCCGGGCCTGTGCAAGGGGCGGGGCGCCGGTGGTCGAGTTCACCAACCGGGGCGACTTCGCCGTCGACCTGTTCGGAGAGATCGCGCGCGAACTGCAGAAGACCGACCCCGGCGTCGTGCTGGGCATCGGCTCGGTGGTCGACGCGGGCACGGCCTCGACCTTCCTGAACCGCGGCGCGCGCTTCGTGGTCAGTCCGGGGCTGGTCGAGGAGGTCGCGCGGACCTGCAACCGGCGCATGACGGCCTATTTCCCGGGCTGCGGCTCGGTGACGGAGATCCTGAAGGCGCAGGAGCTGGGCTGCGAGATCGTGAAGCTGTTCCCCGGCGTCTCGGTCGGCGGCCCGGACTTCGTCAAGGCGGTTCTCGGGCCCATGCCGTGGACCAAGATCATGCCGACCGGCGGCGTCGATCCGGACGCGGCATCGATCGCCCGGTGGTTCGGCAGCGGCATCGTCGCGGCCGGCATGGGATCGAAGCTCATCACCGACGCGGCCGTCAGGGCCGGCGACTGGGCGGCGATCGAGGCCGAGGTCAGGAAGGCGGTCGACGCCGTGAAGGCGTTCCGCGCCCGCTAGGGCCTATTCGTCGGCATAGATGGCGACCCACGCCGGCTCGGCGGCGGAGACCCGGCCGCGATACATGCCCGACGTGTTCATGGCGAAGTGAACCTGACCCGTCCCGGTGATGACGATGACGCCGCCCTCGCCGCCCAGGGCCCCGACCTCGGCGATCTCGGCCTGGGCCGCCATGTGCGCCGGCAGTTGCAGATGGACCATGCAGATCGCGTCCGGCGGGGCATCGCGTTCGCAGATCTCGGTCCGGCGGGCCAGCTCCGCAGCCTGGATCTCGGGATAGGTCTCGAAGGCCGCCTTCCGCGCGCAGATGTCCCGCGCCACCGTCGCCCGGATGAAGTATTCGCCCGAGCCCGTCGCGGAGACCGCGCAGCCCTCGGCGTTGGAGGCATAGGTGCCGGCGCCGATCACCGGGACGTCGCCGACCCGGCCCCAGCGCTTGCCCGACATGCCGCCGGTGGAGGTGCCGGCCGCCAGTCGGCCCTCGCGGTCCAGCGCGACCACGCCGACGGTGCCGAACTTGCGCTCATCGAGGGGCGGGGCGACCAGCGCGGCGGAAGCTTGCGGCGGCGAGGGGGCGCCCTCCGGCCGCGCGGGCACGGGACGTCCCTCGCGTTCCAGCTGGCGCACCAGCCCCTGCCAGCGGCGCTCGGTGAAGAAGTAAGCCGGCTCGACCTCCTCCAGCCCCTGATCGCGGGCGAAGGTCTCGGCCCCCGCGCCGATCAGGAAGACGTGCGGCGACTTCTCCATCACCGCGCGCGCCGCGCTGATCGGATGGCGGGTGCGGGTCAGGCCCGCCACGGCCCCGGCCCTCAGCGTCGGCCCGTCCATGATCGCCGCGTCGTGCTCGATCCGGCCGTCGGCGGTGAAGACCGCGCCGCGCCCGGCGTTGAACAGGGGATCGTCCTCCAGCACGTGGATCACCGCCTCGACCGCGTCCAGCGAGCTGCCGCCGTTCGCCAGCACCCCGGCCCCGACGGCCAGCGCCCGGTTCAGCGAGGCGCGATAGGCCGCGTCCTGCTCGGGACTCAGCTGGCCGCGCTCGATCACCCCGGCCCCGCCGTGGATGGCCAGCGACCATTCGGCCCGCTCCTGCGCCGCGGCGGGCAGGGCGAACAGGGCGACGAAAACGGCGGCGACGAACGACTTCATGAGGGCGTCCCCAAGGCCCGTCACCCCCGGTGGTGCAGGCGCTTCCAGATCTGATAGCCCACCACGGGCGTCAGGCCCACCACCGTCGCCAGGGCGACCAGCAGCCACAGGTTCGGCACGTGCGGCGCGGCCAGCCCCGCCGTCACGCCCGCCAGCCCCGGCCCCAGAAACGGCAGCCAGGCCGGCGGCGCGCGTCGCGGCGTCAGGCGTCCACCTTGATGACGCCGCGCCGGATCTGGTCCAGCTCGATGGAGTCGAACAGGGCCTGGAAGTTGCCCTCGCCGAACGCCTGGTTGCCCTTGCGCTGGATGATCTCGAAGAAGATCGGGCCGAAGGTGTCCTGGGTGAAGATCTGCAGCAGCAGGCCGTCGGCGTCCGAGCCGTCGATCAGGATGCGGTTCTTCCGCATCCGCTCCACGTCCTCGCCGTGGTTGGGCAGGCGCTTGTCGATCAGCTCGAAATAGGTCTCGATCGTGTCCTGGAACGGGATGCCGCGCCGCTTCATCTCCTCGACGGTCTCGAAGATGTCGTCGGTGGCCAAGGCGATGTGCTGGATGCCCTCGCCGTTGTAGCGGCGCAGGAATTCCTCGATCTGGCTGTTCTCGTCCTGGCTTTCGTTCAGGGGGATGCGGATGGCGCGGTCCGGCGCGATCATGGCCTGGCTGAAGAGGCCGGTCGCCTTGCCCTTGATGTCGAAATACTTCTGCTCCTCAAAGCCGAAGACCTGGCCGTAGAAGCCCGACCAGTTGCGCATCTGGCCGCGCCGCACGTTGTGGGTCAGGTGATCCAGAGTATGCAGGCCGACGGAGTTCTTGCGCTCGGCCTCCTCCCAGCCCTCGACCTCGTCCCAGCCGTCGTACAGCGAGCCGGCCTCGCCGTACTGGTCGACGATGTAGAGCAGCGAGCCGCCGATTCCTTGCAGGACATAGGGATAGCCGCCGCCCACGGCGCCGCCGTCG
>VYKZ01000101.1_pt1 | contig 18855 bp, 17 predicted proteins | sample 5114421 | NCBI WGS metagenome assembly VYKZ01 (sample SAMN12291788, study PRJNA351875) | freshwater metagenome | isolation source: freshwater lake | place: USA: Michigan, Gull Lake | collected 2013-08-08 | reverse complement strand
CGCAACAGCCGTTCGAACCTCTGCGCCGGCGTCGCCTCCCACCCCGCCAAGGAGCCGCGCTGATCCGGGTCGATCCCTTCCGCCTCGACTCGAACCCAGACCTGCCAGTCGCCGTTGCGATCCTGAATCCCCCAGTGGGGCTCCAGCAGGGTGTCGTGTTCGGTCAGGCGCAGACCGAGCCCGTCAGGCAGGGGCACCTGGCCGGGCGCGCCGAGGACGCGATCCGCCGGCCAGCCGAGAACCTCCTGGCAAAATTCCCACGGGTGGGTCAGGCGATCCGTTTCGTCCAGGAAGGTCGAGACGGCGGCGTTGTCGGCGGCGGTTTGCGGTTCAGGGATCAGTTGCCGGTCGGTCATCACCCGGGGGGCGAAGACCAGGCCGGTCTGTCCCGTCAGGAGCAGCCATTCGCGCTCTGGCGGCACATAGTCATGGGTGTCGAAAGCCATGCCTAACCCATCCTCGGCCAGAGATAGACGATACCCACGGGCTCCAGCCGGTGAGCCCGGATCGCATAGGAATCACGCACGCGCGCCGGTTCGCTTTCCCGCTCGGTGGCGAGCCGGTCGAGGCGGCGCCGCCAGTGGTCACGGTCGGCGCTCAACTGGCGGCGTTCGTCCTCCAGCAGACCAGGCAGCAGCAGCTGGTCGGTCTCCGGGATTTTCGCCTGCGCCTTGGCGATGCGGCTGAACTGATCGTCGAGCAGACGTTGCAGGCTCCGGGCCTCCTCGTCGCCCCGGGCGGCAAGGTCGCGGCGCGCCTTGTCGAGGTGCTGCGCGGCCAGGGCCTCCAAGCGCGGGGCCAGGTCTGCGATGTCCCGCTGCACCCAGGGAACCACGCGCTGTTCCAGCGCCCGTGGCTGACGGCCGTGGGCCAGTGCGTCCTTCAACTGCGCCAGGGTCTTTTCCTGGTTCAGCTCGCCATAGGGTTTCAGGGGCCGGGCGTCGCGGTTGGCGTCCGTCCAAAGCGCCGACACCTCCAGAACCTCTTCGTGAAGGCGCGCGGCGCCCGGGCCGTAGATCGCCAGCCGCCCGAGAAGGAGCACGCGCGGTTCGGCGCCCGGCCCCTCGATCAGACAGGCCCGCGACAGGCCGGACTGAAATCCCTGAGAGAGAAACTGGGAGAGCAGCCGGCGCACCAAGCGATGCTCGAGGTGGGCCTGGACCACCCCTTCGGCCGCGTGGCCCTTGTCTGTGATGGGCGGCTCGAACGAGATCGCGCGGATACGGGTGGACGCCCTCCAGTCCTTCAACCGCTCGCGTCGGCCGCGCGGACGATCCCGCAGATCATCGAATACCGGAGCCCAGCTTCCGCCCGCCAGGGCGCCCTCGGGCTCGATCCGAAACGCGTCGGCCGAGGCGTTCGTGACGGCCTTCGCCCCGTCCAGATCAACGCCGGCACGACGCATGGCGACCGAGATCACGTTGCGCAGTTCGTCCGGGTCGACACCGACGCGCTCCCGCGAACGTTCAAGATGGTGACGCATTCGCCGGTCTTCTTCGCGCAGTTGCTCGATCCGGTCGGCGTCACCCTCCATCTCCTCGTGCACGACGCCGAGGCGCTCCGCGTCGGTCTCGGCCTGGACCTGGCGAGCCAGGTCCTCGGCGTCGGCGCGCCGGATGCCCTGGCTGGTCAGCCGCTTGGCGATCCGGTCTTCCAGCACTTGCCCGATGGCGCCCAGTTCGCGGCGGATCGTCTCTGTCTTTCGAACGAGTGCGCCCAGGACCACGTCCTCCGGGCGCTGCGGATAGAGGAAGTAGCGACACCGGACTTCTGGGCTCGGCTGAAGCTTCCGGTCAATTCGTCCGTTGCGTTGCTCAAGCCGGGACGGATTCCAGGGCAGGTCGAAGTGAATGAGATCGGCGCAGTGCATCTGCAAGTTCACGCCCTCCCGCGCGGCGTCGGTGCACAGCAGGATTCTAAGCGGCTCGACCTTGGGGTCGGCGTTGAAGGCGCGCTTGACCGCCTCGCGCGTGTCCTCGCCGGTGGCGCCGGTGTAGGTCGCCAGCCGCCCCTCGCTGATGTCCGCATCGTCGAGATGGACCAGCAACTGCTTCTGGAGCCAGCGCCGCGTGTCCTCATACTCGGTGAAGATCAGCAGCCGACGATCATTCCAGACGCCGTCCGTCAGGCAGTTGTCACGGACCCACTGGATAATCCATCTTGCCCGCTCATCGGGGCCGCCGACGTGGCGTCTGGCCAAGGCCAGCATGGCGTCGACAGCGGCCTTTTCCTTTTCAAGCTGGTCGGGTTCGACGGAGCCCACGCTGCTGGCCAGTTCGGCGAGCCGCTCCTCCTCTTTGGCCAGCGCCTCCGCGTGCGCCTCGTCATCCAGCAGCGGCGACTGGGCACCGTCGCTGTCCTGAAGGGACTGACCGGCGAACTGCCTGGCCGCAAGATCGCCGGCGGCGGCGGACTTGCGCTCAAGCCCGCGCTTGTGGGCCTCCAGGGTGCGAGCGAACGCCGCTACGGATGACAGCAGTCGTTGCTGAAGTCCCGAGAATACAAGCCGAGACTGGGCCCGCTCCTTGGCCGGCAGCCGGGCGACCCGTTGTTCACGCAGGGTCCCGTAGTCAGCCAGCATGGTGGCGAGCGCTAACTCCGGCGTTTCGGGTGCAAGCCCTTCCAGGGCGACCGGTTCGACGACGCGTTTCGGGAAAGCCGAGGGGTCGAGCACCCGCAGGTCGGCCTTCAGCCGGCGAACCATGATCGGCTCCAGCTGGGAGGGTCGAACGCCGACCCCGCGAGTGAATCGCTGGGGGTCGAGCATCTCCAACAGGGTCGAGAAGCTATTCGGATGTCCGTTGTGAGGCGTCGCAGTCAGGAACAGCCGGTGCTCGAAGCGGCCCGAGATGTCGGTCACCGCTTTGGTGAACTGGCTGGAGATGGCGTAGCGCGAACCACTGGCCGGGGCCGCATGGTGCGCTTCGTCCAGAATCATCATCGCGCGCGGCCGGAACTCGCCGAGGCGCTCCCGCAGACCTGCCGTGTAGGTCTCATCAGCCAAAAGTCGGTGGGAGATGATGAACCGGGAGCCCGCCTCCCAAGGATTGACCCCGAAGCCCCTGGCGCGCCGCACCGCCGCGAAATGGTCTCGATCCATGATCGTGAACGACAGACCGAACTTCTCTTCCAGCTCGTCGCGCCACTGAAGCGTCATCGCCGGGGGAGCGGCCACGACCATGAAGTCGATGCGTCGCCGCAGCAGAAGTTCACGGAGGATGAGGCCTGCCTCGATAGTCTTGCCGAGGCCGACGTCATCCGCGATCAGCAGGTTCACGCGAGGGAGGCGCAGCGCTTTATACAGCGGGAGAAGCTGGTAGGCGTCGAGCCTGATGCCGGCGCGGAATGGCGCCTGGAATAGGTCGCGCTCGGCCGCTGTGGCAGTGCTCCACTCCAGAGTCTTCAGGAAGGAGCCGAAGACGGCGGGATCATCGACGCCTTGGCCGCCGAGGAGATTCCAGGAATCGTCCAAGTGTTCAGGCTCGATCTCGGAACCGATCGCAACCTCAAGAGCGTCACCCTGCGCGTCGTCCTCCAAACAGGACAGCTTGAGAAGTGGGCCGACGACCGGGTTGTGTCGAACCCCCTCCACCAACCACCGCCGGCCCCGCAGCCGAATGAAGTCACCAGTTCCGTATTCCATACCGTCTCCCTCCGGCGACTGGATACGGCCTGTATCCGGCAAGCGCCAGCGCGGGTAGGACTTGGCCTGACCTGCCTCCGTTACGTGAGTGCAGTCTTGTGGGGCGGCCCACGACTTCGACCTGGAGAACGACACCGGCGTAGGCGTTGGATTTCCGTGATCAGCGCTTCGGCATGACCAAGGTGAACAGCGGCCGTGGGACGGCCTTGGCAATCGCCGCCGCCACCGCCCATAGATTGATCAGGCCCGCCGCTTCGATCGTCTCGTCGGCGGCGTCTTCGTTCAGGGCGTGGAGAAGCCTACACTCGCCGTCCTCGATGAAGGCGTGCCGGTAAACCTGCGCCATGTCGTCGAGCTCGGCCAGGATCAGCATGTAGGATTGGTCGCCGGCTCGTTCTAGAGAGTCGATGTAGGCGGCGGCTTCCCCAGCTGTCCCGTCGACGGCCAAAGTCTGCTTCTGGTGTTCAGCCAGAGCCGCGAATACGACGCCGGGCGCCGCTTCCACCGCCGCCCGGCGGGCGTCCAGCAGCGACACGCCCAGACTGCGCAAGCGCATCATCAATCGCATTTCAGCCAGTTCGCGCGGCGTGAAGCTCGCTCGGCCTCCTTCGCGTGGCCGCAGCAGACCCTGACTTCGCCAGTCGCGCTGCAAATGCAGAGGGGTGCCGGTGATGGCTGCCGTCTCGGAGGGGGTGAACTGCCCCTCACGATACCGAAGTGACAACTGAGCGCTTGACATCCCACCCGTTTCCGTGTGACGCAAATACTAACCGCGTCGTCGACACGGTATTAGATGTTGGTTTCGTTATGGACCGCGCCGACGCGAGTCGCAAGTCCAATGACAGGAGAAGAAGATGATCTCGCATATCGACGTTAGCGGCTACGACATGGCCGAAACCCTGGCCAAGGATCGCCGTCGCCGTGGCGAGGCCGAACTGAGCGAGGGGATGGCCGACCTGGACGCCCTTCTGCTGCCGCTCGCCCTGGCGGTGGCGCGCCTGTCGGCACGGATGCAGGTGGCGGGGAACGTCCAATGAACCGCGTCGCCATTCACCTGTCCGGTGCGACGCCTGTCGATCGCGACGCGATTTGTGCGGCTTTCCGCGAAGTCCATCAGTCCGGTGGACGCGTGGTGGTGCTGACCGATGATGTCGGCTCCACTGACGACACGCTGCACCAGCTGGTTCATCGACTGGGCGACGACTTCGACCAGCTTTTCACGCTCGCTGGCGACGAGTTCTACGAGTGGGTTGTGGAAGACGAGGATGGCCCCCAGCTCGCGACGGGGACTTTCCACTGATGCGTGCCATGCCGCCGCCCGGCAGCCGGGTTGCCATCTACAGCCGCTTCTCCACCGACCGTCAGAAGCAGACCTCCATCGAGGGCCAGGAGCGAGTCTGCGGCTCTTATGCCGCCGACCGCCAGTGGCCGGAGTTCAAGCGGTTCAGCGATTCCGAGCGGTCCGGCACCACCACCATGGGCCGCGCGGGCCTGTTCGAGATGCTGGCGGCCGCCGATCGCGGCGAGTTCGATGTCCTTCTGGTCGAGGACATCGACCGCACCAGCCGCGACGCGGCCGACATGCACCAGATCGCTAAGGAACTGGACGAGCTGGACATCGTCATCTGCACGGTCGCAGGGGGCGTGGTCACCAACATCGAACTGGCCTTCAAGGCGGTCCAGAACGAGGAGTTCATCAAGCAGAACGTTCAGAAATCCAAGCGCGGCCAGGAGCTGGCAGTCAGTCAGGGCCGCATGTCCGGTTCCATTCCTTACGGCTACCAAAAGGTTGTGAAGCTTGACGGTCGCGGCGACCCGATCAATGGGCTGCGCGAAAAGCATCCAGAGCGCGCAGCCATTGTGCAGCGCATCCACATTGAGTTCGACGCCGGTCGCACGACTTTCGAAATCTGCGCCACCCTAAACGCCGAGGGCGTGCCCGGCCCCAAGGGCAAGGACTGGCGTCCCGGCGCGCTCCTGGGCAACCGCAACGGGGGATTGGGCATCCTGCGCAACCCCATCTACATCGGCGAATACCAGTTCCGGAAGACCAGCCGGCGCCGCCGCAAGGGGCGGATGAAGACGCGTTTCACCGCGCAGTCTGAGCGCATGATCACGCAGCACCCGGAGCTCGCGATCATCGATCGAGACCTGTGGGACCGCAATCAGTCGCGCCTCGCCGAAAACGTCGATCGCCCGTTCCACACAAAGCGTAAGGTCGAATACGTCTTCACGGGCAAGGTTCGCTGTGGCGTCTGCCAGTCCACCTGCATCGTCAGCGACGGCAAATACGTCTGCACGGGCCGCCAGCAGAAGGGCATCTGCTCCAACCCTCGCCGCGTGCCGCGCGAGGCGGTCGAGACCTCCATCTTCAACCGTATCAAGGTCCACGTTCTGAACACGGCCGTCCTCGGCCCCGCCCTGTCGGCGTTCCGTGACGAGGTCGAACGCGCCCGGGCCGATCACGCCGCGATGGTCGTGAGCCAGGGCGGTCGCCTGAAGGAGATCGACCAGCGAATCGCCAATCTGATGGTTCAACTGGGCGGTGCCGGGGATGCGTCCTTCGCCAGCCAGCTGCTCCTGGCAGAGCTGGAGCGTCTCGGCGCCGAGAAGCGGGGCCTCGAACGTCAGGTCAAGCAGGCGCCGCCCCCACCGCCCGTGGCTGGGGACGTCGAGGCGATCATCGCTGCTATCTCGCGCACGCTGGATGATCTGCACGCCGCGCTTCAGGCCGACGACGCCGAGGCCTCCCGGGCCAAGGAACTTCTGCGCGGGCTGATCACGCAGATCGTGCTTGTGCCCACGCCCGGCTCCGTCACCGACGGCCGGGGTGCCGGCGACATGACCGTCACCGTGGAGGGGCCCATGGCCGCCCTGATCGATCTCGCCAGCTTCAGCGTCGATCGCGTTGCCAAGCATGGACATCGGCCGATGTTCATCCTGGACGACGCGAATTCCGTTTGGAACTTCTCTTACGTCCTCGAATGGCGAGATCCCCGTCTCGCAACGGTGCGGGCTGACCTGCCGATCATCGGGCGCCTGCTGGACGAGGCCGACGTCCCGGTCTCGATGGTGGCGATGGCCAAGGCCCTGGGCGACGCCGGGACTACCACCGGACCGGACGCCGACCGCACGCCCGAACAGCGCGCCCGTAACGCAGTCGCCTACCTCCAGACCCAGGGCTTCACCCGTTGCGTCAACATGCGCGGCTCCGACACCGGCTATGTCTGGAACGATCGCGGCATCAGCGACGCGCAATGGAAGGCGCGGATCGCCGAGCCACCGATGGCCCAGACGATCCCGGCCATGCGCATCAGCCCGCCCGAAGCCGTCGTGGTGGTCGTCGGTCCCCCTCGCGCCGACGACGGGACGGACGATTGATGTATGGCCCGTGACCCGATGGCTCGTCTTGCGCTTCGTCCTTCGCCCAATGATTGGGCCGATGACGAGCCGATGACCCTGAAGGAAGCGGTGGCGGTCTTCTACCCGCAGGGGCCGCTGACGGTCTCCTCCCTACGCACGGAAATCACCAACGGTCGGCTGCCCACGGCCATGGTCGCCGGTCGCTACTACGTCACCCCCGCCAACCTCAAAGCCCTGTTCCAACCGCGCACCCTGTCATGCCCCGAAAGCCAAAAGGCCCCCGACTTCATCTACGCCCGGCGCGAGCAGATCGACGGACGGAAGCCGTCTACGTCATCCGCGATGGTCGAACAGAAATCAGCACTGGCTGCGGCCCGAATGAGTTTGAAGGCGCTCAGGAAGCGCTCTGGCAATACCTCGGATCAAAACGCCAACCGGAACCGCAACATGGACGCGCCCGCGATCCCGATCATGTCCTGATCGCCGACGTCATCGCCCTGTATGCACGAGAAAAGGCACCGAGCGTCGCTGACCCCGTGTCTTGCCGTGGGCGGCTGGAAACCCTCTTGGAGTTCTGGGGAGAGGCGACTGTCGGCGACATCAAGCGGTCGAGTTGCAATGACTATGTGGCTTGGCGCGTGCTTCAACCGAACCGGTCCTACAAGGACACCGCGAACGCGCCTCGGGTCAGCGATCAGTCCGCCCGCCGGGAACTTGAGGACCTGTCCGCCGCCGTCTCCTACTGGAACGGCGAGTTTCCCTTGACCCGGCTGCCGGTCTTCACCCTCCCGGACAAAGATGAGGGCAATCGCGACGCCCTGACCCGCCAACAGGCCGCCCGGCTGCTGAAGGCAGCGATGGGCTATCGCTTGGACAAAACGACCGGGAAGTGGACGCGGCTGGCACCGTCGAGCCGTAAGAACCGAGCCCATCTGCGCCGGTTTCTGCTCATGGGCTTCTATACGGGGACGCGGCCCGGGGTTCTGCCGAAGGTGCGGTGGGAGATGTCGGACGAGTCTGCATGGGTCGACCTGGACGCGGGCATCATCTATCGGCGCGGCCGTCGGGAGCGGGATCATCGCAACAAGCGTCGCCCGCTGGTCAAAATCCCAGGTCGCCTGCTGGCCCACCTGCGTCGCTGGCGCCGGATGGATAGCCTCTCCTTCGCTGACGGCGGAGACGACACCGATGGTCCCGGCACGGTGATCCACCATGGCGGCCATGCGCTGGCAGGCCGGATTCGCACGGGTTTTGAAGGGATCGCACGGGATGCCGGTCTGGACCCCGAGACCCTGACGCCTCACTGGATGCGCCACACCTGCGCTACGTGGCTAATGGAGAATGACGTTCCGGTCTCGGAAGCCGCTGGCTACCTCGGCATGACCGTCGAGATGCTGGAGAGGAACTACGGTCACCACAGGCCGAATCATCACGCCAGCGCGCGTTCGGCCTTTACGAACACCAAGGACCGGTGACCGGCGTTAAAGTTAGTGATATAAATCCTCGGATATTAGAACCTAACCTCCGAGGTTTCGTGGCCCTTGACCACCGCGCTCACCAACCGTGACCTTGCTCGTAAGGCCCTTGCCGAACGAGGCATGATGCGTCTCGCTGACCTCAAAGCCGTAGGCGTCACCGCCGCAACGGTCCGTCGAATGCAGGACACAGGCGAGGTCGTGAAACTGGGGCGTGGCCTCTACCAGGCACCGGACGCAGACTACACGAGCAACCACACGCTCGCAGCAGCAGCGCTGCGGGTCCCGAACGGCATCATCTGTCTGGTGTCCGCTCTCGTCTATCACGGCCTGACCGATCAACTGCCGTCAAAGGTCTGGATGGCGATCGGACATAAGGACTGGTCGCCCAGCGCCTCCCAGCCGCCGCTGCGGATCGTTCGGTTCGCAGATCACCTGCTGGAGACGGGCGTCGAGACCGTCGTCATCGAAGACGTGCAGGTCCGCATCTTTGGTGTCGCCAAGACCATCGCCGATGCCTTCCGGCACCGCCGCACCGTCGGACTTTCTGTCGCCCTGGAGGGCCTCCAGGAAGCGCTTCGGCAGCGGAAGGCCAGTCCGTCCGACATCCTGGTCGCAGCAGAACAGGGCCGGGTCGGAACGATCGTTCGCCCCTATCTGACCGCGCTGACCGCCAATGGCTGAGCCCGCCCGGAACCTGGGGGCCTCTGTTCGGGCGCGCCTGCTGAACCTGTCGCGAGAGACGGGGCGGCCTTTCGAGACCCTTTTGGTCCACTACGCACTGGAGCGCCTTCTCTATCGCCTGACCCGAACGGAGCACGCCGAGCGCTTCGTGCTCAAGGGTGCCATGCTGCTGATGACCTGGCTCGAAATCCCGCTCCGAGCCACGCGTGACATCGACTTCCTTGGGTTCGGCGAGCCGAGCCCCGAGGGCATGTTGCAGGTCTTTCGCGAGGTCCTTGCCGTCGATGTCGACGACGGCGTGGCCTTCGACGTCGACGCCCTGAAGGTCGACAGAATTCGCGAAGAAGTCGCCTATGGGGGCCTGCGCTTGCAGACCACCGCCACCATCGACAAGGCCAGGATCAAGGTCACGATTGACATAGGATTCGGAGACGCCACCGAGCCCGGCATCCAGGAGTTGGACTACCCCGCCTTGCTCGATTTCCCGGCACCCCGATTGCGGGCCTATGCCCGCGAGACAGTCATCGCCGAGAAGTTCCAGGCCATGGTCGACCTCGGACGGGCCAATACCCGGCTTAAGGATTTTTACGACATCTGGGTGCTGAGCCGTCTGTTCACCTTCGACGACGACCGGCTGGCGCGGGCCATGGCTGCGACCTTTGCTCGGCGCGGCACGCCGTTGCCAACCGAACCGCCCGACGCCCTGACGCCGGCCTTCTCACGCGATCCGGAAAAACAGGCGCAGTGGCGGGCGTTTGTAGAGAATGTTGCTGAGGACCCCGGTGACCTCGACGGCGTCGTGGTGGCCTTGGCCGACTTCCTGATGCCGCATGTCCTAGCCGCTTCCCATCTTGATCGGGCGCCCCCGCGTTTCCCCCCAGAAACGACCCCGTAGGAAGACTTTTTGCGCTAACGCTTGCCCCTGAAACCCTTGCTATCACTGGACGGCCTCGGTATTGCCCCTGTTCACACCGAGGGGGTCACAGGTTCAATCCCTGTCGCATCCACCATTTCGCCGTTATCTCATCCTACAGGCCGCCGTCCGCCGATCCCGCGCTGACCGTTCGCGCGCTGACCGTGCATATTGGACCGCTGAACCATGCCCTTCCCCGCCAGCCATCCCGCGCTTGACCGCGCCCTGTCCGAACGCGGCTATGACGAGCCCACGGCCGTCCAGTCCGCCGTGCTGGAGGCCGAAGAGGGCCGCGACCTGCTGGTCTCGGCGCAGACCGGGTCGGGCAAGACGGTGGCGTTCGGCCTGGCGCTGGCCACGACCCTGCTGGGCGAGGCCGAGCGGTTCGAGGACAACGCGGCGCCCGAGGCCCTGATCATCGCCCCGACGCGCGAGCTGGCGCTGCAGGTGTCGAAGGAGCTGGAGTGGCTGTATGCCAAGGCGGGGGCGCGCATCGCGACCTGCGTCGGCGGCATGGACCCGCGGGCCGAGCGGCGCGTGCTGGAACGCGGCGCGGCCATCGTGGTCGGCACCCCCGGGCGTCTGAAGGATCACGTCGAGCGCGGCGGGCTGGACCTGTCGCAACTGAAGGCCGTGGTGCTGGACGAGGCCGACGAGATGCTGGACATGGGGTTCAGCGAGGACCTGACCTTCATTCTGGACCAGGCGCCCGCGGAGCGCCGGACGCTGCTGTTCTCGGCCACGATCGCGCGCGAGATCGCGCAGCTGGCCAAGACCTATCAGCGCGACGCGATCCGCATCGACACGACGTCGAAGACGGTCGCGCACGGGGACATCGCCTACAAGGCCATCCGCGTGGCGCCGCACGAGATCGAGCACGGCGTGGTCAACGTGCTGCGCTGGTTCGAAAGCCCGGGCGCCCTGGTGTTCGCCAACACGCGCGAGCGGGTGAAGCATCTGACGGCGAGCTTGCGCGAACGCGGGTTTCAGGTCGTGGGCCTCTCGGGCGAGCTGACGCAGTCGCTGCGGTCGGAAGCCTTGCAGGCGCTTCGCGACGGGCACGCGCGGGTGTGCGTGGCCACCGACGTGGCGGCGCGGGGGCTGGACCTGCCGGACCTGGGGCTGGTGATCCACGCCGAGATCCCGGTGAACAAGGCCACTTTGCTGCACCGCTCGGGCCGGACCGGCCGCGCGGGCAAGAAGGGCGCCTCGGTGCTGATGGTCAGCCACACGCGCCGCCGCAAGGTGGAGCTGATGCTGCGCTCGGCCAACATCGAGGCGGAGTGGTCGGGCCCGCCGTCGGCCGACGAGATCCGGGCCAAGGATCAGGAGCGGATGCTGACCGATCCGGCGCTGACCGCGCCGGCCGACGAGGACGCGCTGGAGATGGGCCGCAAGCTGCTGGAGCGGTCGTCGCCCGAGCAGGTCGCGGCCGCCCTGATCCGGCTTTACCGCGAGAAGCTGCCGCCGCCCGAGGACGTGCAGGACGACGCGCGCATGGCGCGGACCATGGAGGGCGAGCGAGGACGGCGCGAGCGCGAGCCGGTCGACTTCGCCCGCGACGGCGACATGAGCTGGTTCCGCATCAACGTGGGCCGCGAGAAGAACGCCGATCCGAAGTGGCTGCTGCCGCTGATCTGCCGCCTGGGCCACGTGACCAAGCGCGACGTCGGCTCGATCAAGATCTTCGACCGCGAGACCAAGTTCGAGATCACCCAGGAGGCCGAGGCGAAGTTCCGCGCGGCCATCGCCAAGGGCGGCGACGACGACGTGACGATCAGCGACGCGGTGGCCCCGGCGCCGGGCGAGAAGACCGCGCGGCCCAAGGCCTTCGCCAAGCCGCGCCGCGAGTTCGACGGGCCGAAGAAGCCGTGGACGCCGCGCCCGGAGCGGACCGCCGAGGCCGCGCCTGCGCCTGCGGACGGCGGCAAGCCGAAGTGGGTGAAGCGGACCAAGGACGACCCGACGCCCGCCGGCAAGAAGCCTTGGGTCGAGAAGCCGCGCGGCGACAAGAAGCCGTGGGCCGGCAAGCCGAAGCCTTATCAGGCCAAGGCGGGCGGCAAGCCGTTCAAGGGCAAGCCGAAGGTCTGACGCCGGTCAGGCGTTCAGTCGGGCGTAGATCGCCTCGATCACGTCGAGGCGCGCCGCATCCGGGATCGGCGCAGCGCGGGGGCCGTCGCGCGTGAACTCCAGAAGGTGATCCGGCTGACGGCGGAAGTCCGGCCAGGCCGGGCGCACGCCGCCGTTCGGATCGCCCACGCGGGCGAAATCGGTCCAGTAGGCGGCGACGTCGAGGGCGACCGCGTGGTCTCGCGGCCCGAAAGGCGCATCGACGGCGTGCAGGGTCTGGAAGACGTAGGGCCGCTCGGCCGCATGCGGGGCGCCGGCGCGGGGGTCCCCCTCCCCCTCCGGCGCCACGTCGAAGCGGTAGAGGAAGGTCGGATGTCCGGCGCGGGCGTGCAGCCGGGCCAGATGGCGCGCCGGCTCGTGAAAGAGCAGGTCGCCAAGGACGTGCGCGTCGTAGCCGCCCTGCCCTCCGCAGGCCGCGATCAGGGCCGCGCGTTCCGGCGGAGTCATGTGCGCCTCGACGTGGCCGTAGGTCCCGGCGTCGGCGGGGCGGACCCCGCGGAACTCCGCGCTGTTGGCGCCGAGGATCAGCGGCACGGGGGCCTGACGCCCGGCGCGGAAGGCCGGCTCCACGTCCTCCGGGACGATCTCTCCGTCGACGATCAGCGCCTGAGTGTAGAAGGCCGGCGGGGGCGTGAGCAGGCGTTCCGGCGCCACGGCGCGCAGGACGTCGGCGCCGACGTCTTCAGGGAGGCCCGCCGAACGGGCCCAGGCGAGGCCGAGGGTCTGGACGGACGGCAGGCCGGGCAGGTCCTGGTCCAGCCGGGCCGAGGCCTGGCGTCCAAAGCCGGACTGGACGACGGCGCGGTGGAACAGGCCGCGGGCCGACGGCGAAACCATGAGCTGGAGCACGGCGGCGCCGCCGGCGGATTCGCCGAAAACGGTGACGTTTCCGGGGTCGCCGCCGAAGGCCGCGATTTCGTCGCGAACCCAGCCCAGCGCGGCGATCTGGTCCATGACGCCGTAATTGGCCGCCGGTTCATCCGGCGGGCGTTCGGCGGCCAGGGCGGGATGGTCGAAGAATCCCAGACGGCCGAGGCGGTAGTTGATCGTGACCACGACGACGCCCAGACGCGCCAGCGCCGATCCATCGTACAGCGACGCGGTGCCCGATCCGCCGTGATAGCCGCCGCCGTGGATCCAGAGCATGACGGGGAGGTCGCGCACACTCTCCGGAGCCCAGACGTTCAGCGTCAGGCAGTCTTCGCGCATGGGCGGCGGGCCCACGCCGGGATCGGCGCCCGGCGGCGACTGGACGCAGATCGCCCCCCAGGTCGCGGCGTCGCGTTCCCCGATCCAGGGCGTCGCCGGGCGGGGCGGTCGCCAGCGCAGCGGGCCCACCGGCGGCGCTGCGTAGGGCAGGCCCCTGAAGGCCACGACCCCATCCGAACAGACGCCCCGCACCGCGCCGTGCGTGGTGACGACCACCGGCCGTGACGGCGGCGCGAGTGGTCGGCTCATGCGGGCGTGGCGACGACGGACGGCATGCGAGGACCAGACTGGACTTGCGCCCATCTTCCGGCAACGAACAAAAATCGGCGGCGACGGAACCGAACGGCAAGCGTCACGTTACACGCCCGCATGCGGGGGACGGATTGAAGCATCTCGAGCTCAGCGGGGAGCTGGCGCGCGACATCGCGCTGGCTTTCGACGCGTCTCCCAACCCCTACATGCTGCTGAGCCCCGACCTTCGGTACGCGGGCATGAACCAGGCATACCTGGACGCCGTCGGGCGGACCCGGAACGAACTGGTCGGGCGACCGATCTTCGACGTCTTCGACGCCGCGGGCGAAAGCGCCAGCATGACCCAGTTGCGGCAGTCGCTGCAGCGCGTGGTGGAGACCGGCGAGCGCGACCATCTGGCGCTGATCCACTATCCGATCGAGATCGTCGAGGCCGACGGGCGGACGCGCGTCGAGGATCGCTGGTGGAGCGCGACCCACACACCGGTGCGCAACGCCGCCGGCGAAGTCGTCTACATCCTGCAGCACACCCAGGACGTCACGGAGCTGGAGCGACTGCGGCGGCAGGTCGAGGGCGCGGAGGACCGGTCGGCGGTCAGCGCCATGATGGGCGGCAACCTGCTGGCGCGGGCGGAGCACGTGCAGGAGGACAATCGCCGCCTTCAGAGCGAGCGGAACCGGCTGCTGGACATCTTCCTGCAGACGCCCGGCTTCATCGCGGTGCTGACGGGGCCAGACCATGTGTTCCAGATGCACAACCGCGCCTATGCGGACCTGGTCGGGCGCGACGACCTGGACGGCAAGCCCCTGCGCGAGGCGCTGCCGGAGGTGCTGGACCAAGGGTTCCTGAGCTTGCTGGACGAGGTGCGGCGCAGCGGCGAGCCGTTTCAGGGCCGCGGCGTGCCGGTGCAGCTGGCGCGATCCGGAACGGGCGGGCTGGAAACGGTCTACGTCGACTTCGTCTATCAGCCGCTGAGGGATCTGGACGGCTCCGTGGCCGGCGTGTTCGTGCAGGGGCATGACGTCACCGACGCCGTGCTGGCCGACCGTCGGCAGAGACTGATGATCGACGAGCTGAACCACCGGGTGAAGAACACCTTGGCCACGGTGCAGTCGATCGCCATGCAGACGGCGAGGTCGCACCCCGATCCTTCACGGTTCGCCGAGAGCTTCCAGGCCCGGCTGCTGGCCCTGTCGCACACGCACGACCTGCTGACGCGCAGCCACTGGGAAGGCGCCCAGCTGCACGACGTGCTGGAGCACGAGACCGAGGCGCACGGGCGTCAGCGCGTGCTGCTGAACGGGCCGGCCGTGCCGCTGAAGCCGTCGGCGGCGCTGTCGCTGGGCATGATCTTCCACGAACTGGCGACCAACGCCGCCAAGTACGGCGCCCTGAGCGCGCCCGAGGGCCGGGTCATGGTGGACTGGTCGTCGGCGCCCGACCGGCGCCTGACCGTCGTTTGGACCGAGACGGGCGGACCGCCGGCCGCGGCGCCGGAGCGGCGCGGATTCGGCAGCCGACTGATCGAACGGTCCGTCCGCCATGATCTGGGCGGAGACATCGACTTGAATTACGGCAGTGAGGGACTGGTCGCGTCGATGACCTTTCCCGCGGAGATGGGGCGAAGCTGATGACGGCGCTGAACGACCGGCGAGTTCTGGTGGTCGAGGACGAATCCCTGGTGGCGATGCTGCTGGAGACCATGCTCGAAGACATGGGCTGCACGCCGGTGGGGCCCGCCTCCACCGTCGACGAGGGGCTGAAGCTGGCGTCGGAGGAACGGCTGGACGCCGCCCTGCTGGACGTCAACGTGGCCGGCACGCCGGTGTTCGCGGTGGCCGAGGCGCTGGAGGCGCGGGGCATCCCTCTGGTGTTCTCGACCGGCTACGGCGAGGGCGGCCTGCCGGAGAACTGGCGCGGGCGACCGACGGTGCAGAAGCCCTTCACCGAGGCGGTGATCCGCGACGCGCTGATGAAGGCGATGGGCGTGGCGCAGGTCTGACGGACGTCAGGCGCTGGGCAGGTCTTCGCCCAGGATCGCCATTTCGAACATGAAGGAGCCGTCGCCGTCCTCGTCCTCGAACAGGATGCCGACGAACTCGTCGTCGACGTAGACCTCGGCCGAGTCGGCCTGCTTCCGCGCGCGGACCTGGATGCCGCCGTGGTTGAAGGTGCGCTTCAGGTGCGTCTCCAGACGCTTGATGTCGGTGTCTTTCACGGTCGGGCCTTCCAGTCGAAGCGGTTGGCGGCGGACCCTAGAGAAGACGGCGTCCGGACGAAACCCCGTCAGATGACGAAGTCGTAGACGACGTCGGCCAGCGTATGGTCCATCGTGCGCGCCGGCGCGGCCTCGGTGGGGCAGTTGACCAGGCGGGCGGGAACGCCGGCGACGGTGCAGCCGGCGGGGACGGGCTTCAGCACCACCGAACCCGAGGCGACCTTGGCGTAGTCGCCCACCGTGATGTTGCCCAGCACCTTGGCCCCGGCGCCCAGCAGCACGCCCTTGCCGATCTTGGGATGCCGGTCGCCGCGCTGGGCCCCGGTGCCGCCCAGCGTCACGGCGTGCAGCATGGAGACGTCGTCGCCGACCACCGCCGTCTCGCCGATCACCACGCCGGTGCCGTGATCGATGAAGATGCCCTGCCCCAGCCGCGCGGCGGGATGGACGTCGACCTGGAACAGCTCGGACATGCGGCTCTGGAAATGCAGGGCCAGGGTGGTGCGGTCGCGGCTCCACAGCCAGTTGGCCACGCGCCAGGCCTGAAGCGCCTGGAAGCCCTTGAAGTACAGGAACGGCTGCAGCAGCGAGCGGATGGCGGGATCGCGCTCCTCCACCGCCCGCAGGTCGGCCTCGGCCGCCGCGATCATCTCGGGCCGTTCAGCGTAGGCCGCGAGGCAGGTCTCGCGCACCGTCATGGCGTTCAGCTCGTCGTCGCCCAGCTTGCGGGCGATCTGGAAGCTGAGGGCGCCCGCCAGGTCGTCGTGCGACAGGACCACCGCGTTCATCTGTGACGCCAGACCCGGCTCGCGCGCCGCCGCCTCGGCCGCCGCGTCGCGCAGACGGGACCACAGCGAGGGCGCGGCGGGAACGACTTCGAGCTTGGCCATGGCGTCCTCCGGGGCGCTCAACGCGGACGGCCCAGCATGACGTGCGAGAGCCAGCCGGGCAATTGCGAGGTGACGGCCATATGGTGCGCCCTCAGCGCCGTCGCCACGGTGAAGGCGTCGCGCACCTGTCCGGCGCCGATCGCGTCGATCAGGTCGAGGAAGGGCACGCGGGCGACGCGGAAGGCCTCGGTCGGGTCCGGCGCGGTCGGCGCGGGATCGAGATCCCAGGCCAGGAAGGCGACGGCGCGCTCGTCCGTCACGCTGTTGGACAGGTCCATGCGCAGGACCTCGCGCCACGACCGGGCCGACAGCCCCGCCTCCTCGGCCAGTTCGCGGGCGGCGGCGGTCTGCGCGTCCTCGTCGGGATGGGCGCCCCCCTCGGGCATCTCCCACGACCAGCTCATCGACGGGAAGCGGTGCTGGCCGACCAGGGTGACCGTGCCGTCGCCGTGCAGGGGCAGGACGCCGACGGCGAGGGCGGCGGGCCGCATGACGACGTAGTCGGCGGGGGCGCCGGTGGGGGCGGTCGCCTGATGCTCCGTCAGGCGCATCCAGGGATTTTCGAACAGCGGACGCGCGCCGCGGTCGATCCAGGGCGGGGGCCGGTCGGCGCCGTCGTCCCACGGCGGGTCCTGGCGGGGGTCGTCGCGGCCGGTCATCGAGACGGTATGGCGGATCGGGCGGGCGGCGACTAGGTGAGGCGCATGAGCGAACTCGGAACCGCCCTGCCCCACCCCGTCCGCGACGAGGCCCTGATCTCCCGGCTGAGGACGCGGCGGTCGGCGCCGGCGCAGGGGCTGGCGGCGCCGGGGCCGTCGGCGGCGGAGCTGGAGACGATCCTGGAGATCGGCCTGCGCACGCCCGACCACGGCAAGCTGTTCCCCTGGCGGCTGGTCGTGATCGGGCCGGAGACGCGAGCGCGGTGGGCGGCGGAGCTGGAGGCGCTGGCGACGACGGACAAGGAGCGCGCCGTGCTGAGGAAGCTGGCGGCGCCGCCGGTGACGGTGATGGTGGTGAGCGCGCCTGTCGAGAGCCCGAAAGTGCCGCGCTGGGAGCAGGAACTGTCGGCGGGGGCGGCCTGCATGAACCTTGAGCACGCGGCGAACGCGCACGGCTACGCCGTGAGCTGGATCACCGACTGGTACACGTATGACCCGCGCGCGCGCGGTCTGCTGGGGCTGGCCGACGGCGAGGCCGTGGCGGGGTTCGTGCACATGGGCACGGCGGTCGAGCCCCTGCTGGAACGCTCGCGGCCGGTCATGGCGGACAAGGTGGAGCGGCTGGCCTAGGGCTCACGTTCCGGCGGGCGCACGATGGCGACGAGCGCCACGCTGACCAGCATGAGCAGGTACCAGCTGCCGAACTTCTGCAGCGACACCATGCGCCAGACGGCGTCCTGATCCGGATAGGTCCAGGCGCGGGCGAAGGTGGCCAGATTCTCGGCGAACCAGATGAACAGGGCGACGAGGCCGTAGCCCAGCAGCAGGGGCATGCGGCGGCGCGCGCGGTCGGCGACGAAGCTGAAGCTGCCCCGCGCGAACATCAGGGCGCTGGCGGCAAAGAGGGCGATCCGCATGTCGGGCAGCCAGTGATGGGCGAAGAAGTTGACGTAGATGGCCGCCGCCAGCGCCCACAGGCTCCACAACGGCGGAAAACGGCGGACGCGGATGTGGAAGATGCGCTGGACCCGCGCGATGTAGCTGCCCACCGCGGCGTACATGAAGCCGGAGAACAGCGGCACGTCGCCGAGGCGCAGCAGGCTGGGCTCGGGATAGATCCAGCTGCCCTGCGCGGTCTTGAACAGCTCCATCACCGTGCCGGCGACGTGGAACAGGAAGATGACCCGCGCCTCGGCCCAGGTCTCCAGCCTGAGGGCGAGCATGCCGGCCTGGATGGCGAGGGCGCCGAAGACGAGGACATCGTAGCGGGCGACCGGGGCGTCGTCGGGCCACAGGAGATGCGTCGCCAGGATCAGCGCCAGGAGAAGGCCGCCGAACAGGCAGGCCCAGGCCTGTTTGAGGCCGAACAGCAGGAGCTCGAAGGCGGCGGCTCGCCGGCGGTTTTGGTCCGCCGAGGCC
>VYKZ01000100.1_pt1 | contig 18905 bp, 23 predicted proteins | sample 5114421 | NCBI WGS metagenome assembly VYKZ01 (sample SAMN12291788, study PRJNA351875) | freshwater metagenome | isolation source: freshwater lake | place: USA: Michigan, Gull Lake | collected 2013-08-08 | reverse complement strand
CGCCGGAGCCGGCGCGGCGGCTGGCGCTGCGCAGCGCGCGGGCGGGAGCGGCGGCCTGATCCGGGATCGCGGCACGGCGGTCTTTCTGGCGGCGGTCGCGGCGCTGACGGCGCTGCGGCTGGCCATGCTGTGGGTCTCGACCGCCGGGCTCCACTATGACGAAGCGCAGTACTGGGTCTGGGCCCAAACCCCGGCCTGGGGCTATTTCTCCAAGCCGCCGATGGTGGCGTGGCTGATCGCCGTGGCCGAACCGATCTGCGGGTCGGGGGCGGCCTGCGTGCGGTCGCCGGCACCTCTGGTGTGGGGCGGAACCGCGCTGGCGACGTTCGGGATCGGGGCCGCGCTGTTCGATCGGAAGGTCGGCGTCTGGGCCGGCTGGGCGGCGCTGCTGGCGCCGGGGGCGGCCTTCTCCGGGCGCATCCTGTCGACGGACGTGCCGCTGCTACTGTTTTGGGCCCTGGCGCTGCTTGCGTGGGTCCGGTTGAGGGCAGGAGGCGGGGCCGGCTGGGCGGCACTGCTGGCGGTGGCGCTGGGGCTGGGACTGCTGTCGAAGTACGCCATGCTCTACTTCTACGGCTGCGTGGTCGTGGCGGCGTTGGTCGATCCGGACGGCCGGAGGGCCCTGACGCGGCCGGTCGTGGTCGCGGGGCTGCTGGCCGGTCTGACGGCGCTGATCCCGAACCTGATCTGGAACCTGGAGCACGGCGGGGCCACGGTGCGGCACACGGCGGCGAACGCGTCCGGAGGCGGGCTGAGTTTCGGGCTCGCGGACGGGCTGGAGTTCGTCGCTGCGCAGTTCGCCCTGGCCGGGCCGGTGGTGCTGACGGGCCTGATCCTGGCGGCGATCCGGCCGCGGACGTCGGAGGCGCGGCTGCTGCTGGCGTTCAGCCTGCCGATCTTCCTGCTGGTCACGGGCGTGGCCCTGCTGACGCGGGCGCACGGCAACTGGGCGGCGACGGCGTTGATCGCGACCTTCGTTTTGGGGACGGCGCATCTGCTGGCGCGGGGGCGGCGGGGGTGGCTTGCCGGAGGACTGGCGCTGGGCGCGGCGGTCCAGGTCGGGCTGTTCCTGGCCGACGCCAATGCGGCACGGCTGTCGATCGCGGGACAGGCGCCCTATGCCGTCACGCTCGGCTGGGAGGCGACCGCGCGACAGGTGGCCGAGGCCGCGCGGGAGGAAGGCTCGGTCGCGGTGGTGACCGAGCGGCGTCGCGACGCGGCTGCCCTGACCTATCACCTCAGGGGCGACGGCCTGCCCGTTCTGGCCTGGCCCGGGCCGGGCGGCGTGCCGGACGATCACTTCCAGATGACCGTGCCGGTGACGGGGCGGGAGCGGGGGCCACTGCTGGTCGTCGCCGGGTGCGCGGCCCCCGAACGGATCGCGGCGGCGGCCCAGGGCGTGATCGCTCTGGGACCGCGAGAGGTCGCCACGGGGCCCGGTGAGACGCGGACCGCCTGGCTGTTCCGCGTCGATCGGGCGCGTCCCGGCCTGCGCCCGCCGGATTGTCCGTAGACGAAGCCCACCGGACTTGGTTACCTCCCCTCCTCTTGGGAGAGGGAATTCCATAATGACCGACGTGCCGAGCCCCGTCGCGGGCGGGCGCCGCATCGAACTGACGCTGCGGGCGCTGGTTCTGGGCTGCCTGCTGGCGGTGATCTTCACCGCCGCCAACACCTATCTGGGCCTGCAGGTGGGCCTGACCTTCGCCTCGGCCATACCGGCGGCGGTGATCTCCATGGCCGTGCTGCGGACGCTGCGCGGCTCGACCATCTGGGAGAACATGACGGTCCAGACCGTGGCCTCGGTCGGCGGGGCCATGAGCTCGATCATCTTCGTCCTGCCGGGCCTGGTCATGGTCGGCTGGTGGCTGGAGTTCCCGTTCTGGGAGTCGGTGATGATCTGCATCCTGGGCGGGGTGCTGGGGGTGACCTTCTCGATCCCGCTGCGCCGAGCGCTGGTGGTCAACGGCGGGCTTCCCTATCCGGAAGGCGTGGCCGCGGCCGAGGTGCTGAAGGTCGGCTCGCCGGGCGCGGAGCAGACCGAGGAGGCGGTGCGCGAGAACCGGGCCGGTCTGTGGGTCGTGATCTGGGGCGCGGTGGTTTCGGCGGCCTATGCCCTGGGCGCGGCGGCGCGGGCGTTCGCGGGCGAGGCGGCGCGGTTCGTCAGCCTGCCGGCCTCGCTGGGCGGCGGCGCGACCGGGATCGGCGTCGGCATGCAGTTCGCCCTGCTGGGCGCCGGTCACCTGATCGGTCTGGCCGTGGGTCTGGCCCAGCTGTTCGGCCTGGCGCTGGCGTGGCTGATCGCCGTGCCGATCCTGACCAGCCCGGACACGATCGCCTGGCTGACGGCCAACGGCATCCCCTCCATCGCCACGACGCTGGAGCCCGGCGCGGGCGCAGAGGAGCTGGCGGGCACCGTCTGGGCGCGCGAGGTGCGCTTCATGGGCGCCGGCGTCATCGGCGTGGCGGCGATCTGGACCCTGATCAAGCTGGCCGGGCCGCTGATCGGCGGCCTGACGTCGGCGCTGGCGGCGAACCGTCGGCGGAACTCCGGCGAGACGCTGGACATCACCGAGCAGGACATTCCGATCACGCGCGTGGCCCTGCTGTCCCTGCTGGCGCTGGGCGGGATCGGCGTGCTGCTGGCGGTCGTGGCCAACGGCATGGGGCTGGGGTCGGCGGCGCCGATCCTGGTGGTCGGCGGCCTGATCTACGTCGTGGTCATCGGCTTCGCGGTGGCGGCCATCTGCGGCTACATGGCCGGTCTGATCGGGTCGTCCAACAGCCCGGTGTCGGGCGTCGGCATCCTGGCCATCGTCATCGCGTCCCTGCTGATGCTGGTGGTGCTGGGGATCACCGGGCTGCCCGCCAATCCGAATGTGGTGGCCTTCGCCTTGATCGTGACGGCCATCGTCTTCGCCGTGGCGGTCATCGCCAACGACAACCTGCAGGACCTCAAGACCGGTCAGCTGGTGGCCGCCACGCCGTGGCGTCAGCAGACGGCCCTGATCGTCGGCTGCGTCGCCGGCGCCCTGGTCATCCCCTTCGTGCTGAACCAGCTGAACCTGGCCTTCGGCTTCGAGGGCGGACCCAAGGGCATCGCCGACGAGCCGCTGGCGGCGCCGCAGGCGACGCTGATCTCGGCCCTGGCGCGCGGCGTCATCTCCGGCGACCTGCGCTGGGATCTGATCGGCATCGGCGCGGCGATCGGCGCGGTCATCATCGTGCTGGACGAGGTGCTGCGGAAATTCACCGGCAACAAGATCAAGCTGCCGCCGCTGGCCGTCGGCATCGGCTTCTACCTGCCCGCCGCCGTGACCTTCATGCTGGTGATCGGCGCGGTGGTCGGCTTCATCTACAACCGCCTGGTCTCCGGCCGCGCCTATGGCGAGGTGGCCAAGCGGATGGGGGTGCTGCTGGCGTCGGGCCTAATCGTGGGCGAGAGCCTGTTCGGCGTGTTCAACGCGGCGACCATCGTGGCCAGCGGCAATGCGGAGTGGGCTGCGGTTCTGGGGCTGGCCGAGACCTGGCCGGCCATGACGGTGGGCATCGCGGTGTTCGCGGCGCTGACCGTGCTGCTCTACGGCTGGATCATCAACCGCTCGGCCAAGGTGTGAGGGGGCCGACGCCCCCTCTTTCCCTCCTGACGGCATGACCGGCGTGGCGCGCGTCGTGCCGGGCGTGCTGTTGAGCGCGGCCGTGGGCGCGGCGGCGTTCGGCGTGCAGGCGCTGGAGGCCCGGGTGATGGGCCGGGCCTGGGTCGAGGCGCTGGTCCTGGCCATCCTGATCGGGGCGGCGCTGAGGCTGGTCTGGACGCCGTCGGAGACCTGGGCGCCCGGCGTGCGGTTCAGCGGGCGGACCCTGCTGGAGATCGCGATCGCCCTGCTGGGCGCGACCATCAGCGGGGCGGCGGTGATGGCGCTGGGCCTTTGGCTGCTCGTCGCCATCGTGGCGGTCGTCGCGCTGGCGCTGGTCGGAGGGTATGCGATCGGCCGGATGCTGGGGCTGCCCCCGGCGATGGCGCTGCTGGTGGCATGCGGCAACGCCATCTGCGGCAACTCCGCCATCGCAGCCGTCGCCCCCGTGATCCGGGCCGAGGGCGAGGACGTGGCGGCGGCCATCGGCTTCACCGCCGTGCTGGGCATCGCCGTGGTCCTGATCGTGCCGGCGGTCGGGGCCCTGATGGGGTTCGACGCGCTGGAGACGGGGGCTCTCGCTGGGCTGACCGTCTATGCGGTGCCGCAGGTGCTGGCGGCCGCCGCGCCGGCCGGGGCCGCGGCGATCCAGCTGGGGGCCATCGTCAAGCTGGTGAGGGTGCTGACGCTGGGGCCCGTGTGCCTGATCCTGGCCCTGCTGGGGCCCGAGCGGTTCGGCGGGCCGGCGCCGGCGGGGCGTCCGCCGCTGCACCACCTCCTGCCTTGGTTCATCGTGGCGTTTCTGGCCCTGACGGCCCTTCGGTCGATGGGGCTGATCCCCGAAGTCGTCCTGCCGCCGATCGAGATTCTTGTGACGGCGCTGACGCTGACGGCCATGGCGGCGCTGGGGTTGAGCGTGGATCCAAGGGCCGTGGTCCGGGCCGGACCGCGCACGGCGGCGACGGCGGCCCTGTCGGCTCTCCTGATCGGCGCCCTGGCGCTGGCGGCGATCCTGATCCTGCCCCTGCCGCCGGGATAGCTATTGGAGCGCGGACCTCCATGTCCGCGACTCGGGGCCGGTGGGATTTCGCGGACCTAGAGGTCCGCGCTCCTTCTCAGATCAGTCCGCCTTGTAGACCTCGTGGCACGACTGGCAGCCGGCGCGGACGACGGTCCATTGCGCGGCGAAGCCCGCCGCGTCGTCGGCGCGGGCCAGTTCGGCCAGCTTGCCGGCCTCGGTCGCGAAGCTCGCGGCCTTGGCCTCGAAGTCGGCGCGGGTCGCCCAGATGCCGTCCTTGGCGTCGGTCGCCTCCGCGCCCAGCTGGCCCTGACCGGTGCCGGCCGGGAACATGCCGGGGATGGCCTGGCCCCAGCGGGCGACCCCGCCCGCGGCGAAGGCTTGCGTCCGCACCGGCCCGCCCCCGTCGATTGCGGCCTTCATCGACGACATGGCCGCGCCCGACAGGGCCATGCCCGCCTTGCGCCCGGCCACGACCTCGGCCGCGCCGATCTGGACGGGATCTTGGGCCGCGGCGGTCACGCCGGTGCAGATCAGGCCGACGGCGGCGGCGACGATGACGGTGCGCATGGGGGAGCCCTCCTCAAGGAACCGCCACGCTCCGCCCGAAATCAGCGTTTGTCGAGTCGATCCCGGATGGGCCAGCCGTGGTCCAGGGGGCCGTGCCCCCCGCCCAGACCCGGCGCGCGACGGATGGCCTCCGCCACGTAGGCCCAGGCTTCGGCCACCGCGACCTCCAGCGGCAGGCCGCGCGCGATCCCGGCGGCGCAGGCGCTGGCCAGGGTGCAGCCGGTGCCGTGGGTGTGCCGCGTCTCGACCCGCTCGCCCTCCAGCAGGGTCTCGCCCGACGGCGTCAGCAACAGGTCGACGACGGTCGCGCCCGGCACGTGGCCGCCCTTCATCAGGACGGCGCGGGCGCCCATGGCCAGGATCGCCTGGCCCGCGCGGCGCTGGCCGTCCAGGTCGCGGACCTCGATGCCGGTCAGGGCCTCGGCCTCGGGCGCATTGGGGGTCAGCAGGGCGGCGCGGGGGACCATCAGCGACTTCACCGCCTCCACCGCCTCGACCGGCAGCAGAGGATGGCCGCCCTTGGCCACCATGACGGGGTCCACCACCGCGGGGGCGTTGGCGCGGTCCAGGATCGCCGCGACCGTCTCGACCACCGCGACCGAGCCCAGCATGCCGGTCTTGACCGCGTCCGTGCCGATGTCGTCCAGCACCGCATCCGCCTGGGCCGCGATCAGTTCGACCGGCAGGGGGTGCACGCCTTGGACGCCGAGGGTGTTCTGCACGGTGATCGCGGTCACGGCAGTGGCGGCGAACCCGCCCAGCAGGGTGACGGCCTTCACGTCCGCCTGGAGGCCCGCGCCCCCGCCGGAGTCCGAGCCGGCGATTATCAGGACCCGGCCGAGGGGGGAGCCGGTCACGCCGGGGCGCCGGAGAACAGCTTCAGGCCCACGATGCCCGCGACGATCAGAACGATGCAGACGATGCGCAGCGCCGTCGCCGGTTCGCCATAGGCCAGGATGCCGACCGAGGCCGCGCCGACCGCGCCGATGCCGGTCCAGATGGCGTAGGCGGTGCCGATGGGCAGCTTCTGCGTCGCCAGCCACAGGAACCAGAAGCTGGCGATCATGGCCGCCACCACGGCCAGCGACGTCACCGGCCGCTGGGGCCCCACGAACTTGAAGCCGGAGGCCCAGCCCACTTCGAGCAGACCGGCGATCATGAGGGCGATCCAGGGGTTCATCCGGCCCAGATGGGACAGGCCGCCCGCCGGGGCAAGCCTCAGCTCGGGATCGGCGCCCGGAACACGAACCAGGCCCCGGCGGCGATGAAGGCGAACCCGACGGCGTGGTTCCAGGTCAGCTTCTCCCCCAGCCACAGAACCGAGAAGGCGGCGAAGACGATCAGGGTGATCACCTCCTGCATCGTCTTCAGCTCGGCCGCCGAATAGACCTGATGGCCGATGCGGTTGGCGGGCACGGCGAACCAGTACTCGAAGAAGGCGATGCCCCAGCTGATCAGGACCAGCGCCCAGAGCGGACGCGAGTCGATCTTCAGATGGCCGTACCAGGCGAAGGTCATGAAGACGTTCGACACGACCAGCAGCAGGATCGGGGCCAGGTGCGGAAAGCTCATGGATCGCCCATGCCGCAGGGCGCGCGGTCCGGCAAGCGGATATATATTGTCAATGAGCAATATTGCTGTAGGGTGATGTTTATGAAGACCAACGCCCTGCAGGCCCTGGCCGAACCGAACCGTCTGGCGATGCTGGACATGCTGGCGTCCGGAGAGCGTCCGGCAGGCGACTTCGTGCGCGCCCTGCCGATCGCGCAGCCGACGGTGTCCAAGCATCTGGGCGTGCTGAAGGAGGCGGGTCTGGTGACGGTGCGCAAGGACGGCACGCGCCGCCTGTACAGCCTCGACCCTCGGCCGCTGGCCGAACTGGACGCGTGGCTTGAGACCTATCGCCGCTTCTGGAGCGCCAGGCTGGATGCGCTGGAGGCCCATCTGGACAGGGAGTTTCCGCAATGACCGAAGTCGCGGACCGCGTGACGCTGGGACCCGACGCGGGAGACCTGGATCGCATCGAGGGCGGCTGGGAACTGCGCTTCGAGCGCCGCCTGCGCCATTCGCCCGAACGCGTCTGGCGGGCCCTGACGACGCCCGAGGGGCTGGCCTGCTGGCTGGCCGAGGCGAAGATCGAGCCCAAGCCCGGGGGCCGCATGGACCTGTATTTCCGCCAGCCGGACCACGAGTTCATGCCCGACGTGCCGGAGCGGCGGATGCAGCACAACGAGGTGCTGGTCGCCCGGCCCTTCACCCGGTTCGAGCACACCTTCGGCGGCAATCCGGACTCGATCGTGGTCTGGACCCTGACGCCCGACGGCGACGGCACCCTGCTGCGGCTGGAGCACCGCGTGCCCGAAAGCTGGACCGACGCGCGCCGCAACGTGCTCAGCGGCTGGCACCACCACATGGAGGGGCTGGACGACGCCTGCGCCCTGACCCGCCACGGCTGGGACTGGGACCGCTGGTTCGCCCTGCGCGACGCCTATGCCGAGCGGATCGGGCAGGCGGAAGCGGGGGGCGAGTACTCGAACGACTGGACCACGCGGTGACGGACTCTCTGGAAATCCGCGTCGAAAAGAGGTTCCGGCATCCGCCGGAGCGGGTGTTCGACGCCTTTCTGGACCCCGCGACCGTCGGTCTGTGGCTGTTCGCGACACCGGACGGGCGGATGGAGAAGGCGGAGTTCGACCCGCGCCCGGGAGGCCGGTTTCACATCGTGGAGCGGCGCGGCGACGAGGCGGCGAACCACTGGGGCGAGTTCATCGTGATCGACCGGCCGCGCCGGATCGTCTTCGACTTTTGGGTCGACGAGGCGAAGGATGACTCCACGCGCGTGACGGTGGAGTTCCGGCCCGCTGGAGAGGGCTGCGACGTGGTGCTGGCGCATCAGCTCGCGCCGGAGTGGGCCGACTATGCGGACCGGACGGCCGGCGGCTGGTCGATGATCCTGGACGGGCTGGAGCGGATGATGGAGCGCGCGTGATGAGCGACTGGCTGGACCGGATGGTGGGCGAGTGGACGTTGGAAGGGCGGTCCGTGCCCGACGACCCGGCGCAGGTGCGCACCGGCGCCGAGCGCGTCGTCAGGCGCGGCGCCTGGATCGTGATCGAGGGCGAGGACTATCGCTTCCAGCTGGCGACCGATCCCGCGACCGGGCGCGTGACCGGCGACTTCGTGCACTGGGAGCACCCGCAGCTCTGGACCTATGACGGCGCGGTGGAGGCGGACGGCGCCCTGCATCTTTACAGCCGCGGGCCCGACATGAGCGGCGAGGGCGAGACGGACTACGTCGACGTCTTCGAGGTCGTCTCCCCGGACGAACGGCGCTCGATCGGTCGCGCGCGGGCGGCCGACGGGTCGTGGCAGGACTTCAGCCGGACGACCTATCGACGGCGGCGGGGATGACCACGGCCGACGCGCATGCGGCCTACGCGGCCGCCGCTCCCGCGCCGCTTCGCCCGCTTCTGGACGACGTCCGCGCCGCCCTGGCCAGCGCTCTGCCTGACGCCAAAGAGATCATAATGTACGGCATGCCGGGCTTCGCGATCGAGGGGACGGTCGTCGCGGGCTACGCCGCCTTCAGCAAACAGTGCGGCCTCTACGTCGATCCGGCCGCGATCGCGGCGCACGCGGACGATCTCAAGTCGCTGAAGCTCAAGCCGACGAAGACGGGCGTCACCTTCCCGCCCGCCCGGCCGATCCCCGGGGAGCTGGTCGCCGCGATGGCCGTGGCGTCGCGGCGCGCCAAGGGGCTCTAGCGCCCGACTAGCGCCGCCTGCACGGCCAGCGCCTGAACCGTCTCACGCACGTCGTGGACGCGGATGACGGCCGCGCCGTTTCGGGCCGCTTCCAGGGCCAGCGCGAGGCTGCCGCCCCGACGGTCCAGCGGATCGGTCGCGGAGGGGTCGACGGACTGGATGGTCCGTTTGCGGCTGGCTCCATAGAGCACCGGAAATCCGGTCGCCGTCAGCGCGTCCAGTCGAGCGGTCAGGGTCAGATTGTGCGCCGCCGTCTTGCCGAAGCCGAAGCCGGGGTCGAGCCAGATCCGCTCGCGCGCGACGCCGGCGGTCATCGCCGCCTCTGCGCGGGCCAGCAGGGCGTCGCGCACCTCGGCCACCACGTCGTCGTAGCGGGGATCGGCCTGCATGGTGCGCGGCTCGCCCTTCATATGCATCAGCACGACGCCGCAGCCCAGCTCCGCCGCGACGGCAGGCGCGTCGGGGCTGAAGGTCAGGGCGGTGACGTCGTTCCACATCGTCGCCCCGACCGAGACGGCCGCCCGGGCCACCGCCGGCTTCATGGTGTCTATGCTGATCGGCCCGTTCCAGGCCGCGCGCAGCCCGGCGATGACGGGCACGACGCGGGCGATTTCGTCCGCCTCCGACACGGGCTCCGCGCCGGGCCGGGTGCTCTCGCCGCCGACGTCCAGCAGGTCGGCGCCCTGTTCCACCAGCCGCAGCCCGTGCGCGACCGCCGCCTCGACGGACGACAGGCGGCCGCCGTCCGAGAAGCTGTCCGGCGTCACGTTGACGATGCCCATGACGCGGGGGCTCATGCCTTCGCCTTCTGCGGATGGGGCGTCTCTCCGCGCGCCAGCATGGCGGTCAGGTCGGCGATCTTCTTCCTGCGCCTCGCCTCGGTCTTCATCTGCGTGGTGCGGAAGATCAGGGCGAAGCGGTTCTGGGCCGACAGGGTGGCCAATGCGGCGCGCGCCTTCGGGTGGGCGTCGATGGCGGCCTGAAGGTCGGCGGGCATTTCGGCGTCCCTGACGCGATAGGCGGCGTCCCAGCGGCCGTCCGCCTTCGCCGCCTCGACGTGCGCCATCCCCTGCGGCCGCATGTGGCCGGCGGCGGTCAGGGCGGCGACCTTGTCGACGTTGATCCTCGACCAGCTGCTCTTCGGCTTTCGCGGCGTGAACCGCTGCAGGAAGCTGGTCCCGTCGAAGGTCTTCTTGATCCCGTCGATCCAGCCCCAGCACAGGGCCGCGTCCACCGCGCCGCTCCAGTCGATCGATTTCAATCCCGACCCCTTCTTGTGGATCTTGACCCACACCTCCGGCTCGCGGTCGTGGTGCGCCGCCAGCCAGTCGTGAAAGGCCTGGAAGTCCTCGAACGGGCGCACGCGCGTGGGATCGACGACCATCGGCGCCATCAGCCGCGCCCCCCGATCAGGCCGCCCAGCGCTTCCAGATAGGCGGCGAACGCCTTGCGCCCGGCGGGGGTGATCGACGCCTGCGTCAGCGGCTTGCTGTCCTTGAAGCTCTTGGCGATGGCGACGTAGCCCGCCTCCTCCAGCTTCTTCAGGTGGACCGACAGATTGCCCTGGGTCGCCTCCAGCACGGTCTTCAGTTCGGTGAAGTCGGCGGTCTCGGCGTCGGCCAGATAGACCATGATCCCCAGCCGCATGCGGCCGTGGATGACCTCGTCGATGCGTCCGAGATCGGGCAGGCCCATGCGCTCAGCCGGCCCTGCGCGCGTCGTTGAACATCACCCAGCCGGGCAGGGCGAACAGGGCGAACAGGGCGACGGTGCAGATGCCCAGATAGATCATCGGCTCGCGCACCGTGACGCCCAGCGCGACGGCCGTGACCCAGCCGCCCAGCGCGGTGGCCAACATCCAGCCCTTCTTCTTCAACGTCCACGCAACGAACCAGGCCGCGGCCTGAAGCGCGAAGACGATCGAGGCGTAGTAGAGCCAGACGGCGAAATCCTGATCGCGCCAGGCGCCGACGGCGAAGACGATGATCACCGCCGTGTTGGCCATGCCCGTGGCGCTGAAGGCGGCGTTGAGCGTGCGCCCGGCGACCGGGCCCCGATTGGCGCCGCCGTTCTTGCGGTCCTTCAGGATCGCCCAGGTCAGGACGGCCAGAAAGGCGACCGAGATGCCGACGATGAAGGCGAGATTGGCCGGGCCCGGCCAGCGGATCAGGCCGAATGCCTGGCCGACATGGAACAGACACTGCAGGCCGTACAGCAGGCCGCCGGCGAGATAGCAGACCGCCAGCGTCATGGGCGGACGGCCGCCGCCCTCCACGATCGAGCGGAGAAAGGCCAGATCGGCTTCGGCGGAGGACCTGGCGGCGGGGGCGCGGGGTTCGGGCATGTCGACTCTCACGGATGAGCGGCCCGCCCGGGGTGGACGAGCCGCTCGGGGTTGGCAAGTCATTCGGCGGGGTGGAGCGCCGCCTCGCGCGGCTTGCGCCACGGCACTCGGCGGCCGTTCAGCGCCTTGCCGAGGAAGGTGTGGCGCACCAGCAGTTCATAGGTGATCAGGCAGACGGCCATGACCGAGACGATCACGACGCCCATCCTGGCCCACCACGGCGCATCGAGGCCGAGCACCAGAACCTGGGCCGCCATCACCAGCGGCAGGTGGATCAGATAGGTCCAGTAGGACGCGTCGGAGAGATAGCGGATGACGGCGTTGGCGCGGCTGAAGACGGTGACGCACATGCCGATGAAGCCGAAGGCCGAGGCGTAGGTGGCCAGGGCGACGACCCAGGCCAGCGTCGTCTTCATGGCGGGGTCAGTGACGGGCTCCAGCGCCGGTTGGAGGCCGCCGGACAGGTGGAACGCCGCCCCGCCTGTCGCGGCGCCGACGATGAGAAACAGGGGCCACAGCCGGGCGAGCCGGGGCAGGAGGTCAAGTCTCCGGGCCAGCAGCCATCCCATCAGGAAGGCCGAGCCATAGGCGACCAGGGCGGCGGCGTTCGGCGCGAAGCCGTAGTCGGGCGTCGGCACGCCGAACATCGGATACCATTGCGGGTGCGCGTTCAGCGCGAGGGCCAGCGGGACGGCGGGGATCAGCGGCGTCCACGGACCGACCATCAGGGTCGCCAGCCGTTCGGCGATCCGCCCTTCGCGGTCCATCAGCCGGGCCAGCGGGCGCAGGATCAGCGTCGCGGCATAGAAGATCAGCAGCACCCACAGAAACCACAGGTGCGTCAGCGGAAACGTCTCCAGCGTCAGCGGCGGCGGCGGCGGGCCGTCGGTCGGAATCGACCCGCCGTTGTCGATCGCCGCCTTCCACACGATCACCGCGACGATGGCCGGGAAGACGATCCACCACATGCCGAACAGGGGATTGGCGATCCGTGCCAGCCGATTCTTCGTGAAGCCCCAAGGACCTCGCCTCGCCATCAGCATCCGCGCGAACAGGCCGGCGATGACGAAGAAGGCCGTCATGCGGAACAGGTGGATGACGAAGAAGACGACGTAGGCGCCGCTCGACGTCTCGGCGTCCGGCACGGGCCAGATCGGAAACGGCAGGTACGCCATGGACGCGTGCAAGACGACGCCGAGCATGAGCGCGACGGCGCGCGCGGCGTCCAGGCCGTGCAGCCGCTCGCCGGTGGATGGGGTGTGGGACATGACGTCTCCTCCTCGAATGAGCGGCATATCTCACAGACAAGTTTACAATGCAAACATGTCTATCTGAGTTGATCCGGAAGGCAGGTCGGCTCCGACGCCATCACGGCCAAGGGTTGCGAGTCCCGGCCGTCGGGCGCATCTGTCGGCCCATGTCCGCCGACGCCCTGACCCCGCCCGCCCCGCCGCAGCCGCTGGAACACCGCGGCGTCAACTGGATCGGGTTCCGGACCCTGTACCTCAAGGAGGTGCGGCGCTTCTGGAAAGTGGGGGCCCAGACCGTGGCCGGACCCGTGGTGACGACGCTGCTCTACATGCTGGTCTTCGTCGTCGCGACGCAGGGCACCCGCGCGCCGCTGCACGGCACGCCGTTTCCGGAATTCGTGGCGCCGGGCCTGATCATGATGGCGATGCTGAACAACAGTTTCGCCAATGCCAGCTCCAGCCTGATCCAGGCCAAGATCATGGGCACGGCGACCGACTTCCTGACCCCGCCGCTCAGCCCGCTGGAAGTGACCGCGGCCTTCACCCTGGGCGCGGCGACGCGCGGTCTGGTGGTCGGGATCGTGACGGCGATCTGCGTCCTGCCGTTCGCCGGCCTGTCGATCTCCAGCCTCCCGATGGTGCTCGGCTTCGGCCTGGGCGCCTGCCTGATCATGGGCATGCTGGGCGTGTTCGCCGGGCTGTGGGCGCAGAAGTTCGACCAGCTGGCGGCGGTCCAGAACTTCGTGGTCATGCCCATGACCTTCCTGTCGGGCACCTTCTACCTGGTCGAGCGCCTGCCCGAGCCCTTCGCCACGATCAGCCACTTCAACCCGATGTTCTACCTGATCGACGGCTTTCGCGCGGGCTTCATCGGCAACGCCGAAAGCGACGTTCTGGTCGGCGGGATCATGGCGGCGGTCCTGACCGTCGTGCTGGCATGGACCTGCTGGTCCGTCTTCCGCTCGGGCTGGCGGCTGAAGAGCTGATGGCGACTCATTCCGGCCGCATCCCGCGCACCGGAAGAGAGCGCGATGGGGTGGTGCTGGTGACGTCCCCGAAGCTGACGCGACACATTTCGAGATGGATTTGGCGGCGGTGAAGTGGGTGGGGAGGGTGACGCTTGATCATACTTGAGAACGTTCGGCCCTCTGGCCGCGAACTGCGGCAGATCTGGCGCGGCTGGGGCGCGGTTCACTGGGCCTGCATCCCTCACACGAACGCTTTCATCGTCGGGTTCGGACTGTATGGCGTCGCGTCGATCGAGTGGGCGGATGGCCTGATACCGACCGGCGCATTTTTGATGATGTTCGGGCTGAGCTACGTGGTCTGGGTCGCGTCGGGCTGGGCGGTGCGGCGGGCCGCTGCGGCGGAGGGTTCCAGGGCGCCGACGGGGGGAAAGCCCTGGCGCTGGACCATCGACCACGCCGGTTTCACCTTCGACAATGGCCTTCAGACCAACCGGCTGGCGTGGGGGGCCATCAAGTCCGTCAAGGAGGACGCCGACCGATATGTCCTGCTGGTCACCCCGCAGAACAATCCGGTGTTGCCCAAGCGAATCCTCGATGATCGACAGCATGCGGAGTTCCGTCGCCTGGTCGACGTGCACTTCGGTGCGACGCGCCGGGGTTGACTGACCCCGTCCCCGGTTCGACAAGACGGCATCGAGACTGAAGGCGGTCCCGGCGCGCGGCGTTCGGGGCCGCGTCGCTTTTCCGGGAGGATACCGCCGTGTCGACCGAGCACCTGATGGGCGTCTACAACCGCGCGCCGCTGGAGGTGGATCGCGGACAGGGCGCCCGCCTCTGGAGCAAGGACGGGACGGAATACCTCGACTGCGTCATGGGCATCTCGACCAACGCGCTGGGCCACGCCCACCCGGCCCTGGTCGAGGCGGTGACGGCCCAGGCCGAAAAGCTGTGGCACGTGTCCAACATCTTCCGCATTCCGGACCAGGAGGCCCTGGCCGACGCCCTGTGCGCCAAATCCTTCGCCGACGTCGTCTTCTTCACCAACTCGGGCACGGAGGCGGTGGAATGCGCGATCAAGACGGCGCGCAAGTTCCACGTCGCCAACGGTCAGCCGAAACGGATCGACGTCTACGGGTTCGACGGCAGCTTCCACGGCCGCACCTACGGCGCCATCAACGCCGCGGCCAACCCCAGCTACACCGAGGGCTTCGGGCCGAAGATGGAAGGCTTCCACCAGCTGAAGTGGGGCGACCACGAGGCCATCAAGGCGGCGATCGCGTCGCCGACCTGCGCCGCCGTCATCGTGGAGCCGGTGCAGGGCGAGGGCGGCTGCCGTGCCATGCCCGAGCAATGCCTGCGCGGCCTGCGCGAGCTGGCCGACGAGCACGGCGTGCTGATCATCTTCGACGAGGTCCAGTGCGGCATGGGCCGGACCGGCAAGCTGTGGGCCCACGAGTGGGGCGGCATGGCGCCGGACATCATGGCGATCGCCAAGGCGCTGGGCGGCGGCTTCCCCGTAGGCGCCTGTCTGGCGACCGAGCGGGCGGCCAGGGGCATGGTCGTGGGCGTCCACGGCTCGACCTTCGGCGGCAATCCGCTGGCCATGGCGGTCGGCCGCGCGGCCTTCGGCGAGATCTCGAAGCCGGAGACCCTGGCGCACGTCAACGAGGTCGCCGGCTATCTGAAGCAGCAGCTGGTGGGCCTGAAGGACCGCTATCCCGACGTCATCGTCGACGTGCGCGGCAAGGGGCTGCTGATCGGGGTCAAGCTGGTCCCCAACAACCGCGAATTCATGGGCTGGGCGCGCGACGGCCAGCGCCTGCTGGTCGCCGGCGGCGGCGACAACTGCGTCCGCATCCTGCCGCCTCTCAACCTCACGATCGACGAGGCGCGCGACGCCGTCGCCCGGTTCGAGGCGACGTGCGAGGCGGCGCGCGGAAAGATGGCGGCATGATGGGCCGGATGACGCATTCTCCGGTCAAGAGAGGCCGTCTCATCCCGTTCGCCGTGCTGGCCCTGATCAGCTTCCTGGTGATGCGCGCGGTCCTCGGCGATCCGGTGCAGGGCTTCATGGACGGCCTTGTGGCCGGCTTCACCGACGACGTCTGACGGACCCTCGATGACCCGCCATTTCCTCGACATCCACCGTCTGGACGCGACGACCCTCCGCGCCATCCTCGACGACGCCCATGCCCGCAAGGCCGCCCGCAACGGCAAGCCGAAGGGCTGGGTGGACGCCGACGCGCCGGCACGGGACCGCGTGCTGGCCATGGTCTTCGAGAAGAACTCCACCCGCACGCGCTTCAGCTTCGACGCGGCGATGCGCCAGCTGGGCGGGGCGTCCATCATCGTCAACGCCGGGGACATGCAGCTGGGCCGCGGTGAGCCGGTGGAGGACACCGCGCGGGTGCTGTCGCGCATGGTCGATGCGGTCATGATCCGCGCCAACAGCCATGAGGACGTCGAGAATTTCGCCCGGTTCGCCACCGTGCCCGTGGTCAACGGCCTGACCGACCGCAGCCATCCCTGCCAGATCCTGGCCGACCTTATGACGATCGAGGAGCACCGGGGGCCGATCGCGGGCAAAACGATCGCCTGGGTCGGCGACGGCAACAACGTCTGCCACAGCTTCATGCACGCCGCGCCGCTCTTCGGCTTCCAGTTCCGCGTGGCCTGTCCGGCGGAGTATCACCCCGACCTGCACGACCTGGCCAAGGGCGGCGACCACGTCTTCCTGACCAGCGATCCGCAAGAGGCGGTGCAGGGCGCCGACGTGGTCGTCACCGACACCTGGGTGTCGATGGGCGATCAGGACTATGAGGAGCGGCTGGAGGCGTTTGAAGGCTACGGCGTCGACGACGCCCTGATGGACGCCGCCGCCCCGGACGCGGTCTTCCTGCACTGTCTGCCGGCGCACCGGGGCGAGGAGGTGACGGACGCCGTCATCGACGGCCCCCGCTCGCTGGTCTGGGACGAGGCGGAGAACCGCATCCACGCCCAGAAGGCGGTCCTCGCCTGGTGCTTCCGCGGCTGATCAGTTCAGCCGCACGTCCGTGACGCCGCCGGCGTCGGGAAGGGTCTTGGTCAGGTTGGCCTTGGCGATCTCGAAGGCGAACTTCACCAGGCCGCCGTCGGACACCCAGATCCGGCCGTCCTCGCCGTCGAAGCGCAGGATCATCAGGTGCGGGTCGTCCTTGCCTTCCGGATACCAGGCGGCCAGCACCGGGTTCCAGTAGCGGTTGATGATCTCGCGGTCGTGGCCGTGAACGCTCAGTTCGCCGGCGATGCAGGCCCAGACCTTCTGGTCCTTCGACCCGTAGTGGAACATGGCCGCGCTCTCGCCCGCGGCCACGTCGCGGGCCAGGTCGGTGTCGTCGCGGGTGAAGAACCAGATCGTGCCGGTCTCCTCCTCGCGATAGGCGGTCATCGGCTGGGCGTGATTGCCGGGACGGTCGAGGCCCAGCATGCCGGTGTTGGATTTCTCCAGCGCCTTCCAGAACTCGGCTTCGGCCTTTTCGGGGGTCAGGTCGTCGTGATGGGACATGGGGAGGTCTCCTGAGAGGTTCCCCGGCTGAATGCCCGGCCGGCGCGGCCGTTCCGCCTTACCGGCCCCCTGCGGCGAGACGCGCCAGGTGGATCAGCAGCAGGACGTCCAGCGCCGCCGACATCAGCATGACGAACCGCCAGGGGATCATGCGCGGGCCCTTCGAGACGTTCGGCAACTGCGCCCCGCGCCAGCCGGCGTAGAACACCAGCGCCGTGGTGAGGGCCGTCAGGATCAACGTCAGGGTCAGGCTCATGGTCGCGGCGAGATGGCGCCGACGGCGGCGGAGCGCAAGCCGGAGGCTGACGGCAAAGCTTACGGACTCCTTAATCTTAAGCGGGCGTTAACCGGGGCCGGGCGAGATCGGGAGCAGGCGGCGGGACGATCCACAGGAAGGTCGCGGCGCCCCCACATCTTGGGGTTAACGACGCGTTTACACCCTCGATCTGGGTCATGTAGCGTGAGCCTACAGGTCGGGAGGCGAATCAGTGAGCGCAGCGGCGTCCCCGTGGAGCGTGAAGGGCATAGACCCCAAGGCCCGCGAGATCGCCAAGGACCTTGCGCGTCGCTCGGGCATGACGCTGGGCGAATGGCTGAACTCCATGATCATGGAGGACGAGGACGACGACGGCGTGGTGCCGCTGGGCCGCCGTCCGCACGCCGCCGACAGCTATGAGCGTCGTGGGCGCAGCCGCCGTCTGGACGACGCCTATCAGATCGAGGAGCGCGGCTGGGATCGCATCGGCGCCTCCGTCGACGCCATCGCCGCGCGGCTGGAGGCGGCCGAGCGCCGCTCGACCATCGCCATCCAGGGCGTCGACCAGGCCGTGTCCGGCCTGCTGCGGCGTCTGGAGGAGCAGGACAAGACCACGGGCGTGCTGGCCCGCCGGCTGGACGACGTCGCCGACGAGCTGAAGGAGGGCCACCGCCGCCTGCGCCGCTTCGAGCAGGAGACGGGGCCGTCGACGCAGGAGACCTTCGGCAAGGTCGAGAAGGGTCTGCAGGCCATCACCGGCCGCCTGCTGGAGGCCGAGGACCGGCAGGCGCGTCAGGCTGAGGAGCTGCGCCGCCGGATCGAGGCGGTGGAGAAGACCGCGCCGGGCGCGGGCGCCGACGTGCTGAGCGAGGTCGGGCGCCGTCTCGACGCGGCCCAGAGCGGCACCGCCGAGGCCCTGCGCCGGCTGGAGGCCAGCTTCGCCCAGCTGGACCGCCGCCTCCACGCCGCGGAATCTCGCGTGGAGCCCGAGGGCGCGCGCGAGGCCGCCCGCTTCGAGAAACTGGCCGAGACGCTGAGCCGTCAGGTCGAGGCCAATCGCGCCGAGATGATGCGCCGCATGGACGCCGCCGAGGCCGAGGGTCGCATGGACCGCATCGAGCGCGCGGTTCTGGCCATCGGCGACCAGGTGAAGTCGTCCGAGCAGAAGTCGGCCCAGGGCATCGAGGCCATGGGCCGCGAGGTGCTGCGCATCGGGCAGAACCTGCACGGCCGCATGCAGGTGGTCGAGCAGCAGGGCGCGCGTCAGGCGCAGGCGCTGGAGCAGCGTCAGGCCGCCGCCGAGGATCGTCACGCCCTGGCGCTGGAAAAGCTGGGCGTGGAGATCACGCGCATCTCCGACCGGCTGTCGGATCGCATCGCCCAGTCGGAACGCAAGTCGGCGCAGGCGATCGAGGAGATCGGCCGCCGCCTGGCCGACGGCGCCGGGCGCATCGAGCAGCGCTACGACCGCGCGTCCGGCGAGCTGGCCGAGCGCATGCGCCTGTCGGAAGAGCGCACGGCCAGGCTGCTGGCCGAGGCGCGCGAGGCGCTGGAGG
>VYKZ01000252.1_pt1 | contig 19267 bp, 16 predicted proteins | sample 5114421 | NCBI WGS metagenome assembly VYKZ01 (sample SAMN12291788, study PRJNA351875) | freshwater metagenome | isolation source: freshwater lake | place: USA: Michigan, Gull Lake | collected 2013-08-08 | reverse complement strand
CAGAACAGAGTAAAACTGGGGCGGCAGGTGCGGAACCCCGCAAGGGAAAGAAGCAGAAACCTAAATCGTGAGGTTTGGGAATCACCGTCCGTTTTACGGCGGTGAGGATGTCAAAATAAAAACCACTCCACACACAGAGGACACAGTAGCGGCTCTTGTCGGGTGCGTTAGTGATAGCATAATACACCAATTTTCTTAAAAAGGTGCGTTACGGCGCGATCATAATACCATTTTTCAAAAGTAATGGCAGAGATGGTTAATTGCCCTCACCCCCAACCCCTCTCCCTTTCTGGGAGAGGGGAGTAAGATACCTGCTACGAATAAAGAAAAATGGTATAATTTAATTATTAACAAATTCCCTTTAAATACGCGCAAACACGCACCCTAAAAGCTCAATTTTTTCAAAAAAATCGACCCGCCGTTAGGCGGGAAAAAGAGAAGAACAAAGGGCTAAAGTAATGGGGAGACAGACGCAACCCGAAAACCGATGCTGTAGCTGCCGTTGTAGCGGTTGGCCCTGTTGCGGTTGGCAGAACGACAGTTATTAGGGTCGTTGACCCAAGAACCGCCCCGCACTATTCGATAATCATTATCATTTGTTAGCCAAGCACTGCCATCCCTTGGCGCATTCTCGTAGCTATCGTGCCAATCGTCTTCGCACCACTCCCAAACATTGCCACTCATGTCATATAGTCCCCAATCATTGGGCTTTTTCTGACCCACAGGATGAGTTTTACTACCAGAATTTCCGTTATACCAAGCGTAAATTCCTAACTGATTATCATTATCACCAAAATAAAAGCGAGTGGTAGTACCGGCACGACAAGCATATTCCCATTCCGCTTCCGTCGGTAGGCGATAGGTTTTGCCGGTTATTTGACTCAATTTCTGACAAAAAGCTTGAGCGTCGTTCCAACTAACCCGTTCTACTGGATTTTGGGGATTATTTTTAAAGTAAGAGGGATTGTTTCCCATTACTGCTTGATATTGTGCCTGAGTAATGGGATATTTGCCAATGGCAAAACTGTTTACTTTAACTTGGTGTTGAGGCTTTTCATTACTTTGAGCATCGGGATCACTATCAGGAGATCCCATCATAAATTCTCCCCCCGGCAGTTCCACCATTTCTAACTGTAAACCGCCAGGGAGTTTTTCAGTAAAAGTAGGTTTTATCGGCTCATCTGATGGTGATGTTGATGGTAATTTTAGCCATACATCTCTCTTGTCAATTACTAATGCGATCACTCCCCCGAATATAATCATCCCAACACTATTATATAGCCATTTACGCCTAGTTATTCCTGATGTAATTGTTCTCTTAGGAGGAGGTGAAGCAGGAGGAGGTTGTACTACAGGTGGACTTGAGGGAGGATTGTTCAACAATGTCAGAATTTCCGAGGCTGATTGATAGCGCCTGCTAGACTTATCTTCTAGCATCTTGTTGAGGAGATTCGCTAAAAAATCACTAATTGATCGTTTTTGAGATTTTAATACCGATTGCCATAACCATTTTCTCTCATCCACATCATAGACCAGATCAGGCAAATTACTGTTACTTTGGGGTAAACATCCTGTTAATAAACGGACACAGGTAGCAGCTAAACTATATAAATCACTAGCGGCGACTGCCCTGCCCATGATATGTTCAAAAGCAGCATAACCCGGAGTGTATAAACCCGTCCCCATTTGGGAGGTTTGCTCTTTAATTCCCCCAAAATCAATTAACATCAATTTACCATCACCCCGACGACGCATCAGGTTATCCGGTTTGATGTCACGATGGATCAATCCTTTAGAATGGAGATAGGCAAGGACTGGTAATAATTCCCGTAATATTTCCTTGATTTTCTGTTCACTAAATCTTCCTTCTCTTTGATATTCTTGAAGTAGGGTTTCTCCTTCAATAAATTCTTGCACTAAATAGAGAGAGTTTCCTGCCGAAAAGTAATCATAAACGGTGGGAATTTGTTCGTGTTTTAATTCGTCTAATTTTTCTGCTTCTCTTTGAAATAACTCCTTAGACTTCTCCAGAGCCGAACCCTGCATTTGAGCGATAAATTTTTTAATAACCCGGAGTTTTTGATTAAAATTCAAGTCCTTAGCTTGATAAGTTCTCCCGAATGCACCTTGTCCTAAAACCCCGACAATGAGATAACGGCTATGAAAAGAATATGATTGGGTATTTTGGCTTAAATTTCCGCCACATCCTTGACAATAGCTATAATGAGTCGGATTTTGAGGATGGGAACATTCGGGATTGAGACAGTAGAGGATACTCATAAATCATCTGGAGGAACTTGATTAAGTACCTAAAAAAAATTGATGATATCATTAAGAGAAGATGAGAGGAAAGAGTGTAGGCTTCCTTAGTCGGTTAGAAATCCAGTCAAAAAAATAAAATTAACAATCCGCCGTAACACACCAATTATATCATTGATTCTACCTGAATATCAAACAGGAACTAGAAGCCTGTTCCCCGGCAGTGGGAGCTAGGGGTTGCTAACAGGGGGAACAGTGATCACAAAGCGGATAACAGTTCCGATAACTGCTGTTGCCAAGATAGTGATTAATGCCCAAATTTGGGCTTTCTGGGAGCCTTTAATCTCTTTTAGATCACCTTGTAAGGTGTTGACTTCTCCCTGTAATACCTTGAGGTCTCCCTTGACTTCGGCCTCGAATCTGACTTGAACAATCTTGATGTCTGTGACATCTTTCTGGAGCGCGTCTAGCTTCTGATTGGTATCTTTAAGATTCTGATTAATCTGGTCTAGGATTTTTCCTAAATCGGTTTCGATGGTGGGGCCGCTCATGGGTTAGACTCCTAATTAATTGGTGCTGTTGTTTCCGACTTAGATTTCAGTGTTTGAACAAATTGTAAAACTTTTTGTTGCTTTTCTGGTGTCAGTTCTCGCCATTGTTTAAGTATTTCTTCTTCTTTACCCATAAATACCTCGCTCTTGAATTATGAATTGTTTGGTTTTGAGCAAGGCTCATTAATAAAAACCACTCCAGACACAGAGGAAACAAAGATCATATCATTTTGGGTTTGCGGTGGACGTTGTAGAATAGAGAAAACCTACTACGCTGATAGATACCATGCCCTCGACCGCTTGCCTGATGAGCTTCAAGAGCAGTTAGTAGAGTACGTTCGAGCTTATATTGCAGAAATTGAAGAAGAAAAACGATGGGATCAGTCTTTTAAACAGACGAAGAATAATCTAGTCGTAGCAGCTCGAAAAGCCAAAGAAGAGATTGCGGCAGGATTGTCCGCACCGATGGATTATGAGCAGCTATGAATTCCGCAACATTGCCTTCATTTTGGCAGAAGTATCGCAACTTGAAGCCAGCAGTCAAAGCCGGAGCCAGGAAAGCATATCGGTTATGGGTGGAGAATCCGTTTCATCCATCGTTACATTTTAAGTGTATTGACAGCGACGAAGATATTTGGTCAGTGCGTGTAACGAAGAGTCATCGAGCTTTGGGAGTGCTGTCAGGGGATACAGTGACCTGGTTTTGGATTGGCGATCATGATGAGTACGAAAAGTTTTATTCGTAAAACACAGGAACTACAAGCCTGTTCCACCATAATGACATTATTGATTTTTGTTGAGGATGTTTATGGTGATAATTTTAGCACTCGTGCGCTGTGTTAGTCGAGCGCCTAACGTACTATAAATTACATAGCATAGCGACTTTTTTCGGAAGTATCAAAGTGAGTAAGCGTAATTTTTTTGGCGAGGATAGAAGTTTTTTGCGGCAAAAAAACAGAACGTTGCCGGAAATATTCGCCAAAATATTGACGGTAGAGAGGACAACTCACTCGGCAAAACTTACCTTGTCGGTGAATCAGTCCGAGACTCTCTAGGTGAAAAGCGGCAATTAAATCAATTTCTATGTCTTTTTCTGCCATCACCACCTTAGCAAAGATAGCCGCTAAATTGCCTTTTAAGTATTGTAGATGCGAAAGTAAACGTTTAAGATGGTCTGCAAAAATATTACTTTCCTCCTCGATCGAAGTAGCTAAAATAGTTTCTAGGGTACAATTACCCCGAGCAATATGATAGCAAGCAAGACGAATTAAATAGGGATTACCCCCTAGAAATATCCGTAATTTTTCGTAGTCAAAATTCTGATCTAATCCCTGTCTTTGACTTAATTCTCGTACTTGTGCGCTGGTAAAATTAGGCAATTCGATCGGTAGGCCAAGACCAAAAGGAGATTGATAGGTATCTGAGGTTTTACCAAGCTCGTGTGCAGGGGAATAGGCAACAATTAAACGTAATTTTTGCCAGAGGGGTTTGTTTTTGCCTTCCTCGTGCCAGAGGTGCAGAATACTAAAAAATTCTTCCCTTAGCTGTGGATAGGATAAAAGATATTCAAGATCATCAAAGGCAATCACTAAAGGGCGATCGAGATGGGAGAGAATATGCTTTTCTAGATAGATTTTACAGTTAATTTTACCCCCCAAGAATTCATCCCAATCCTGTGGGAGATGATTTTCTAAATCTAACTGGCGACTAATACTAACACAAAGCCAACGCAGCCAGTGATTTAAATCTTGAAAAATTGAGCTTTCTGCTAACCGAAAACTGAAATAAAGCGTATGGTATTGCTGTTGTTGTGCATAATTAATAATTCTAGTCATCAGGGAAGTTTTTCCCATTTTTCTGGCCGCGTTAATCCGGATAAGACTACCCCCGCGCAAGATCTCTTGATAACAAGTCTGTTCTAGATTGTTTCTGTTGATATAAAAGGGGGAATCGAGGGGTACTTGTCCCTCTGGTAACTCAGGCAATAGTTGAGGATTAATAGTATCAGTTTCTGGCAAGCTAGGACGATAATAATCGCTATTTTCTAGAGTTAAATTAAAAGCTTGAAAACAATGTTTCAGGGTTTGTTTATCCACTCCCGATTCACAAGCAAATACCTTCATCAGAGTATCTACCCCTAAAAGAGTTTTCTCGCTGAGGACTTCTAGGGTGAAACGATGACCGCGATTATCCCGATATTCCGCTTCTTGTTTGGCAGTAAGTAATTTTTCTAGTCCTGTGGGGGTAAGGACAACCCCGCGTCTGCGGCGCTGTTTTTCTGGTTTTTCCATGATAGTTTTTCCCTGTCCTGAACTCAAACTCTGCACCTCTACTAGAGGTTTTGAGTTTCCTATAGACTTCTCCTCAACAGGGAAACAATCAATTCCGTAATTTTACTGGTTTTGGTGGTTCTTCGTTACTTAGTATGGTTCGATAGGGTGGCATAAATGGACTAAATCCTTATCTGGCAAGAGATTTGATTGATTAGTTCGCTCTAGATCGAAAACAATTAACAAAAATCGCCAAATGTCTTTCTCTATAAGAGTTTCATTGCTTATAACCCTGTACGTTGCATAAGACAAACCGAAGAACCGTTTTGGTTTAGCCATCGAGAAGGTAGGAAAAATAACCAGACCACTTATTTCTGGGATAGGGATAAATCTTAGCCTACTTGCTGACGATAGATATTCATTTCTAGGCTATCTTCCCCATAAAGATCCTCAATGTGTTGATGACAGCAATCGATCGCAAATTGCTCAAATTCTCTCGGTTCAATTTGATACATTTTGGCAAAAATATCCGGTTGAACACGACAAAATTCCGGTCTCTGGTCATAAATGGTACAGAGACGGGTTTGGCGATCGAAGTATATACACCAACCTTCTTCCCCCACCATGCTGAGATATTGACTTAATTGTGCGGGAGTCAGATATTCTTCTAAGTCAGGACGCTCATCGGGATTTAGTTGACAACAAGCTCCACAATTTTTAATACATTTCCAATTGGCCATATAACCGGTGTGCCGCGATGAATTAATCCTAGTACCTACTGACTAGCTTACTAGCAAATAGTCGCAATTTTGCCTTCCCGCAGCAATTACCCTTAATAGTTTTAATCTAAACCGGCGATCGGGAGTGAAAGCTTGACGAGGTTAGGATTGAGAAAAATGGGCGTTGTAAGGGTCGAACTTACGGCATCCTGCTTGTAAGGCAGGCGCTCTACCACTGAGCTAAACGCCCGAATCATTTTTGCACTTTCTCAGCATAACATATATTTTTAAAAAAGTATATTATTTTTTTGAGCGAGTTGATTTTTTTCCGATGCCCTCTGGTCGAACTCACGATCGCATTACCCTAATTCTGCTGCCACCGATTGCGGGGGCGAGTTTTTTGGTCAGTGGCAGTGGTAACTTAACTCTGTTACTCTTGGCCAGTTATTTGTTTAGCGGATTTCTGTTTGGACCAGATCTTGACATCCACTCAGTACAATACAAACGTTGGGGTTATCTACGCTGGTTGTGGCTACCCTACCGTTCCATGATCCGTCATCGCGGTTGGTTATCCCACGGTTTATTGATCGGCACAGTCTTTCGGTTATTTTATCTTGGTAGTTTTCTTTTACTAGCGGCGATCATCATCATCCCGATCCTGCAAAGTTTCTGGGGTATAGACTGGGATTGGCGACTGTGGCCGCAGCAAGCGATCGCATTATGGCAACAGTATCCCCGGGTAGCGATCGCTATTTTCCTGGGTTTAGAATTAGGGGCGATGAGTCATAGTTGTAGTGATTGGATCGGATCGGCCTACAAACGTTCTCGAAAAGTGGCTCAAAAACCGGTAAAAAAGAAAAAACGTTAATAGTCCCCGTCCACAATTTCTAATTAGGGTTTGCGGCAAAAAGTTTTTCGGTGGTGGTAGGGTGTGGGGTGTGGGGTGTAGGGTTTTAGCGATTTTGAGGGGGTCAATTACCTAATTTTCAGGGAAAAAGTACCTGAAGCCGATCACTCCCAGATCTGGGACTTTTTGATTGACAAAAAGTCTAAAAATATTATCCAACAAGATTTTTAGATTTATTCAGCAAACCCTAATTAGCCTTACTTTTATATTCTTGCCAAGTTTTCGGACTGATAAAGAGAGTTCCTTTTTCTTGCTGGTCGGGAAACTGGATATAATTTTTCTCTAAATAATCCTTGAGTTTTGGTGATTGCAGAAATTCCTTTTCAAATCGATAGAGAAAAACCAAATCGGGCTGTCTTTTTTCGATAACTTCTAGGATAAAATCCCCATCAAGATTCTGATTGATAAATCTCTTTCTGGTGATGACAGCAGTTTCTGGGGGTGTTTTCAAGAAATATTGATATATGTAGTGAGGATTATCGGTTAACAGAAGTTTATCGGAGTTTTTAAATTTTTCAAACACAGCTTCTGCTAAAAGAGGTTTATACCTTTTGTTAAATTGAACGTAGGCATTAATTGAGGGATCACGATTGGTGATTATTCTTAAGGTATTAAAGATAAATTGACCAGACAGGGAGAGAAAAATCAGCATTTTAAGTATTAATACTCTGGTTATTTTGCGATTTTGCTGAAATTCCCCGATGCTATCAGTAATTTTTAACTGTTCGACAAATAAGGCAATTATCCAAACGGCAGGAATAATTAAATGGATATAATAATAAGGCCAAATTGGGGCGACTGTGGCAAATCTAAATAGATTAGAACCTAACCAAACCAAGGGCGGTAAAAGTGGTATTATGTTGCGAGTAAAAACCATCGCTATAATAGCGATCACTGTCATGATTAGATAAATTGGTTCCTGTTGTAGGGCGCTTTGTAAGAGAGTCAATAAGGTGAGATTTTCTTCACCGAAACTAGAGGCAACACTGACATGAGATTTAATGATATTTGCGTAGGAAAAAGGAAAAATAGTCAGGGAACCCAAGACAAAGACTAAAACGACAGCGACTGACCAAATAACAATATCAATGATTCTTTTAATAAAACTATTCTGTTGATTAAGAAAAATAATTAAAGCTACAGTTGGGATAATAGTAATGCCTGAAAGTTTAATTTGCAGGGAAAAAACGAAAGCAATAGCACTAAGTAAATACAGCCCATACTTAAGCTTACCCGTGAATTGAAGAGCTTTAAAGATAATAAAAATACTTAAAATTGTAAAAAAAAGTGAGGGTAATTCCCGCAACATTGTCGTTGACAGGGTAATATAAACTAGACAGGTTGAGAGAATGAATACCGATAAACAAGAGGCTAATATTCCGCAATTAACTCTCAGAATTAGATAAAAAATTCCTAACATAATTGTGGACAAAGAAAGCACCATAATGCGCGCCGCATGGATAGTAAATCCTGTCACGCTTAACCAACCATTTAGTAAAAGAGATAAACCCGATAAATGATCGTGCCAAACTTGTTCGTAGAGACGATAACCTTGTTTAGTGACGTAGGCAAGTACCATGGCCACCGCTTCATCAAAATTAAGGATATAGGGATAATGAAGCGGGACTTTCCAGAAAACAATCCCTAGAAAAAAAACTGCAATGGCAATTAATGCCATTAAATCAAAACGATAAGATTTCTTATTCATACACTTTTTCTGGACAAGAATTGCTGCGTATCTTATCACAGATCGAGACATCAATTATGGGTAAAAAAAGATACAAAGATTACTTTTCAGAACTACGCCCTAAATCTTTAGATCTCTGATAGGCCGCCACTACTGCCTCGATAATAGTCGATCGAAAAGAGCCTTTTTCTAATTGTCTCACCCCAGCAATCGTGGTTCCCCCGGGGCTAGTGACGCGATCCTTTAATTCTCCCGGATGTATGGCCGATTCTTTTAATAGGGTTGCCGTCCCTAAAACTGTTTCTAGGGCCAATTGAGACGCGATCGCTCGCGGTAATCCGGCCGCCACACCACCATCGCTTAAAGCTTCCACCATCAAGGCCACAAATGCCGGGCCCGATCCCGATAATCCCGTTACCGCGTCCATCAAAGCTTCGGGAACTTCCACCACCGAACCGACGGCCGCAAAAATATCTCTGGCTACGGCCAGATGTTCCGGTTCCGCATGACGACCGGATGCGATCGCTGTAACCCCTTGTCCCACCGTGGCCGGGGTATTGGGCATCGTCCGGATCACGGGGCGATCGGGAAAGCCCATTTCTAAGCGATTGAGGGTAACTCCTGCTAAAATCGAGATAATCAAGGGTTTTTCGGGTATTCCCAGCAAACTATTCACTACTTGCTCTAAAATTTGCGGTTTTATCGCTAAGATTAACACCTCAGTTGCTCTAGCGGCTTCCCGGTTATCCTCACTGACTTGTACTCCGTAGGTATTAACCCAAAAGTTGCGCCGTTGGGATTGGGGTTCACTGACTAACACCGTTTCGGGACTATAAATATTTTTTTTTAATAAACGGCTGAGAATGGCCTCGGCCATGACTCCACCACCAATAATTCCTAAACGAATAGACACAGTATTATTTAAAGTAAAAAGTAAAAAGAAAAAAAGGCAGATTTAGAGATCTTACCCCCAAAAAAACGCATCCTCTCGAGAATCGATCGATTTCTAGCTTCGACAAACTTAACGAGAGGACTATGGGAGGATTCATTGAGCTAATCGACTGCTTTCGGCTCCCCAAGCAGGTGCGGGGGAAACGGGACGAGCCATTTTCGGGTTGTCGGTGATATCGTGAATAGTTCCGGAAAGGGTGCTAACTTTAACGCAGCTGGGGGTAAATAGGAAAATACTCTCACCGATGCGTTCTTGATGACCATCAATCGCGTAAGTGCCACCGGCGACAAAATCCACGGCTCTTTGTGCTTCTTCGGGATCCATGACGTTGAGGTTTAAAACCACCGATTTGCGTTCTCTCAGGGTTTGGATAACTTGGGGCATTTCCTCGAAGGAATGGGGCTCGATCACTACTACTTCTGCATTATTGTTGTTAATACCTGGCATACCGATCACGTTGCTTCTGTTGAGTCCCATAGATGTGGCTGTACTGAGATTTAAAGGTTCGCGTTGACGACGATTGAGGGGATCTTCTTCTTCGTTTTGATCCCTATCTTGGGGGGAAGACTTTTCCCAGTTCATTTCTTCGTAGTCGGTTTCGTCTTCGTCTTCTGGTTGTTCGGAGATGCCGACAAAATCTTTGAGTTTGGTAAAAATGTTGTTCACAGTCTAAGTGTCCTTCAAAAGATTTTTTAGGTGGTCTTGGCTAGAGTCGGGGTTATTTTAGTGGCCTTTAACAACTTTTGCTCTTACTTGGTACAGGGGAACTATTTTGTTAAGGGTTCGTCATTCTAGTCGTCTGGAGACAGAGGTTAGTTCCCTCTTTTCAGTTATCAGTTATCAGGGGATAGTTTTCAGGGATTGGGAAAAAGTCAATTCCTCATTTCTAACCACCGGTTTCTAGACTAGACGCTGTAATTTTAAGATATATTGTCACCGATTATTAAAATTTCTAGGGGTTTTTTCTGTAAATTTACGGAGATGGCTTAGTAGATGCGATCACCAAAGATGCTGGTTCCCACCCGGATCAAAGTGGCTCCAGCCTTGATGGCGAGAGGATAATCGTTAGACATCCCCATGGATAGATGAGGCAGGCATAAACTAGAGCTATTCTCGATTATTTGGGCTAAATCGCCGGTTTTTTCAAAGGCGGCTAACTTTTCCCCGGCGGATAATCCCTGGGGCAGAATTGTCATCAAACCTTGAATTTTTAGCTGTTTACAGTTGACTAAAGCGGGAATATCTGCTAGTAATTCGTCCGTGTCCCAACCGAACTTATCGGGATCGGGGACAACTTTCACCTGTAGCAAAACTTGGGGATTAATCTCTAATTCCGCCGCTAGGCGATCGAGTCTTTGGGCTAATTTTAAACTATCGAGGGAATGGATTAAATCAAAAGATTCTAGGACTTTGCGGGCTTTATTTGCCTGTAGATGCCCGATAAAGTGCCAATAAATATCTGGGAGGTCTTTTAGTTCTTGCTGCTTCGAGATTGCTTCCTGTAGCTTACTTTCAGCAAAATCTCTCACTCCTGCTTGGTAAGCTTGACGGATATAATCGCTCGATACCTGTTTACTGACGGCAATCAGGCGCGTGGAGGGGGGTAGGGTAAGACGGATTGACTCGATACGACTAGCGATCGTCATGAACTAGACTGAAAAGGTTTGTTGATAAGTTTGGTTGAGACTGTTAAATTCTTGCATATTACTGCGCCGTCGCAAATTCCGCAGCCGGTTTTCCACTAAAAGACGAGCATCGGAACGACTAATCGGATCGAACGAGACTTTTTTGGGCTCCACCGTCACCAGAAAAAAAAGACGTTGGGCATAAAGAGTGGTAAATAATTCCTGATGTTCTTCTAATAGACAGACTCTGTATAATAGACCGAAAGTGGGATGATTGAGATAGGTTTCGTTACTCATTCAAGCGATCGCTAAAGGAAAAGGATTGAGCGAACTAGAAAGTTTTTCAACAACAAAATCAAGCGGATGGCTCACAAACAACTGATTTTTCGGGTGTTTCCCCTAGCCTGATTTTACCAGAATCCTTCATTGACAACTAACGATGCCAGTCTATGTCATGATTTCCTGAGTTTTCACTTTTTCCCTGTTAACGTGGATACATCTCGGTGACAACTTGTCACCATCAGAAATTAGCTCGGCTGCAAAAATCAAAGATTTTCATTTAGCTGAGGAGACTCCGAGACTCCGAGACAGGAGGATAAAAAAGACAATAGACAACTAAAATACCCATAAAAGCTAAGATTATATCAAATTTATCAGGTTTTTTAGATATTTTAACTCGATAGCGGCGATCGGTGAACTGAAAACTCACATCTGATCACTGATAACTGATAACTGATCACTGAATCACTGATGAAATGCCCTAAGCTTGTATTAAGCCTTTTTTAACTTCAAATTCCTTTAACCTCAATCAATATGGATTTTTCTAGTCTTGTTGCCAGTCAGCTAAACGCCGGTGCTATCTGGCCTGAAGGAATCCTGATTATTACCCTGATGGTGATTTTAATCGGCGATTTAATCGTGGGACGGAGTGCCAGAAGTTGGCTGCCCTACGTTGCGATCGCTGGTCTGCTCGCTGCTGTGGTTGCTCTCTATTTTGCCTGGGATAATCCGAAACCAGTAGCCTTTTTAGGGGCTTTTGAGGGTGATAATCTCAGTATCGTCTTTAGGGCGATTATTGCTCTTTCTACCGCCTCCACAGTGCTGATGTCTGTCCGTTATGTGGAACAAGCGGGAACTTCCCTAGCGGAATTCCTGGCCATTATGCTCACCGCAACTCTCGGAGGAATGTTCCTATCTGGCGCTAGTGAATTGGTGATGATCTTCATCTCCCTAGAAATGCTCAGTATTTCCTCCTATCTAATGACCGGTTACATGAAGCGGGATCCTCGATCGAACGAGGCCGCCTTAAAATACCTGTTAATTGGAGCTTCTAGTTCGGCGATTTTCCTCTATGGTGTTTCCCTTCTCTACGGTTTATCCGGAGGTGAAACCAGTTTAAGCGCCATTGCCCAAAAATTAACCGCTGTTAACGGTGGTCAGTCCCTGGCCTTAGCGATATCATTAGTTTTTGTGATTGCCGGTATCGCCTTCAAAATTTCGGCGGTTCCCTTTCACCAGTGGACTCCTGATGTGTACGAAGGTTCACCCACTCCCGTGGTCGCTTTCCTCTCGGTGGGTTCGAAAGCGGCGGGTTTTGCCCTAGCAATTCGCCTATTAGTGACGGTTTTCGGTCTAGTCAGCGAACAATGGCGGTTTATCTTTATCGCCCTAGCAATTTTGAGTATGATCCTCGGCAACGTGGTTGCCTTGGCCCAAACTAGCATGAAACGGATGTTAGCCTATTCCTCGATCGGTCAGGCGGGTTTTGTCATGATTGGTTTAACCGCCGGTACTGACGCGGGTTACTCTAGCATGATTTTCTATCTGTTAATTTACCTGTTCATGAACCTAGGGGCTTTTGCCTGTGTGATTCTCTTTGCTCTCAGAACTGGAACCGATCAGATCGCTGAGTATTCGGGACTCTACCAGAAGGATCCGCTCCTAACCCTCTGTTTAAGCATCTGTCTGCTTTCTTTGGGCGGAATTCCGCCTCTAGCGGGCTTCTTTGGCAAGATTTATCTATTCTGGGCCGGTTGGCAAGCGGGACTTTATGCCCTCGTCCTCGTGGGTTTAGTCACCAGTGTGGCCTCGATTTACTACTATATCCGTGTGGTCAAAATGATGGTGGTCAAGGAACCCCAAGAGATGTCCGATGCGGTGAAAAATTACCCCGTTATCAATTGGACTCTTACCGGGATGCGTCCCCTACAGGTGGGTATTGTCCTCTCCCTAGTGGCCACTTCCCTAGCTGGTATCCTTTCCAATCCTCTCTTTACCCTAGCGACGGATTCCGTCACCACTACCCCCATCCTACAATCGGCGGCCCTGGCGACGCACATTTCCCAAGCGAATTGAGAATCCCTGTTGATTTATGCCAAGTATTCTAGTCCTGTCTTATTCTAAGCTTAACCTGCTTTTTGCCTTACTCAAATTGGCCAAGTAAAAGACTCATTTCGTTAACAACATTCTCACTTGCTTTTAACGCTTCTTTTCTAATTGCTTGAATTTCAGCCATACTTTTTACTATTCTCTGCTGTTCAGATTTGGGTGGAATAGGCACTAAAACTTTTGACAAATCATCTACTAAAATAGTAGGAATAGCATGACCTGTCATGTACCTTTTAATCTGACGCAAAAAAAAGTCTGTTCGCATATATACTAATAAAAACAAAGGCTCGACTCCCTGAATATTTCTTAATACCGAAAATCCATTTGAGCAAATTGCTCCGTCTTCATCTTCCGTGATTAGGGCTGTTGCTTGACGTGAGCTTCCTGTACTTGCTCCTGAAATTGCTGTAATAATATCACCTTTGTACACTCTATATGTTGCGCGAGATGGAGCTTCATGTGCTTTGATTATTTGTTGAGAAACAACTTGCATTGTACGATAATCAACATCGGAGATAGCGATATATCTAATTTCACTATCTTTGGCTAAACGAAAATCAGCTGAATCTCTCAAAATATCGGCAATTTCACCTAAAGGTTTCGCCCCAATAGATTTTAGATGTTCTAATAATTTTTGGTCATTGGGTAAATAATGTTCAGCATCCAGTCTCGAATTGAGCAGGGTGTTCTTAACTGTATAAATACAATCGCTGTTTTGTGCAAATTCGCCGTTGATAAATGATGCAAAAGATTGAGAAATATCATCTATATCATCGTCAACTATTGGCAAACCTGATTTTGTTTGGGCTATAACTCCAGACTCGTTGCGCTTATATATTGTTTGTCCTTTAACGTCATAGCCTATTTTTTTGATTTGTGCCATAAAACAAGAATCATTGTTTGCCGGTAATTTTTGAACTACTAAAAGTGATGTCTTGATTCCTGTGCCATAAGGTACAAAAGCTTCTGGCGGTATGGAAACAACACCTAATATTTTTGCTTGGGAGCGCAACCAATAGCGAATAGGTCCATTAGAGATATTTTGTAATAGACCATCGGGTAAAACAATTGCCATGCGCCCACCTGCTCGCAATAATTTTATAGATTTCTCAATAAATAAAATATCGGGCGACTGACCTGCTAAAACGGTTGGGGAAACTTCCCAACCATTGGACGCTGATTTATGCCATTTCCGGGCAAGAAGATATGATTTAAGAATTTTCTGGTCTTCTACTTTGCCTTTATTTCCAAAAGGAGGATTTGTCAAGATAACATCAAAAGAGTTATTTAATTTTTCATCTTCGATAAGCGCATTAGTGCAGATAATTTCTGAACCTGTGCCACCTTCAAAAACTAAACGAATCATTCCCGAAAGGGCGACATCGGGATTAAATTCAATTCCCGTAATACTTTCTTGCACAAAAGTTGCTATATCGAACTCTGGGTTATTTTGTCGAACATGGTTTATTGCTTGAATTAAGAAACCACCACTTCCGCAAGCAGGGTCGATAATTTTTTCGTTTGGTTTGGGGTCTATCATTTCAACCGCAAGGCGTACAATTGGGTGAGGGGTAAAAAATTCTCCCCTATCTCCACGCTGGTGTCTATTTACAAAAGTTTGAAAGGCTTCACCTTTTATATCGCCAGATGTTTTAGTTAAATTGATGTACTGTAACTTTCCTACAATATAAGCAAGAGTCAAAGGTTTTAACTTGAATGTGTCATCGGTGAAAAATCCCCGATAATGATTCTTGATTGAGGTAAATAATTGACTGAGACGCGACATAAATTCATCGGACTTATTGGCTACGATGGCTTTATATTCACTTGCTGTAACGCCAAAATTTACAGATTGCTTGGCAGATTTTTCATCATGAAGTTTGATGATGATTAGTTTAACCATCTCGTGAAAAATCTTGTCTTTGAGCATTCCTTCGTTGGCGTAAATATAATTATGGCACTCTTCAAAAACTGCTGCAAGATTGTTAGAAGGCCGTAATTCCTGAATTTGGGGGAGTTTTTCAGGTAACAGGCTGTCTTGGGAAAATAACAATCCTTGCTCTTTCATTGACTGCGCTTGATTTGACCGTTTCCCCTTGCGGGTTGTTGAATAGATAGACTATTTTTAGCCTCGACTGCATTCCTAACAAACCAGTCTTTTAGTGGACAGAAAGCATCGCCATCTTGATTAAACAATAACTTGCTCCTATACTCTGATTGTAGAATATAAATTAGAGTATGTCAATAGATAAAAAATTCAGTTTAATGTTAACCAAAGTGAGTAAAAAAAGCTTAGAGATTGTTTAGGGCAGAAATCTTGAGGGATTATATCAAAACATTGCGGACGACTGAATAAATTCAGTCATGCTCTCGTGTTATTTTAGTAAAATTGTTTAGCCTTTTGATCAGGTGGGTGGCACTCACCTGATTTATTTTTAGCTATACATTAAAACGGAATAGTAAAACATCACCTTCTTGAACAATGTATTCCTTGCCTTCACTTCTGACTAAACCTTTTTCTTTAGCGGCGCTCATTGTGCCACTATTAACTAAATCCTGATAAGACACGGTTTCTGCACGAATAAAACCCCGTTCAAAATCCGAGTGAATAACTCCGGCTGCCTGGGGTGCTTTCATGCCAGAAATAATCGTCCAAGCGCGGGTTTCTTGGGGACCGGTGGTGAGATAGGTACGCAGTCCTAATAACTCGTAGGTAGCTTTAATTAAAGATTTTAATCCTCCTTCTTCTACTCCTAAAGAACCGAGAAAATCTTTTCTTTCTTCTTCCGACAATTCCACTAATTCCGATTCCACTTGAGCAGAAACGATCACAACTTTTGCCTGTTCCTGTTGGGCAATTTGACGGACACTTTCTACCCAATCATTACCCGTGGCCAGATCATCTTCGCTAACATTAGCCGCATAAATAATCGGTTTACGACTCAATAAACCGAGATTTTTAATTAACTCTTCTTCCTCTTTGCTTAAATCCACTTTTCGCGCCGAAATACCGTCATTAAGACAAATTAGGATTTTTTCAAGGATAGCCAATTCTTCGGCGGCTTCCTTGCTATTTTTCGCCTGTTTGCGTAAACGTTCCACCCGCTTCTCCACCTGTCCCAAATCCGCTAGAGCTAACTCTAGATTAATCACCTCGATATCGCGGGCCGGATCCACAGAACCGGAAACATGAATAATATCATCATTATCAAAACAGCGCACCACATGAACGATCGCGTCCACTTCCCGGATATTAGCCAAAAATTGATTACCCAATCCTTCCCCCTGACTCGCACCCTTGACTAATCCGGCGATATCGACAAATTCGATCCGCGTCGGCACGATTTTCTCAGAATTAGAGATTTTAGCCAAAACCTCCAGACGTTCATCGGGGACGGATACCACACCCACATTCGGTTCAATGGTACAAAAGGGAAAATTAGCGGCCTCGGCCTTGGCATTAGCCACCAGAGCGTTAAATAGGGTCGATTTCCCCACATTTGGCAGTCCCACGATTCCAGCTTTTAACATAAAAATTGCTTGATAAACATCATTCCGACCTCTCACTATATCAGGCTGCCTCTCGTTTTTGTGAATCCAGTTGATGAGAAAGACTGTGGATAGTCAACAGCTTAGTTAACATTTATTCAAGTTCCTTAACTAAAAGTAGGCGAGACTTTACAAGAGATTGCGAGAATGGGATGTAATGCTTGAGACTGAGTTAGGGTGAAAAGTAAGAAAGAATACACTTGTAGCACTGGGCAAAATTATGGCAAGACAGGCCTTTCACTTCTAACTACGTCCTGAGAGTAATTTTCAGTGCTATGACAGTATATTTCCTAGGGCGATCGAGTGTAAATATCGTCCCATCGCCACAACTAATCACTAAATCATTGTTGGGGGTATCTGTATGAATCAAAGTATCGGAGCAAACACCCGTAATGTGGCCCTTGTCGGCCCCTACTCCAGTGGAAAAACCTCCTTACTGGAAAGTTTACTTTTCGTAACAGGAGCCATCACCAGAAAAGGCAAAATTAGCGATCGCAATACCGTCAGTGATAGTTCCACGCAAGCGCGGGATCGACAGATAAGTGTAGAAGTTTCCGTTGCCCATAGTCAATACCAAGACCTAAATTTTACCTTTCTCGATTGCCCCGGTTCGATCGAATTTGCCAGTGAAACCTATAATGCCCTCGTCGGGGCCGGTGCTGCTATTATCGTTTGTGAACCGGTGGTCGATCGAGTTCTCACCCTGGCTCCCTTGCTAAAATTCCTCGATGATTGGGAAATTCCGCATCTAATCTTCATCAACAAGATGGATCGCTGTAATAGTCACTTTAACGAAGTCCTACAAGCTCTCAAATCCGTTTCTAGTCGTCCCCTCGTTCCCCAGCAATATCCTATCCGGCAGAACAACGAAATTATCGGATTTATCGATTTAATCAACGAACAGGCTTATCATTACCATGCTAACAGTCCCGCCGATCCTGTACCTTTACCCGACCACCTCAAGGAAGAAGAACAGATTGCTCGACAAGAAATGCTAGAAACGATCGCCGAATTTGATGATCATCTTTTAGAAGAACTCCTCGAAGATATTAACCCCTCCCGGGAAGAAATTCTCCAAGACTTAAAACAAGAACTGGGATCCGATCAGATAGTACCCGTGTTCTTAGGTATGGCGGAACGGGACTATGGTGTGCGTCATCTCCTCACCGCTTTAGTGGAAGAAGCACCGGCCCCGACAATTACTGCCAACCGTCGCGGTCTCGATCCCAGTGCGGATGGGGATGCGGTGGTACAAATCCTCAAAACCTATTTTACTCCCCAGGGCGGTCGCCTCTCCCTAGCGCGAGTCTGGCAGGGAACCCTTAGCGATGGCATGACCTTGAACGGTGTGCGGATTGGTGGTATCTATCGTCTTATGGGACAACAACAACAACCCCTACAGCAGGCCCAAGCGGGGGAAATTGTCGCTCTCGGTCGTTTGGAGGGAATCGCCACCGGAGATGTGGTTAGCAGCGGCAGTCAAAAACCCGATCTTCCCAAAGGTTTACAACTCAAACCCGTCTTTGCCTTGGCCATTGCGGCCGCCAATCGCAAGGATGAAGTGAAATTAAGTTCCGCTTTGACGAAACTGATCGAAGAAGATCCTTCCCTCTACTGGGAACAACACGGTGATACTAAAGAAGTGATTCTTTGGGGACAGGGAGAAATTCATCTGCAAGTGGCCCTCGATCGCCTGGCGCGCAAGTATAATCTACCGATGACCACCCATTTACCCCAAGTTCCCTACAAGGAAACGATCAAAACCAGCACCAAATCCCACGGACGCTATAAACACCAAACCGGCGGTCACGGTGCTTTTGGCGATGTTTACCTCGATATTAAACCCCTGGCCCGGGGGGAAGGTTTCCACTTCCATGAAAGCATTGTCGGTGGTGTCGTCCCCAAACAGTATATTCCGGGGGTGGAAACGGGAGTGCGGGAATATCTCGGTCATGGTCCTTTGGGTTTCCCCGTGGTCGATATCGATGTCACTCTCACCGATGGTTCCTATCACAGTGTCGATAGTTCCGAACAAGCTTTTAAACAAGCGGCCCGTCTAGCGATGACGGAAGGACTGCCTAAATGTCATCCAGTCTTATTAGAACCAATTCTATCGGTGACGGTTCTCGCTCCCTCAGAATACACCGCCAAGGTTTTGCAGTTAATCAGTGGCAAACGCGGTCAAATTCAGGGTTTTGAAGCTTCCGAGGAGTGGAAAGGTTGGGATCAGGTAACGGCCTATCTCCCCCAAGCGGAAATGCACGATTTTATCGTTGAATTGCGTTCTTTGACTATGGGTGTCGGTTTCTTCCAGTGGGATGAGGATCACCTGCAAGAAGTGCCGGATAAACTGCGCGATG
>VYKZ01000097.1_pt1 | contig 19395 bp, 25 predicted proteins | sample 5114421 | NCBI WGS metagenome assembly VYKZ01 (sample SAMN12291788, study PRJNA351875) | freshwater metagenome | isolation source: freshwater lake | place: USA: Michigan, Gull Lake | collected 2013-08-08 | reverse complement strand
CCGCGACGTCCTGCGGCGCGAGAACGGCGACGTGCGCGCCACCGCCGTCATCGTCGACCGGCTGGAGGTCGGCTTCGACGACGGCGAGGAAGGCTGGACCTGGGACGTCGCGGGCTGGACCGGGGGCGACATCAACCGCTTCTGGTGGAAGTCCGAGGGCGAAGGCGACTTCGACGGCGAGGCGGAGGGCGAGGTCCAGGCCCTCTACAGCCGCGCCATCTCGCCCTTCTGGGACGTGCAGGCCGGGTTGCGCCAGGACTTCCGCGAGGACGGCGAGAATCCGACGCATCTGGTGCTCGGGCTTCAGGGCTTGGCCCCCTTCTGGTGGGAGGTCGATGCCGCCGCCTTCCTGTCGACCGAGGGCGACCTGACCGCGCGGGTCGAGGCCGAATACGACCAACGCATCACCCAGCGCCTGATCCTGCAGCCGCGCGTCGAGGTCGAGGCCTCGGCCTCCGACGCGCCGGAGCTCAGCCTGGGTTCGGGCTTCACCCATGTCGAGGCGGGCGTTCGATTGCGCTATGAAATCGCCAAGGAGTTCGCCCCCTATGTGGGCGTGGATTGGAGCCGGGAGCTCGGCGACACAGCCGACTTCACCCGCGCGGCGGGCGGAGAGCCCGAGCACACCCGGTTTGTCATCGGCCTGAAGGCCTGGTTCTAGGAGACCTGTTCATGCGCAAGATCATCCCCGCCGCCACTCTGGCCCTGACCCTCATGGTCCCCTCCCTGACGCACGCCGCGGCTCCTTGCTGCTGCTGCCAGAAGGCCGACCAGGATCCGCCGTCCAGCCACAGCGCCGCGGCGCACGCCGATCACGCCGGGCATGCCGCCCATGGCGTCGTCACCAGTCCGGCGGACGGCGCCATGACCAACGGCTCGCCCGACTGGTTCACCGCGACCTTCCCGCACGCGATGACGCTCAAGGCCGTCACCGTGACGGGAGAAGGTCAGGCCCCCGTGACCGTCCCGGTCGCCGCCGCCGCCGCGACCACGCGGGTGTCGGCCGACCTGCCGACCTTGTCGCCCGGCAACTACGTCCTGAACTGGGCGGCCGAAGGCGCGGACGGTCATGAGATGACGGGTGCCGTCCGTTTCATGGTCCACTGATGACGGTCCGTTTGACCCGTCGCCTATTGCTGGGCGGCGCCGCCGCTTTCGCCTCGGCAGGCGCGGCGATGGCTCAGGATCGACGAATGACGGCTTACAAGACGCCATGGTGCGGCTGCTGCGACGGCTGGGTGGAGCACATGCGCGAGGCCGGCTGGACTGTCGAGGTGGTCGAGCGCGAGGACCTGTCCCCGATCCGCGCGCGATACGGCGTGCCGGACCGCTATGCCGGGTGCCATACGGCGGTGGCCGGCGCCTATGCCATCGAGGGCCATGTGCCCGCCGCCGATGTGGAGCGCCTGCTGCGCGAGCGCCCCGCCGCCGTGGCGCTGGCCGCGCCCGGAATGCCCGCCGGGTCGCCCGGCATGGAGGCGGCGGGGCGCCAGCCCTACGTCACCCTGCTGGTCAACCGCGCCGGCGAGGCGACCGTCTTCGGTCGTCACAACGGAGCCTGACCCTCAGGCCGCCTCGCCCTGGAAGGCGGCGATGATCGGGCAGGGACCGCTGTCCTTCGATGCGCAGGCGCCCGCGAGCCGCCTCAGACCCGCGCGCGCCTGCTCCAGATCGGCGATGGTCCGGTCCAGCGCCTCAAGCCGTTCAGCCGCGAGCGCACGGGCGCGCTCGCGATCCTCGCCGGCGTCCAGCGACAGCAGCTCCCGGATCTGCTCCAGGGTGAAGCCCGCCGTCTGGGCTGAGCGGATGAACTTCAGCCGCCGCACGTCCTCGTCGCCATAGCGGCGGATGCCCTCGCCCACGCCGCTGGACGACCACCGCTCGGGCTTCGGCATCAGGCCGCGCCGCTGGTAGAAGCGGATCGTCTCCACGCCCACGGCGCCCTCGCGCGCCAAGCCCGCGATCGTTCGAACCTTCATGATTGACTCCGTACCTCAGTACGGAACTTAAGCCGGTCGCTCCGGATTGCCAAGCCAAGGAGCGCATCATGTCCGACCCGTCCCGAACCGCCGTCCTGCATCGCATGGTCATGCCCGGCCACACCTGTCCCTGGGGCCTGAAGGCGCGTCACCTGCTGAAGAGCCGGGGCTATGCCGTCGACGATCGCTGGCTGACCACGCGCGAGGCGGTCGACGCCTTCAAGGCCGAGCACGGCGTGACGACCACGCCCCAGGTCTTCATCGACGGCCGACGCATCGGCGGCCACGATGACCTGCGTCGCTTCCTGGGCCTGAAGGTCCGCGATCCCAAGGCCCTGACCTACACGCCCGTGCTGGTCGTCTTCCTGACCACGGCCGTGATGGCGGCGATGCTGAGCCTGACGGTCCACGGCACGCCCCTGACGGTTCAGGCGGCGGAGTGGTTCATCGCCTTGTCGATGATGGCTCTGGCCATGCTCAAGCTGCAGAACGTCGAGAGCTTCTCGACCATGTTCCTGAACTACGACCTCCTGGCCAAGCGGTGGGTGCCCTATGGCAAGGTCTATCCCTTCGCCGAGTTCGGGGCCGGCGCCCTGATGCTGGCGGGGGTCCTGACCTGGCTGTCGGTCCCGATCGCCCTGTTCATCGGCGGCATCGGCGCGGTCTCGGTGTTCAAGGCCGTCTACATCGACAAGCGCGAACTGAAATGCGCGTGCGTCGGCGGCGACAGCAATGTGCCGCTGGGGTTCCTGTCGCTTACGGAGAACCTGATGATGATCGCCATGGCGGTCTGGATGTTGGCGATGGAGCTCAGCCCGATGGCGGCTCTGATGCCGATGTGAAACCGCATCTGAGCGTCTGCTTTCAGGCGAGCAGTCAGTGTCCGCTTCTGGCGCACAGAAGCCTTGGTCAGGCGTCCTGCGCCGCCATTTGCGACAGCTTCACCCCGTCAACCGCCCAGTAGTCGGCACCGCGGACAGTGGACCAGTTGTACCCCAGCTCCCTCACCGCGATCAGGGCCGCCGCCGACAGCCGCATCACGTCGCCTCGGAACTCGACCTCGCGCGCGCCCACGACGGTGCAGGTCACCTCCGGATCCTTGGTGAACCCTCAGAACGGTGCCGACGGGCAGTCCGAGCCGCGTGAACGTCATGGCCTCGGCGCGGGACTTCACCGCCTCGATCGCGACCCGCTGTTCCGGCGAGATCTGCTGCTCGTCGTCCGAGAGCGTCGCGACCTGGATCGCGACCAGCTCGATGATCGCCCGGGCCCGGTCGGGGTCTATGCGGAAGAACTCGCGACTGGTGGCCGCCCGGTCGTCGGCGAACACGAAATGCAGGGCGCGCTCGACCTTGCGGCAGTCCGGCACCCTGGCGAAGTAGATGCACTCGAAGGGCAGGGGCACGCCGGTGGTGTGCAACTGGCGCATCCGCGACTGGACGTCGTTCTGGCGCGTGAAGCCGATCTTGACGTAGCCCGGCATGGCCTCGTTGCTGAGGATGTAGACGTAGCCCTCGCTCACCCTGGCGCTCCGGCAGGGAGGCTCAGCCGTCGGTCAGCTTGCCGATCGGAACTGTGAGGGCGCGGGCCAGCCGGTCCAGCACGGTCAGGGTCGGGTTGCGGATGGCCCGCTCGACCCCGGAGACGTAGGTGCGATGCAGGCCGGCCTGGTCGGCGAGCTCCTCCTGCGACCAGCCCTTCGCCTCGCGAAGGGTCTTGATGTTGCGCCCGACGCGGCGGCGGATGTCCATCGCCGGAGAGGGCGACGGCGCAGCCGATCGGACTACAGACTATGAGTCTCATCTGCGGGTGATCGCACCCGCAGACGAGCCCGTCAAACCGACCTCAGAACTTGTTCTGGTAGTGGTGCTGGATGCGGATCATCCGCCCGTCCCGCCCGAACAGGATCGCGACGTGGCGACCCTCGCCGGCGATGTAGACCACCTCCGTGTACATCCACTGGAGCAGCTCAGAGCCGTCGCCCATGGCGCTGACCGACGTCGGCGAACCGAGAAGCGCGATCGCTTCCGCCTTTGTCGAAACCCCGGGCTGCAGCGACTGGACCTCGGCCATGGTGAACTTCGATCCGGAGGTGACGCAGCCGGTGAGGGGCAGGGTCAGGGCTAGGGCGCCTGCGAGCGCCAGCGATCTGAGGGTCATGAGAGTTGTGTCCTTGGTGCAGCCGAAGAGTCTCGGCGGCACATGCATCGCTCCCCTTCGCAGCACAGTCAAAATCTCTTCTGCACAAGCACTTAAGTGCTGGACTGCGCGTCGAACCGGAGCGCTAGTCGGGTCATCCCGAGGGGATCGACGGCCGGGGAGCGTCTGCTCCGCCGGCCCTGCCGGGTGGGGCCGCGCCAACGGCCCGAACCAGATGGAGGAAGATCATCATGGCCACGACCAAGCCTGCCCTCACCCGCAAGCTCTCCGTGCCCAAAGGCCGAGAAATTCGTGCCGCAAGTCGCGCAGCGCGCAGACCCGCCGCTCCTGCGTCGGAGACGCCCTCGCCGTCGCGCATTCCCGTTCAGCCGCGTTCGGCCCCCGCCCCAGCGGTGGGCAAGCTCGGTCGCCTGGTCGAGCTGATGCGACGTCCTGAGGGGGCAAGCCTCCAGCTTCTCTGCGAGGAGACCGGCTGGCAGCCGCACTCGGTGCGCGGCGCCCTGGCCGGATCGCTGAAGCGCTCGCGCGGCTATGAGATCTCGTCGGAGCGCATCGACGGGAAGCGTGTCTACCGCATCGCACCGCTGGAGCCGACGGAGGCGTCGGCGTGATCGACCGCACGTCCGCGGAGCAGGCGCTCGAACACCTGTCGGTGGCGATCTCGGACATCCTTGAGGAGACGCATCCGGTCACCGTCGAGCGGGTCATCGGCGGAGACGTCGGCCGGGAGGATCTGATCCTCGAGGCCGGCGAGGACATCCTGATCCTTGCCCGGGCGATGCAGGTGTTCCGGCGCCGCGCTGGCGCTGAGGAGTGGGGACGGGCGCATGACTGAGCTCGAGCGTCGCATCGAGGCGGAGGTCAAGGCGCTGGCCGCCATGAACCTGGAGGAACTGCGCGCGGTCTGGCGCAGCCGCTACGGGGCTCCACCGAAGATGCGGTCGCCCCAGCTGCTGCGCCTGAACCTCGCCTGGCGGATCCAGGCCGACGCCTTCGGCGGGCTGGACGCCGAGACCCGACGCCGACTGCGCCGGGGCGGGGCAGGGGCCTCGGCCGCCGATCGTCTGCAGCCGGGTGTGCGGCTCATGCGGGAGTGGAAGGGCGTGCCGCACGAGGTGGTCGTGGAGGAGGGCGGCTTTCGCTACGACGGCAGGGTCTGGAAGAGCCTGTCCGAGATCGCCCGGCACATCAGCGGCTCCCGCTGGAACGGTCCCCGCTTCTTCGGCCTCAGGACCGACCCGCCGAAGGCGAAGGCGGCATGAGCGGCAAGCCGAAGGCGATCCGCTGCGCGATCTACACGCGCAAGAGCTCCGAGGAAGGGCTGGAGCAGGATTACAACTCGCTGCACGCCCAGAGGGACGCCTGCGAGGCCTATGTCAGGTCCCAGACCTGCGAGGGCTGGGCTTGCCTGAAGACGGCCTACGACGACGGCGGGATCTCGGGCGGCACCATGGAGCGGCCGGGGCTGAAGCAGCTTCTGGCCGACATCGCGGCCGGCCGGATCGATGTGGTGGTGGTCTACAAGGTCGACCGGCTGACCCGATCGCTCTGGGACTTCGCGAAGATCGTCGAGGTGTTCGACGCCCACGGCGTCTCGTTCGTCTCGGTGACGCAATCGTTCAACACCACCTCCTCGATGGGACGGCTGACGCTCAACATGCTGCTCTCGTTCGCCCAGTTCGAGCGTGAGGTCACCTCCGAGCGGATCCGGGACAAGATCGCCGCCTCGAAGAAGAAGGGCATGTGGATGGGCGGCGGAGTGCCGCTCGGTTACGACGCGGAGGGACGCACGCTGAAGATCAATGAGCCGGAGGCTGAAACCGTCCGGCACATGTTCCGCCGCTACCTTGAGCTTCGTTCGACCCACGCCCTGGTCGCCGAGCTCAAGGCGCAGGGCGTGCGCTCCAAACTGTCGACCTTCTCGACCGGCCGGCGGCGAGGCGGGGAGTTCATCGATCGCGGCGCGGCCTACAAACTGCTGTCCAACCCGGTCTACCTCGGCAAGGTCCGGCACAAGGAGCAGGTGTACGACGGCCTGCATCCCCCGATCCTCGATCAGGAGACCTTCGACGCGGTTCAGGAGATCCTCGCGGCCAATCGGGTGAGGCGCACGACCGGATCTGCACGGCGGACCCAATCCCGGCTCATCGGCAAGCTGTTCGACGCGGACGGACATCCGATGACCCCGACCTTCGGCTATGGCCGCGGGGGCAGGAAATACCGCTACTACGTCTCCACCGCCCTTCAGACGGGCAAGACTTCCCGCGATGAGCCGGACAAGATCCGGCGCGTCCCCGGCCCGGCCATCGAGCAGGTCGTCGAGCACGCCTGCCGCCGCTTCGGGGCTGGTCTGACCTTTGCCGCGGCGCGCCTTTTCACCGACCGGACGGAACTGTCCTTCGAGGTCGCCGGGCACGTGCCCGACGCCCTGGGCCCCGTGAGCGCCCTCATGGTCGAAGGCGAACGGGCATGGTCGCCCAACCCGGGCGAGCTGGTCGTCTCGCTTCCGCTGCGGGCCGCGTTCCGGGGCGGGCGCGTCAGCATCAGCGGACAGGCCCTGTCGCCGACCCGCCGGCCGGATCGAACTCTGGTGCGCGCCCTGCGAGAGGCCCACAAGCTGATGAAGAGGCAAGGCGGCGTCCTCGAAGGTCATGCCCCGCGCACGGTCCAACCGCTCAAGAGCACCTATGAGCGCAGGCTGGCCAATCTGGCGTGCCTCGCGCCCGACTTGCAGAGGGCCATCCTGGACGGCGACCAGACCTCGTCGCTGACCCTGAGCCGGCTCCTGGAGGGGGTCCCCCTGTCCTGGGCCGATCAGCGCAAGCTGTCGGGACGCCACAACGACGGCCTCGCCCGCTGAGAGCGATGGATCAGACGCTGCGGCGCGGCGGAAGCGAACCGGCCGCCCCGAAAGTAGAGGGTCTCGGTCCGCGCGCCGCTGACCGGACACACGAAATACGGCTTGGGATTGCGCTGGCCGCCGTGAACGATTTCGACGACCTGGACCTCCGCATCGTCGCCGAACGAGAAGCGGACCACGGCGAACCAGCGGCCGGGCTTTCTGTCGACGCAGACGGTGCACCACAAGGGAACGCCGTCCACGTCCCAAAGGAACGCCTCCGCCCACAGGTGCTCGGGATCCGGCGGCATCATCCGCGTCAGTTCGCCCAGCGCGAGCCGGGGATGCCGGTCGACGAAATCGTTCGCCGCGTCGAGGGTTTTCCCCCTGGGGCTCGCCGGGACGCGCTTTCTCGTGACCTGAACGAGGTCAAGCGCGCCCGCGATGATCGTGCTCGGCGACACATAGAGCTTGCGTCTCTGACGTACGGCCGCCGCCTTGGTCGAGACCTTCTCGGGAGCCGCCCGACGTCTTGACGGCGGCTTGCTGGGCGTCACGAGATGACGCGCCATGATCACGCTGGCGGCCTTCGTGAGATAGGCCCCTCTATCCTGCAGTTCGAGCAGCCGCGTGACGATCCGGCTCTTGCCCGGTTCGCGCGCCGGTCCGCGGCCGTCGACGCCGGCCAGCCGCGCGCAAAGGCGCCGCGCCTCCAGCTGCTCACGCTCCGGCCGGCCAGCCCGCGAGGTGTAGGGGCGCTGCAGAACGTGACGGCTCCGAAGCCGCCCGCCCTCCAGGTAAAGCGTGGATACCGGCCGGCCGGTATGATTGCAGCGAAAGAAGTATCGCTGGCCGAAGTTGTTCTGGACGCATTTGACTTGAAACGCCTGCTCGATCACCGTCCGGCCGTGCCTGATGCGCACGACTATGCTTTCAGACGGCGGAGCGTACTTTATGTCTATGGAGCGGCCGTCGACGTCGAAGACGAATGACCTGAGGTCTTCGCTGTCGAACACCCCGCGCGCCTTCAGATCCTTCGCCCGGATCTCCGCGTGGTCTTCCAGAAGAACGTCGAAGCGGAACGGGTCCGGGCGCGGCGACACACCATGCTCCAATGCGCAAACGAATGATGCAGCTAGAGATTTGCGCAGATTCTACGGATCAGCGCCAAGGAATAACGGGATGCCTCTCCCCGCGCGGTTCTGCAGGCAGGAGATCAGTGCCGCCAGGTCCAGTGGAGCGCGCGATAAGGCCAAGGATTTGTGGGCTCACGCCGCGCTAATCGTCAGAAGAAGCGTTCGGCTGAAACCGTACTGAAGCGCAACAGGCGGAGAATGTCGGGCCGCTGAGGGCCAGAATCGGCCAGTCAGGGCCGCGCTTCAGGCCGCGGCGGTGGCGCTTCTGGCCGCCAAGGGACGGTAAGTATTGTCTTAGTATTTAGATGTGCCGTTAGAGCATTCAGCTCTGGATGGCGGTGGCGGAGAGGGGGGGATTCGAACCCCCGGTACCCGTAAAGGCACGCCGCATTTCGAGTGCGGTACATTCAACCACTCTGCCACCTCTCCGCGGCGCCGAAGTCTCGGTTGAAGGACGGCTTCTCTAGTCGGGGCCGGGCCCGGCCGCAAGGGGCGTCGTCACCGAAGCGCGGGCAGGGGAAGGCCGGGCGCCTGGCCGTCGGTCGGGTCGACGCCCGTGGCGCGGAACAGGGCGGCGGGGCGGCCGCCCGTCCCGGTGGAGAACCCGCCGGTGGGGGCCACCAGCCCCGTCCGCTCGACGCCGCGTCGGAAGTTCTGCTTGTGCAGGGCCACGCCCGTCACCGCCTCCGCAGCCGCCTGCAGCTGCGACAGGGTGAAGGTCGGCGGGGTCAGGTCGAACAGGACGGGCCGATACCGCAGCTTGGACCGCAGACGTCCCAGGCCGGTGGCGAGGATGCGGCGGTGATCGGACGCCATCGTCCGGCCCGGCGCGCTGGTCGACGGCGCGCGGTCTGCGTCCCGCGCGGCCTCGGCCACGACGCCGGCTTCGTAGAGCAGCTCATAGCGTTCCAGCACGCGCGTCTCGGACCACCGCGCCTCGCCTCCTGCGAACAGGGCCTCCACCCGCGCGCGGCGTTTGGTGTCGTCTCCGGCCCAGCGGGTCAGCGCGGCGTCGATCACGGATTGCACGGCGGGCGCCCCGCCGCGCCGGTCCTCCCAGGGGAAGAAGTCCAGCACCGGGGTCCAGCGCGCCTCCGACCCCGGCGGATCCGCCGCTTCGGCCGTCAGGGCCAGATAGCCCACCGAGACCTCCCGCGCGCCCGTCGGTCCCGGCGTCGCGCGCGGGCTGGCCCGACCCGCGTCGCCGAAGGTGTACAGCTGCTCCACGAACCCCAGACGGAACCCCGTCTGGGCCGTCACGAAATCGCGCAGGGCGCGCTCGAAGGTGCGGTCGCGGACCGGATCAAACGGGCCGAAGGGCAGGGCGGCGAGGCCGTCCTCGGACGCGGTGGTCAGGACGCAGGCGCGGCCGTCGCGGATCGCCATGATCACGGCGGACAGACCGATGCGGACGCCTGATCCCGTGACCTGATCCGCCATGGTCACTCCGTGTGCCAGGCGTCGGCGCCGGCGACGGTGCCCATGGCCTCGGCCAGGGTGCGGTAGCGCTCGACGTAGCGCGCCTGCGCCTCAGTGGCGCTCAACGGCGTGATGTGCAGGTCGTATCCGGGCGGCGGAGCGCCGAAAAAGCCCAGCGCCTCATCTTCCGAAAAGCCCGCCAGCTGCGTCGCCTCGAAGAAGGCGCAGGCCTTGTCGGCCTCCTTGATCAGCTTCTTGATCTCGACCGGATTCTTCGCCGGCAGCCCGAAGCGGATATGGATGGCGTGCTCCAGCCGCGCCTCGAAGTCCTTGTAGCTGACGCCCAGCGCGGCCTTGAACGGCGAGATCATGTCGCCGATCACGTATTCGGAGGCGTCGTGCAGCAGGGCGGCCAGCCGCCATTTCGGCGCGATGCCGGGGCGGATGTGGGCGACGATCTCCTCCACCACCACGCTGTGCTGGGCGACCGAAAAGGCGTGCTCGCCGATCGTCTGACCGTTCCAGCGCGCCACGCGCGCCAGGCCATGGGCGATGTCCTCGATTTCGATGTCGAAAGGGGAGGGGTCGAGAAGGTCGAGCCGGCGGCCCGACAGCATGCGTTGCCACGCGCGCGGCGCGGGCTTGCGCGGGGATCGGGCGGCGGGCTTCGGCTTGGCGGGGGCGGTGGGCAAGGCGGCATCCTGACGTCGGCGGGTCAGGTGACGCAATGGGGCGCGGGGATCAATCCCCGACGTTCAGCGACACCAGCGCCTCGGCGTCCTTGAAGGCCGCGTCCTTGTCGTCGTCCTTGGACCGCACCAGCGCCACGACCAGCGGCCCGCCCTGCGGCCCGCGCGCCTCATAGCCGACCAGGCGCCAGCCCGTGGCCGCCTCGTCGGAATCGGTCAGCACCCATTTGGCGCGGGTGGCGTCGCCCTGGGCCCGGACGCGGACCTCGGCCCCGCCCTGGTCCGCGCGCACGCTGACGGAGTCCTCGCTCGGCTCGCCGCCGGCCTCGGCCGTCGCTTCGGCCCGCGGGGAGTCGTCCTTGGCCTCGATGCGGAATCCGCCGATGCGGACGTAGGCGGTCTCGCCCTCGGCGTCCACGCTGATGCCCGGCATCCGCACCGTGGCGCGGTCTCCGTCGGCGTCGACGGCCACCTGCGGCCCCTCACCGGTCGGGCCGCCGCGCACGTCGCGCCGCAGGTCGGCTTCCAGCCCCGCCAGAACCGACGTCGGGTCGCCGGACACCCGGACCAGCCGCAGCTCCACCGCCGACCCGCGCGGGCCCACATAGGTGCAGACCGTGCCGCCGTCCGTGACCGCGCCCTTGCGGGTCAGCTGGCCCTGCGTCTCCGGGCACTGCAGGGTCTCCACCACGCGCAGCACGCCGCGAGGCTTGTCGGCGGAATCCGTCGTCGTGATGCTGACCGACCGCTCGCCGTCGCAGGCGGCCAGACCCAGGCCGGCGACGGCCAGAAGCGGGATCAGGGATCGGGCGGAAACGCGCATGAGCTGGTCTTCCTTTGATCTCATCCTGCGCCGATCGGCGTCCATATCCAGTGAAATCGCGGTAACGGCGGTGACCGTCAGGCGCCCGGACGGCGCCCCTCGCCGCGGGTCAGGAAGGCCAAGCGCTCGAACAGGTGCACGTCCTGCTCGTTCTTCAGAAGGGCGCCGTGAAGCGGCGGGATCAGCTTTCCGGGCGTCTTTTCCCTCAGCGTCTCGGGCGCCACGTCGTCGACCAGCAGCAGCTTCAGCCAGTCCAGCAGCTCCGACGTCGACGGCTTCTTCTTCAGCCCCGGCGTCTCCCGGATCTCGTAGAAGGTCTTCAGCGCCTCGGCCACCAGCCGCTTCTTGATGCCGGGGAAGTGCACCTCGACGATCCGCTCCATCGTCTCGACGTCGGGGAAGCGGATGTAGTGGAAGAAGCACCGGCGCAGGAAGGCGTCGGGCAGTTCCTTCTCGTTGTTCGACGTGATGATCACGATCGGCCGCACCTCGGCCCGGATCGTCTCGTCCGTCTCCTGGACGTAAAACTCCATCCGGTCGAGTTCCTGCAGCAGGTCGTTGGGGAACTCGATGTCGGCCTTGTCGATCTCGTCGATCAGCAGCACGGGGCGAACGGGGGACGTGAACGCCTCCCACAGCTTGCCCTTCTTCAGGTAGTTGCGAACGTCGTGGACGCGCTCCTCGCCCAACTGCGAGTCCCGCAGGCGGCTGACGGCGTCGTATTCGTACAGCCCGTTGTGCGCCTTGGTCGTCGACTTGACGTGCCAGGTGATCAGCGGCGCGTCCATCGCCCTGGCGATCTCATAGGCCAGCACGGTCTTGCCCGTGCCCGGTTCGCCCTTGATCAGCAGCGGCCGTTCCAGCGCCACGGCGGCATCGACCGCCATGCGAAGATCGTCGGTGGCGACGTAATCGGACGTGCCTTCGAAACGGCGGCGGTCGGCCATGCGGCGGGCTCTCCCTTGGACTCGCCTCGGGATAGCCCGGAACCGCCGGGGTTAACAGCGTTCAGGTGATGCGTTTCGGCGTCGCGGGATCGCTGGCGGGGAAGGTCTCCTCCACGCCCTCGTCGATCAGCGCCTCCTGGCGGTCCTCGGCGTCCTTCAGGTGAGGCTTCAGCTGGTCGGGCTTTTCGGTCTTGGCGTCTTCGGTCATCGGGGCATTTCCTGAACGGGTTGATCGTCGGGCGCATAGCCCAGGTCGGCGATGTCGTCGTCGGCCAGGCGCTTGGCCTCCCAGTGGGCGGCGCTGGCCTGGGCGCCGCGCTCGTCCTCCATCAGGCCGGCATAGACCAGCTCGACCTCGCCCGGCGCGGCGTCGGGCTCGCCGTCGTCGTCGCCTTCGGTCTCCGCCTCGGCCAGCAGGGCGTCGGCCTCGGCTTCGAGGGACTCGCGGACCTGCAGGCCCTCGTCGTCTTCGTCCAGATCGTCCTCGTCGACGTCGGGGTCTTCGGAATCGTCCTCGTCCTCGTCGGCGTCGCCCTCGGCCTGGGTCGCGTCGAACACCGGATCCAGCTCGTCCAACAGCATTTCGGTGTCCCCCTCGTCGTCGAGGTGGGTCTCGTCGAAGACCTCGGCCTGGTCCTGTTCGTCGATGTCGGGCATGGTTTTCTCCTGTCGATCAGGAGAACGGCTCCGGTCAGGCGGCGTTCCCCGGCTTCGCCACCTCGACGTCCAGCGCCGTCCGAACCTCGGCGATCGACTGCGGCCAGCCGTCGAAGGCGCGGCGGAACAGGCGCGTGCGCGGATAGAAGGGATATCGGTCGGTCCCCAGCAGGTGCCAGTCGTCGGGCGCGGTCAGCATCCACGTCCGCGCGCCCACGGCGGCGGCGATGTTGGTGCCCGCTATGCCCGGCCCCACCACCAGATCCAGCGCGCACGACATGGCCGCCAGATCCTCCAGATCGTCCTTCAGGTCGAACGGCGGCGTCCAGATGCGCACCCCCGCCGCCTCGGCCTGGGCCAGGTCGTCGGCCACGTCGCCGCATTGGAGATTGACCATGACCGTCCCCGGCGTCTCCAGCACCGGCCGCCAGCGGTCGAAGCTGGAGAAGTAGCGCCCGCGCGATCCGGTCAGGATCAGGCTCTTCCAATGCAGGCCCACCTTCAGCCCCGGCCCCAGCGCCTCGAGCTCGGCGGACCACTTCGCCACCCGGTCCGGATCGGGCTTCAGATAGCCGTCGCGGTCGGGGAAGGCGTCGACCGACGGGCGGAACTCGGCCAGCAGGGTCGCCATGGGCGTCCAGAAGTCGATCGGCCGCGCGCCCTCGGGCCGCTCGTCGACGTCCGGGATGATGCGGTGCAGCCGGCCGTTGATCCGCACCGTCCGGTGCCCGACCACCCTGGCGGTGGGGAAGCTGCGCTGGAACAGGGTCACCAGACGCGGCTCGACCGCCACGTGGACCTCGCCGTCCGGGCCCACCGCCTCGATCGCGTCGCCGACGCAGCCGCCGAACACCATCTCGTCGGCCAGACCCTGCTCCCCCACGATCAGCAGTGAGCGTCCCGCCAGCGGCTCGTCCGTCCGGCGCGGCGACCCGGTCACCACCTGCATGGCGTCCGGCATCTCGGCGTCCAGCCGCACCTCGTACTCGTGGAAGCCTTCGGGAATGCGCCCCACGCCCATCAGCGTCATGGCCCGCGCCATGCGCATCATCGCGGTCTCGTACCCCGGCTCGGCGCCCTTCAGCGCGGCGTCGAAGTCCTCAAGGGCGCCGGCCAGGTCGCCCAGCGGCTGGCGCGCGTTGGCGCGGTTGTAGCGGGCCTTGGCCAGCCCGGGCTCCAGCCTCAGCGCCTCTTCGAAGAACGGCAGGCTCTCCGCCATCCGCCCTTGGTCGCTCAGCACGGTGCCCAGAGTGTTCCACAGAAGGGCGCTGCCGGGCTCGACCTGGATCATGCAGCTCAGCAGCGCGATCGCCTCGTCGTACCGGTTCTGCTCGCGCAGGACGCAGGCCAGGTTGTTCGTCCCGTCGATGTGCCCCGGCTCGGCGGCCAGGAACTTCTGCAGCAGCTTCTCGGCGATCTCCAGGTGGCCCAGACGCTGCGCCAGCCGGCTCAGGTCGTGGGCGATCGCCGGATCCTCGGGCAGCAGCGCCAGCGCCGCCTCATAGGCCTGGATGGCCTCCACGAACCGCCCCGCCTTCTCCTGACAGATGGCCAGCACGTGCCAGGCCAGTCCCGAAGTCTCGTCGACCTTCAGCGCCTCCAGCGCGCGGTTCGCCCCGGCGTCGAAGTCGCGCATGCGGATGGCCGCGACCGCCGCCTTCAGCAGCTCCATCAGCCGCTTCTGCTTCTTCAGCGCCCCTCCGCCGGCCAGGGTCCGTGACAGACGACGGATCGCCTCCGCCGATGCCGAATCGCCGGCCGTGCCCTGCGCGACGGGGGCGGGGGCATGGACCAGCGGCTGGCCGGTGACGTCTTGTGCGGCGTTCGGGGCGGTCATCGGGGGCTCACGGGCGGAATCGACAGCTTCGCCGCACCGTGCCGCGCCGTCTCACAAGACATGGTTAACCACGTCCGTTCATCCTGCGTCAGCCGCGCGACGCCTAGCGTCCCGAAGGGCCGGGGAGAACCGCACCATGCCGCTGAAACTGTCGCTGAAGCCGGGCGAGAAGTTCGTCCTCAACGGGGCCGTCGTCCAGAACGGCGACCGCCGCGGCGTGCTGATCCTTCAGAACAAGGCCAGCGTCCTGCGCGAGAAGGACATCATGCAGGTCGAGGACGTGAAGACCCCGGCCACCCGCATCTATTTCCCGGTCATGATGATGTACCTGGACGAGACCGCGGCGCCCAAGGTCTACGACGAGTTCGCCCGGCGGCTGTCGGAGTTCATGAGCGCGACGCGCAACCCCGACATCCTCAGCGAATGCGTCGCCGCCTCGCGGCACGTGATGGCGCGGGAATACTACAAGGCCCTGATGTCGGCCCGGAAACTGGTGGATTACGAGGAACAGCTGGCCAATGTCGCTTCAGGCGTACAAGACCGCGGCGACGCGGGCTGAATCTCCGCGCGAGCTGGAATACCGGCTGTTCGGCCAAGTCACCCGCGCGCTGATGCACGCCTCGACCGTGCCGGCCGACGACATCGCGACCCGCATCGACGCCCTGGACTGGAACCGCCGTCTCTGGTCGACGCTGGCGACCGACTGCTCGGATCCCGACAACGCGCTGAACAATCCGCTGAAGGCCCAGATCATCTCGATCAGCCTGTTCGTGAACCGGCATTCCTCGGCCGTCATGCGCGGCGAGGAGGACTTCGAGGCGTTGATCGACATCAACCGCATGGTGATGCAGGGCCTCGCCCCGGGCGCCGAGGCCGCCTGACGCGGGGCCGCGTCCCGCCTCTTCACTGCCCATCGGCAGCCCATCCCGCCCGTCAAGATTTGCCGGGCGGCAGCTGGCGCTTGCCTGACATCCAATAAAATCAGCCGCTTGCCTCGGCCCCCTTTTTGCTTCGCGCGGGACTGAACCAGAACCGGTTCAGCGGTCAGAAGACCGCCAGACCCCCGACCAGAACGGAAGGACCCGACCATGAGCAACTCGGTCAACACCAACGTGGGCGCGATGATCGCGCTCCAGAACCTGAACGCCACCAACGCCGAACTGGCGATCACGCAAAGCCGCATCAACACCGGCAAGAAGATCGCCAGCGTGAAGGACAACGGCGCCATCTGGGCCATCGCCCAGGGGCAACGTGCCGACATCGGCGCCCTGGGGGCGGTGAAACAGTCGCTCGACCGGGGCGTCGCCGCGGTCGACGTCGCCTTGGCGGCGGGCGAGACGGTCTCCGACCTCTTGCTCCAGATGAAGGAGAAGGCACTGGCGGCGACCGACGCGTCGCTGCGGACGGCGGCCCGGGCCGCGCTGAACGAGGACTTCAAGGCCATCCGCGACCAGATCGCGACGGTGACCAACAACGCCGAATTCAACGGGGTCAACCTGCTGAAGACCGGCGCGACCGGTTTCCGGGCCCTTGCGAACGCCCAAGGCAACGCCTCCATCACGGTGGCCGCCGAGGTCATGTCGCTGGGCGGGACCATCGTCAGCGTGGCCGTGACCCAGGCGATCGACACCCTGACCAAGGCGACTGCGTCCTTGACCGCGGTGAACAACTCGATCGACGCGGTGTCCGGCGCCCTGGCGCGCCTGGGCACCAAGTCCAAGGCCCTGACCACCCATCTGACGTTCGTCGGCAAGCTGACGGACTCGCTGGAGTCGGGCGTGGGCAATCTGGTGGACGCCGATCTGGCGAAGGAGAGCGCCAAGCTCCAGGCGCTGCAGACGAAGCAGCAGCTTGGGGTCCAGGCCCTGTCCATCGCCAACCAGACGCCACAGCTGGTCCTGTCGCTGTTCCGCGGCTGATTTTTCAGGAACCTGAGAAGGCGCCGGGGGACCTCCTCCGGCGCCTTTTTCAGAAGCGGCCGGCGACCATCTCCCACGTCGCGGCCAGGACCCGCGACACCGTCTCCCAGACGGCCCAGGTGAAGATCGCCATGCCCAGCGATCCGACCCAGCCGACCAGCATGACGACGCCATCCTTCTGCATCAGGCCGAAGCCGAAGGCCGCCACGATCAGCGACGGCACCAGGTTGAACCCGATCAGCGGCAGCATCAGCACCGCCGCCCACACCACGCACATAAGCCCGATCAGCGCCTCCGACAGGTCGCTGCTCATGAAGCTGAGCCGCGGCCGGCTGAAACGCTCCACCCGCTCCAGCCGCCCCTTCACCTTGGCCGCGGCCTCCGCGAAGGCCGGGCGCGGAAGGTCGCGCTTCAGGATCCATCCCGGCAGCCACAGCTCGTCGCGCCGGAACAGCAGCTGCACGCCGATGATCATGATGGGGATGCCCAGCAGCGTCGTCGTGCCCGGGATCACCCCGATCACCGCGCTGAGGATGCCCAGGATCAGCAACAGGGCGCCGAATCCCCGCTCCCCGAAGGTCCCGATCAGCTCCTCCATCGGCAGGACGGGATCGTTCACCGCGCCGACGTCCGTCAGCACCTGCGAGAAGGGCCGCGCGCTGAAGGAGTTGTCGTGGTTCATGGAGCCGCCGCCGAACAGGGTCATCCGTCTCTAGGCGCCTCCCGCCGCCTCGCGCCACTTAAGAAATGGACAGGCGGCGCTTCAAGCGTCGGAGACGGGCTCCGACTTGCCTGACCGGACGACAACCGTCCGGCCGCCTGCCCGTTCCCTCAGTCGAACTCCCGGACCATGTAGGTCGCGTGCTCGCCGTACCCCGCGACCTTGGCCGCCAGCGCGTCGGACGGCTCAGCGAGGGGCCGCCAGCCCTGTCGCTCCCAGAACGGGCCGGCCAGCTCGACCGCGACGAGCTCCGATCGACGGATCCCGGGGTTGGCGGCGAAGCAGGCGTCCAGCAGGGCGCGCGCCACGCCATTCCCCCGCACCAGCGCGCCTACCGACACATCATGAACGTACCAGACCGGCCCTTCGGCGGCGTCCAGCACGACGTCGGGCGCCGGCGGGCTCATGGACGCCCACGGGTGGCTGAGGAGATAGCCCTCCAGCAGACTCCTGGTATGCGCGACCCAGCACCACCCCGGCGCGACGCGCAGGCGGCTGACGAAGGCCTCCTCCCCGTCCCGGAGGTGCGCGGGATAGCCGAGCGCCTGCAGCTCCAGAGCCGCCGGCAGGTCTCGTTCCTCGAAGGGCCGGATCTCTATCCCAGCAGCTCCCGCCCGATCAGGAAGCGGCGGATCTCATTCGTCCCCGCCCCGATGTCGTACAGCTTGGCGTCGCGCACCAGGCGCTCGACCGGCCATTCCTTGGTGTAGCCGGCGCCGCCCAGGGCCTGCACCGCCTCCAGCGTCACCTTCACGGCGTTCTCGCTGGCCAGCAGGATCGCGCCCGCCGCATCGTACCTCGTCGTCAGCCCCTGATCGCACGCCTTGGCGACGGAATAGACATAGGCCCGCGCCGAGTTCAGGGCGACGTACATGTCGGCCACCTTGCCCTGCATCAGCTGGAACGAGCCGATCGCCTTGCCGAACTGCTTCCGCTCGCGGACGTAGGGCAGGACGACGTCCAGCGCGGCCTGCATGATGCCCAGCGGACCCGCCGCCAGCACCGCGCGCTCATAGTCGAGCCCGCTCATCAGCACCGCGGCGCCGCGACCCTCGCCGCCCATGACGTTCTCTTCCGGGACTTCGCAGTCCTCGAACACCAGTTCGGCGGTGTCCGACCCGCGCATGCCCATCTTGTCCAGCTTCTTCGAGACGCTGAACCCCTTCATGCCCTTCTCGATCAGAAAGGCGGTGACCCCGCCGTTGCCGTCGCCGGTGCGGGCATAGACGACCAGGGTCTCCGCGTGCGGGGCGTTGGTGATCCAGAACTTCGTCCCGTTCAGGACGTAGCGGTCGCCCTTCTTCTCCGCGCGGGTCCGCATCGACATGACGTCCGAGCCCGACCCCGCCTCCGACATGGCCAGCGAGCCGACGTGCGCGCCGGAGATCAGGTTCGGCAGATACTTCGCCTTCTGCTCGGGCGTGCCCCAGCGGCGGATCTGGTTGACGCACAGGTTGGAGTGGGCCCCGTAGCTCAGGCCGATCGAGGCCGAGGCGCGCGACACCTCTTCCATCGCCACGCAGTGCTCGAGATAGCCCAGGCCCAGCCCGCCGAACTCCTCCTCGACCGTGATGCCGTGCAGGCCCAGCTCGCCCATCTCTGGCCACAGGTCGCGGGCGAATTCGTTCTTCTCGTCGATCTCCGCGGCGCGGGGGGCCAGCCGGTCGGCGGCCCAGCGGGCGGTGGTCTCGCGGATCATGTCGGCGCTCTCGCCGAGGCCGAATTCCATGCTCTGGGGGGCGTTGGGGATGCTCATGACGCGCGGCCTAGCATCGTTCCCGGCGAGCGTCAGCCCTTGCGCGACGTCGCACGGATCCAGAAGTGCCGCGACGCCGCGCCCACGCACACCGCGCCGATGACCGCCAGGGTCCAGGCGACGGCGGTGGTCTCTCCCATCGGCGACGGATCCTCCACCGCCACGCGGAAGGCGGCGGCCGAGACGGCGCAGGACACCAGGCCCAGCCCGCCCATGATCACGTACATGCCGGTCTCGCTCCAGTCGAAGCGGCGCGGCCCGGCAGGCTCTTCCTCGTGGCGCAGGATCGAGGTCTGCGACGGCGCCTCGACGAACAGGGCGTCCTGACCGGGGGCGGGGGCGTTGGCCACGCGCGCGGTCTCGTCCCAGACCGGGCGGGGCGCGGGCGTCTCGACCTCGGGCGCCGGGGTCAGCACCAGCGGCTCCACCATGGGCGCGGGAAACGGCGAGGGCGCGGCCGTCGGCCACGGGGCCTCGACGGCCGCGGCAGGCTCGGGCTGCGCCGACGGGGCA
>VYKZ01000096.1_pt1 | contig 19457 bp, 12 predicted proteins | sample 5114421 | NCBI WGS metagenome assembly VYKZ01 (sample SAMN12291788, study PRJNA351875) | freshwater metagenome | isolation source: freshwater lake | place: USA: Michigan, Gull Lake | collected 2013-08-08 | reverse complement strand
CTTTTTTCAGACGACCCGCTATTTGTTCGGGGCTATGATAATCTTTTAATCCTTTTTTCACCAACTCCAACGTCGACTCGCTGACATTTTTAAAGGGTTGTTTGGCATTTTTTCGGCGCGTCTCGCTTTCAGCTTGTGCTGTGTCAGGTAGATAGCAGCCTAGGGAACTTTGATTCCTTCTTAATTCTCGTGATATCGTGCTTTGATGACATCCGAGCCAGACGGCCATTTGCCGTTGAGATAAATTCCCCTCTTGACTAAGTTGGTAGAGTAAGTTTCTTTGTTCTATGTTAAGGTGTGGGCGGCTCATTTTTGGGTCTGATTTGTTGTTGTTAATGATCAGACAGTACCTGATGAGCCTTTTTCTGTCAACTCTTGAGGTTGATGCGTTTCATTTTTGAATTGGCGCATGATACACCGCTTTTTCTGGAAAAGTTCTTTTAATAGTAAGATAAAGATTAGCAGAACCAACTTTACCCATTTGATCAACTAGGATCACCGAAGGTTGTTGAAGCTCCTGTTTAAATTTGCGTTGCAGCCTCCAAATATTAAAATTATTAATAATATCGGAAAAAATGGGAAAGTTACGAGTATCTTTAGTCGGATAATAGGGAACAAATTTGTCTAACATTTGAGATTTAGATTGGCTATTCATGACACTTGTGGTTGTTGATTTTTACTTGATGGATAAATTTAAAATGCTGACGAGGATAAACCCCCATCGAGGGGAATAGTAATTCCCGTGATATAACTCGCGCATTCTGAAGCTAAAAATACAACGAGATTAGCAAATTCTTCAGTCGTACCAATCCGATTCATGGGAATTGTTTTTAGAATTCCTTCTCGAATTAACTCTGGGGTTGTTCCTTCTTTGGCGGCATACATTTCTAAATAGTCTCGATGTCTATGGGTGTCAATAACGCCGGGGTTAATACTATTAATTAAAACATTATAGGGGGCGGTTTGTCTAGCTACTGATTTGGTAAAATTCATTAAAGCTGCATTGACAACACCCGATTTAACTAAACGAGGAGATGGCTCTTTCCCCGATGTCCCAATGATATTAACGATTCTTCCCCAATGTTGTTTTTTCATAATCGGTAACACTAAATTGGTTAAGCGAATATAACCCATTAATTTTCCCTGAAAAACGTTTAACCAATCGTCATCGGAAAGGTTTTCAATTAAATTGTCAGCAAAGTTAGCTCCTTCAGAATTATTAACTAAAATGTCAATTTTGCCATATTGATTTAAAGAGTCCTGTATTAATTGTTCAGAATCTTGAGCTTGATGAACATCCGCCACTAAACGCAGAATTTCTTGGGCAGGATAAGCTTGAGCCAGAGATTGATAAGCTTGTTCTAAGCGTTGGGAATTGCGACCGCAAATAATTAAGTGACAGCCTTCTTCTGCTAATTTTTCAGCAATGGTAAACCCAATTCCCGCACTACTTCCCGTAATCAAAGCCACTTTATCTTTTAATCCTAAATTCATAAACTTTGCCCTAGCATTTTGAGGTTAAACTTAAAATTTTAAAACGAACTAAATTAAAATTTTAATCAAATTAATATCTTGATTCGATGAATTATATCCCTTTTTCAAAACCCTTGAAGGAGTATAATAAATTTGACCATATTCTAAACACTGTTCTTCATTTTCTATGGAGATTTATAATTTTCCATTCAAAATAAATCCGATTTCTTCTTGCTCACCTTGATGTGGGGGAATGGAGTAACCGGAAGGAATTGTCGTCATGACAATTTCAAACCAAGAACCCTTAACCGATTGACAAGGTAAATGAGTGATTTGATCTTGGTTGTTTGATAGGGTTAATACAACGTCTTGGGAAGGTAAAGAAGAGGTAATCCGTTTAAGATAAAATCCAATCATCGGTTCTGATAAAGGATTAAAAGCACCATGAGGAATATTGCCATCAGCTATATAAACATCTTGCAAAGGTCTTAAGGGTTTAATCACATCTTTAATATACAGTTCCAGTTTTCCTGAGAATACCATGCCAATTTGACTTTCAGGATGGTGGTGGGATTCAAGTTTAGCATTGGGAGCTATAACGTATAACTGAAAAATGGTATCTTGGCATTGAAAAACCTCTAATTCTACATGAGGATTGAGTTTAATATACTTTGGAATTGGGAAAAATTCAGACATGATTTTAGGGTACAGGTTCAAAATGAAATTGAGAGGTTAAATCTCAATTATTTTTATGTGATGAAGGCAACTATTCTGAGCGGATAGGTAGCTTTTTTAGGTATGCACAGGTAAATAAATACCTTGAATCATGGTGTTTTCCTTTTTGTAGAATAAAGACCAACTCATCTCAATTTTACCATATTGTGAAACAAATTCTAAATCATGTTCTCGGAGGGCATTTTCATTGGTAATCGCTAAATCTGCCAACCCCTGTTTAACGTGAATAGCGGCAACACTGGTAGAATTCACCAATGTGATTTTAATCTTGTTTTGATTTAGGTCACACGGTAATAAATAAGGAAGTAAAGGAAGAGGAGCGGGATGAGTGACCAGGGTGCAATTTTCTAAAGTTATTTCTTCATTTTTTCGCTTGGCTAATCCGTAAACGGGTGTGGGATAGGTGAAGATAAAACCTAGTTTAAAACTCGGTTCCATATAGAAATCATTAATTCTTTCATAGGCAGGGGGGACTAACGCCAAATCTATCTGATCTTGGAGTAAAGATTCCTTTAACTCTGTAAAGCTATCAAATAAATGACTATTCACCGAAATCTGTTGTAATTTCCATTGAGAAATTAGATAATTTAAGGTTTGTTCACTACTGGTTTCTTTTGGACCCAAAGTGCCAACGCTTAAAGTTTTGACATCAGGCTGGGGATAACACAATTCCATTGAAAACTTTAACATGGTTTTAAGGCTCCTGAATTTTTAAGGGCGGATAAATTAGGATTTCCGGTGCAAAACAAAACAATTTCAATTTCAGCAATTAAAAATTTCACCAACTCATCAACGGCGGCTTCTGATTCAATCGCTGCTACGAGAAACGGTCGAGCCAACCCTGCTAAATCTGCTCCTAAAGCCATGGCTTTGGCAATATCTAAGCCATTTTTTAAGCCTCCAGAAGCAATTAAAGGAATGGTTGAATTCACGGACCGAATGGCGGTAATACATTCAGCCGTGGGTAAACCCCAATCGGCAAAAACTTGTCCGAGGTGCCTTTGTCTGTTGTCTTTGGCTCTTTGACTTTCGACTTTGGCCCAGGACGTGCCTCCGGCTCCCGCCACATCAATCGCGGCAACTCCGGCTTCAATTAATTTTTTGGCCATCGGCGCAGAGATGCCATTTCCGACTTCCTTGGCGATGACGGGAACGGGCAATTGAGCGCAAATTTGCTCGATTTTAGCGAGTAACCCTTTAAAATTAGAATCGCCTCCCGATTGCACCCATTCTTGTAAAGGATTGAGATGGAGAATTAAGGCATCAGCTTCTAATAATTCCACCAGTTTTAAACATTCTTCTAAACCGCAGCCGTAATTTAACTGTACAGCCCCTAAATTTGCTAACAGGAGAATATCTGGCGCCAGAGAACGGACTGCAAAGGTCGGTGCTAATTCCGGTTGTTCGAGTGCAATGCGTTGAGAACCGACTCCCATTGCTAAACCATAGCGTTGAGCGACCGTTGCCAATCGGGTGTTGACTAAATGGGCTAATTCTGTTCCTCCAGTCATGGAAGATATTAGAATTGGAGCTTTTAGAGATTTCCCCAAAAAGTTTGTCCCCAGTTCAATATCGCTACGGTCAAGTTCAGGAAGACAACAATGGGTAAAACGATATTTTTCTAAACCGCTTGTAAGTTGTTGAAATTCTACATCTTCTTCGATACAAACTCGCAGATGTTCGCTTTTACGATTTTCAATTTCACTGGGAAGATTAGGCGATGACATAGTTGTTATCAAGCAGGAGGGTTAAACATTAAATTGAGTTTAAAAATCGAGTTCTGAAAGCAGTTCATCTAATTCTGCCTGATTAAGATCCGCATCGGGAAAATCCGATGGCGTATAACCTCCTTCTGCTGATAAACAATGGTTAATCAGGCTTTCTAAAGAATCTCGATAAGCAGCAACTAAATTTTTGATCGTTGTTTGATGATGAAAATTTTCACTATATTGCCATTCCATGTCAAGTTGCCCATCAACCACAATTCCATGAATCGCAATTAAATGGGAACGTTGTCCCAAAGGACTATGAATGGAACCACTGGATTCTTGAGATAATTTCCACCCTATATCACCGATTTGATGACTTGTAAATTGACCTAAATAATTAAAGCTAACTTGAGCTTTTGGATAATTTTTTAACTGGGATTGAATCGTTAAATCTGAGTTGAGATAATATCCAATTCCATAATCAAATCCTCGATTCGTAATTTGTCGTAATTGCTCTTTAATGGACTTGAGACATTCCCCCGGATGGTCGAGATTTTCTAAGGTCAAAAAGACGGAAAAAATACTGGTAAACCAGCCCACAGTTCGAGATAAATTCACGGATTCAATTACATTCTCTCTTCCATGACCTTCCATGTCAAGCAAAAGCTTATAACTTCCTGTCCAATGGCTAAAAGCTTGGACTAAAGCGGTTAATAAAATATCATTAATTTGGGTGTTATAAGCTTGCGGAACCTCCTGTAATAGTAAGCGGGTTTGTTCTTCGGTTAAGGTGAAACAAACCGTTTTTGCATGGGCAACAATGTTAGATTGGGCATCCCCCTGAGCATCTACAGGAAGAGGAGAAACGGATGAAAAATCACGGTTTAGCCAATACTTGAATTGAGCGTGAAATTCTGGTGTTTTAGCATAGTTTTGCAGTTCCTCAGCCCAAGTTTTAAAAGAACTGGTTTTAGGAGGAAGTTGCAGAGGCTTTTGGGTTTCTAATTGCTGGTAAATAGTGACGAAATCTTCGAGTATAATCCGCCAAGAAATTCCATCTACTGCTAGATGATGAATCACAATTAACATTTTTCCACTCTCACCCAAGGCGAAGAAAACCACCGCCATTAAGGGTCCTTCCTCTAAATTCAGTACCCGTTGTTGAACCTCAGAAATTTCTGCCATCTGGGTCAATTGTTCATGGCAAGATAGATGGAATAAATCCACCTTTTCAAAAGCAAAATTATTGCAATCATCGCTGTGATTTTGTTGCCATTGTTCCCCTTGTTGCACAAACCGTAACCGCAGGGCATCATGGTGATAGAGTAATTTAGAAATAGTTTTTTTTAATAAATCCGGTTGTAGATTATTGGGAACCTCTAACAAGATAGATTGATTAAAGTGATGACGTTCGGGCAAGTTTTGTTCAAAAAACCATTTTTGAATCGGAGTTAACGGGACGCAACCGATGACTAAATCTTGTGTGGTTTGATTAACCGAAACTCGCTCCGCTACGGTGGCTAATTGAGCGATTGTCTGATAGCAAAATAGTTGTTTAAGAGTAATTTGTAATCCCGCTTGATTCGCTTGAGTAATGATTTGAATGGCTAGGATAGAATCTCCTCCCAATTCAAAAAAGTTATCGTTAATACTAATAGTTTTAAGTCCTAAAACCCTTTGCCAAATTTCAGAGAGAATGCGTTCTGTTTCTGTACCTGGACTGAAATTGATGGCAGCTTCATCCTCTAATTCTAGTGCAGGTTGTGGGAGAGCGCGACGATCATTTTTACCATTAGCGGTTAGGGGAAAAGCGTCTAACAAAACGAAGAAAGCAGGAACCATATATTGAGGTAACTTTTCTTGCAAAAATAGACGCAATTGAGAAACAGTTAAGTTTTGAGAGGCAATCACATAAGCACATAAACGCTTAACACCGGGTTGATCTTCTCTGGCAATAATAATCGCTTCTTTAACTTGGGTATGTTGATTGAGAACGGTTTCAATTTCCCCTAATTCAATTCTAAAACCTCTAATCTTAACTTGATGATCAATACGTCCAATAAATTCAATTTGTCCGTCGTTTCCATAACGAACTAAATCACCGGTTTTGTAAAGGCGATCACTGAGTTTTTGACTAAAAGGATTAGCAATAAATTTAGAATCGGTTAACTCTGGGCGGTTGAGATAGCCTTTAGCTAATCCTGAACCACCAATGTATAATTCTCCTGGAATTCCAATCGGTACAGGTTGTTGATATTGATCTAAAATATAGACCTGAGTATTGCTAATCGGACGACCAATAGGCGGTGCTTTTTCGGTTAATAAATCCGGTCTTATTTTAACCGATGTTGTAACAACAGTATTTTCAGTTGGCCCATAATTGTTAACTAATGTAAAGGGAATGGAGGTCGGGGGAAAATCATTGAGTTTATCTCCTCCGGTTAACATTAATCTTAATGGACAATTGGTAGACCAATCTAGGGGAATTAGGGTTTCTGCAAGAGGAGTGGGTAAGAAAGAAACGGTAATTTTTTGGGCAATTAACCACTCTTGCAGTTGTTTCGGTGATGTTAGCAAATCTGGGGGAACAATCGCCAAACACGCCCCAGCTGTTAAATAAGTCCAAATTTCCCAAACTGAAGCATCAAAGGCAATTCCAGCTAATTGAGTGACTCGATCAATTGTTGTAATATTAAAAGCGTTTTGATGCCAAGAAACTAGGTTTAATAAACTTTGATGTTGAATTAAAACTCCCTTTGGTTTTCCGGTAGAACCAGAGGTATAAATGACATAAGCTAAATTCTCAGATGTCATCGGATGAAGGGGATTATCTTGCGGATGATGATCAAGAATTTTCCCATCCTGATCTAAACAAAATATTGTTCCTAAATAGTTGGGTAAAGTGTGAACTAAGTTTTCCTGAGTTAATAACACCGATACGGCAGAATCTTCTAACATATAAGCTAGACGTTCTGATGGATAGTTCGGATCTAAAGGAACATAAGCTGCCCCCGCTTTAAGAATGCCTAAAAGTCCGATGATCATCAAAGCAGAACGCTCGATACAGATTCCTACTAAGTCCTCAGTTTTAACGCCTAAGTTTTGCAAATAATAAGCGAGTTGATTGGCTTTTTGATTTAACTGTTCATAGGTCAAAGATTTTTCTCCATCGATGAGCGCTATAGCATGAGGGGTTTTAACAACCTGTTCTTCAAATAACTGATGAATACAGTAATGATCAGGATAAGACGTTTGAGTTTGATTCCATTCTACTAATAATTGCTGTTTTTCCGATTCAGTCAGTAACGGTAATTCCCCGACGGTTTGCTGAGGATTGGCTACAATCCCCTTTAATAAAGTTTGGAAATGACCTACCATGCGGGTAATTCTTTCAGGGGTAAATAGGTCGCTATCATATTCCCAAAAACCTTCTAAATAAGCTCCTTTTTCGGTTTCGATTTCTTCTAAAATTAAGCTGAGATCAAATTTAATTCTCTGGTTTTCGACAGCTAGATATTGAGCCTTTAAATCAGGTAATTCTAAAGCATTGAGGGGGGCATTTTGCAGCGCAAACATGACCTGAAATAAGGGATTATAACTTAAACTTCGTTCGATTTCTAACCCATCAACCACTTGCTCAAAGGGTACATCTTGATTAGCATAAGCTTCTAAAACAACATTGCGAGCTTGCTGTAATAATCCTGAAAAAGCTGGATTTCCTTCTAGGGAATTCCGCAACACTAAAGTATTCACGAAAAAACCAATCAAAGGTTCAATTTCTTGTCGATTTCGGTTGGCCGTGGGTGTTCCGATTAAAATATCATCCTGACCACTATAACGAAACAGTAAAGTGTTTAAAGCAGCCAGTAAGGTCATAAATAAAGTCGCCCCTGACTTTTGACTCAGAAGTTTTAGTTTCTCGGTGAGTTCTGAGTTAATTTGAAACGAGATACTATGACCTCGAAAATTGGGATTAGCTGGACGGGGTTTATCGGTTGGAAGTTCTAATAAAGGAGGAGCAGCCGTTAATTGTTTTTTCCAATAATTTAACTGATTTTCTAAGATTTCACCTTGTAACCATTGTCTTTGCCATACCGCAAAATCCGCATATTGTATGGTTAATTCGAGTAAATCTACGGTTGAATTGGATAAAAATGCTTGATAAAATTTAGATAATTCTTTAAATAAAATGCCTTTTGACCAACCATCGATAATAATATGATGGAAGACGTTGACTAAAATATAATTTTCATATCCCAGATCAAACAGAGTACATCGTAATAGGGGAGCTTGAGTTAAATCAAAGGGTTTTTGTAGTTCTTTAATAATCTGTTTGTCAATTTGCTCTTGGGGGAGATATTTTAAATTAACAACTAATAATTTAATCTTCAGAGATGGAGCAATTTTTTGAATAGGTTTTCCTTCAACCATTGGAAAGGTTGTCCGTAAGCTCTCATGGCGTTGAATAATAGCATTGATCGTTTGTTCTAAAATATCAATGTTTAAGCGTCCCGTTAAACGGATGGTTAGAGCTTCATTATAAGCAGAATTTTGCTGATCCATCTGATAGAGAAACCACATTCTCTGTTGAGCAAAAGATAGGGGTAAATCTTCAGTTCTGGCAACGGGAGATATAACAGATTCAAACGTCTTAGACGGAGTTATTGCACTTCTTAAAAAGGCAAGAATTTCTGGTTTTCTAGTGCCGATTTCTTGCTTGATTTCCGGTGTCATCGCTCCCTGGGGAGCTTGATATTTTAACTTTTCTTCCTCCAGCCAAAGCTTGATTTCTAAACTATTTAAGTAAGATAAAAATTCTGCGACTTTCATTAATAGTATCCTTTTCCTAATTAATGTTCTGGTATTTCTGGAATGGGGGTGATGTTTGGCTGAGTTCAGTAGCTCTAGCTTGGGCTACTGTTAGAGATATAATCAACGGTTCTCATAAATTTAAGTATCCTCAAAGAATAAACACTATAGACCAAACAAAAATTATCAATGGCGGGGAGTCGGTGGTTATTGTTAAAATCAGTTGCCATGGGAGCAACCGCTTACATACTCCATAAAAAGACTATTTTAAACCGAAGCTATTTATATCATATTCTGGATGATAAATTTTAGTGATGGATACAATTTTTTACATTTTTTCCCAAAATGGTTCTGAAAAGCTTAAATTTTAGTTAAGCTATTTTCATAATTCTCCTTCTTCATAATTTTCTGAGGCTGTTGTCATGACTGTACCACTTTTGGATGCACTTTTGGTATTTTTGGCTACATTAAGCACCTCAATCGTTTGAGTTAAACTGGCAACGGTTGGGTATTCTAACAACCTGTGCAACGACAATTCTACCGAGAAAACATCCCGTAAACGAGAGATTACTTGACTTGCCAGCAAAGAATGTCCTCCTAGTTCAAAGAAATTGTCATGAATTCCAATTTGAGATAGATTTAACACCTTTTGCCAAATGTTAGCAACTTGACGTTCCGTTTCCGTTCTAGGTGCTATCAATTCGCTATTTTCTTTGCCTTGGAGTTCCTTGATTAATTGTCGCTTATCAATGTCTCCATTGTCCTTGATAGGTAGAGATTGTCGCTGAACCAGGGGACATTGATAGGACGTTCCAAATCTATCTTTTAGACTCACATAATTAGGTAGATTGACCGATTGAACTGTAGGTTTACGGGTGTAATAAGCGGTTAACTTTTGGCATCCTTCAGACAAAGAGGTAAAACGGTTAATCTTGCTATTACTCCCATCTAAACCGATCAGTAATTGTCCTTGATTGTGATATAAACTCGTTAGAAATGAGTCTAAACCTTGCTGCACCGTCATATCATAATACCCTTGAGAACGGGTTATATATTGCATCTGATAACCCTGGCTAATCCCAGTTTCTTGCCAAGTTGTCCAACTATAACAATAACTGGGGAACAAATTCTTAGATTTTTGATAGCTATTCAGAGATTCGAGGAAACTATTAGCCGCCGCATAGGAACCCAAAGCCGCTCCTCCAAAAAAACTAGCTAAGGAGGAAAAACTAATAAAAATTCCCTGAGATTCTTTGAGGAGTTGATGTAAAACCCAAGTTCCTATTACTTTAGGGCGAATAATTGTCGCTAAACCTTCTTGAGTTTCGTCCAGAAGTAAACAATCTTTGTAAATTCCAGCCAGATGAATCACCCCATCTAGTTCTCCTTGCCATTGTTTTTTCACCTGTTCTACAGCCTGTTTAACTTCAGTGAAATTAGCCACATCTACCGCTTGATAAATTAATTGTCCCCCAAGGGTTTCTAAAGCTTGGAGATTTTTGATTTTTAAGGATAATTGATCTTCGGTTTTGAGGTACTCACTCCAGAGGTGTTTGTCTGGTAAAGGTGTTTTTCCAATTAACAGTAAACGAGCTTGATAATTTTTGAGCAAATACTGAGCAATTTGTCTGCCAATCCCTCCTAGTCCTCCGGTAATCAGATAAATACCCCCTGATTTAAAGGGTAATTCCTGTTGGTTGTGTTGCAGTAAATTGACTTTTTCTAAACCTGCAATTAAACCTTTCCCGTTGCGATAGGCAATTTCTCTTTCCTTGGATAAAACAGATAGTTCTTGCAGCAGATAACTGACATTAATTTCAGGGTTATCTAGGGGTAAATCAACATGACGAGTATTTAACCAAGGAAGTTCTTTAGCTAGGGTTTTGATCAGTCCTAAAACTGGAGATTTTTCATAGGCAGTTTCATCGTTTTCTATGACAAATTGACTATAACTAGAAACAAATAGCAATTGAATTTTTGATTTAAAATCATAAATTTTAGCCAGAGATTGAACTAGGAATAATAAGTCATATGTTCCTTTTTCTTGTGCTTTTTCTAACTGTTCAATTGTTGAAATTTCTCCTTGATAGTCTTGATATGTTCCCAGATGAATAATATTGACAAGGATAATTTTTCGCTCGGATAAAGATGCCATTAACTGTTGATAATGGTTGGCTGTCCCTGGTCTGAGGGTATAGCAATTTTGACTAATTTGAGAAAATTCTTCTGCTGCTAAAACCGTGATACAGGGTAAGTTTTGCCCTTGAATTTTTTCTGCTAAAGATGCTCCTAAACCCAAGGAATCCAGAAAAATTAAACTACAATACTTGGAAAGTTCGGGTTTTAAGTTCACTGGAGAGCGAGGTCTCCAAACTTTCCGATAAAACCAATCAGGAAGGGTATTAGCATTTTCTAACAAAATATCTATTTCTTTTAAAATAGAATTAAATTCTCCGTTCGCAAACCGTTTTGTTAATTGCGATCGCTGAATTTTACCAATGGAAGTTTTAGGAATTTCAGTTTTATTTAAGGGGATTAAATATTCAGGATTAACGCCAAAAGTGTTAATTACTTTTCGTCTAATCTTTTTCAGAAGTTCTGCTAGATGCTGGTGGTCAAAGGTTTCTGCACTGAAAAATAACGCTAATTGATCGGTACTATTACTAGGATCATGAACCCCACAAGCAGCAGTATAAGAAGCTTCTACTTCGTCAATGGTTTCAACCACAGTTTCAATTTCATGGCTATAATAATTCACTCCATTAATAATAATGGTTTCTTTACTTCTTCCAGTAATAACTAAATGACCGTTACTAATAAATGCTAAATCTCCTGTCTTAAACCAGCCATCTTTTAAGAAAGCGTCTTGATTCGCTTCTGGGTTTTTATAATACCCCGGTGAAACCGGTTCTCCTTTAACTTGTAAATGACCAATGGTTTCTTCTGGTAATAGGGAATTATCAGTATTAACAATTCTAATGGATATCCCCGGAATGGGTAATCCTAAATCCGTAAAAGTTGCACCATTGGGGTGTTCAGGATGAACTCGTTTTAAGGAAGAATTCAAGGAGGATTTATCAACCGTATGAAAGAGTAATGGCTGTTGTTCTGTAGGTTGATAATAGGTAATTCCTGACCCCATTTCTGCCATCCCGAAAGCAGGACGCATCGCCGTTTTTTTCAGATTATATTGAAGATGAAGGGTGTTAATAAATTCTCCAACTGCTTGACCAGAAACAGCTTCACCCGCTGCCAAAAAGAATTTGACACAATCTAAATTCCAATTTTGATCGGGTTCTTTTTTTAAAGCTTCATTGATCAAATTATAGGCAAAATTAGGAGCCCAACTATGGGTAATTCGATATTGATTAATTAAATCTAACCAATTCAAAGGACGACCTAATATATATTCAGTTTGAACATAAACCATTTGGCATCCTAACTCGACACAGCGAATATTCCAGTCTGAAATACTGCCAATATGATCAAAAGGAAGCCAATTAAGAATAACATCGTCGTTTTGATGTTCACAAATGATGTTTGTTCCTCGCGCACGAGAGATCACATTTTTATGGGTTAATGCAATACATTTCGGTATTCCTGTACTGCCTGATCTTAGATTAAAGAACGCGATATCATCCAGTTGACTAATAGGAGGCTGATGGGGAGAATAAGTTTTTAATTCTTCAATAAAACTCAAGCTTAAGGTTTGATTAGGCAACCATTGCTCTAAATGTTTTATCTCTTGCTGACAGGATTGATTTGTGATAATAATAGGGTCATCTAACAACTGCCAAACTTGACATATTTTATGAATTTCATTATTAAAATCTTTATAGCTGGGTGGCACTGAAATAATAACCGGAATAAATCCCCCTAAAATACACCCCCAAAATGCGGAAATGATATCATAGTTTTCCGATAGCTGAAGAATCACTTTATCTTGAGCTTGTAAACCCTGCTTTTGTAATCCTGCTTGTATTTGTTGAGCGTCTTCCCATAATTGTTGATAGGATTGAAAAACTTCTGATCCATTAGATTGAATATAAATAATCCCTTTATTTGAATAATTTTCAGCAGCTTTTTGGAGGATTTCTGCCAAGGTTTTCGGCTGAAGTTCAGATTCTTCTAAAAGCTGTCCGTGACTGATTCCAGCTTGAGTGTTAGAAGTGTGAATCCCCAAATGAATCGAGGTTTCAGATTTTTGATTATCATTTTTTTCTCTATTTTTAAGGGCAATAATTCGGATAGATGTAGGGGTAAAATTTTGATTTTTTTAGAAGTCATGACGGCGGCAACTTGCTCGATATCTGGCAAAGAGCTTAGTTTTTCTTCTGTTTCCTGAACTTGGTTATCGTCGATAATTTCGATATTTTTTAAGGCAACTTCATCGACATCACCTCTATCGGTTAAGGGTAAACTGGAAATTTGCACATAGATATTAGGTAGAAGATTATCCGGTAACTGAGACTCTAAATCGGAGGACAATTGTTCATAATTCAAAGCTCCAGAGCAAACGATATAGGCGACTAATTCACCCTCCCGTATCATAAAATAGCAATCTTCAATTAATGGATTTGATAAAAATACTTCTGCTAATTTCTGACAATTTAATTTTGGATTTTTGTGTTCTGTCCCCATGCCTAAAATCCTCGGTTCTGTGTACATCTTGTGAAAGCTTCTTCAATAAATACTTTTAGGCGTAGCCAATTCGACATCTATAATACGCCAATTCAAGTCTGAATTGCATCACTGTCTGAGCTATCAGAGCATATCTCATTCGGGCTAGGATAGTCAAGAGATTTTCGAGGACGATTGTTAAGCTTTTCGTAATTTAAATTGCTTGTTGAGATGAGGGACTTATGCAAGAGGCAATACTCCCCCCAACTTTCCGACTTCCGAGGGGGGAGATTCGGCTAATCTAAGAATAAGGGATTTAAATCCGTCTTAGCTTAGTCCATTAGTCGGCTCGTTTAATCCCCTCTCCCAAGAATGATAAGGAGTAGCACTCATAAAAATATACTCCTAGTTTCTCACTCAACTCTCAACTCTCAACTCCGTTCCCTCTGCCTGCTCTCCGATACTTTCTAAACAGGATTTAGTATTAATTCTCGCTCTGGTCTTGCTTTGATCACATCCGGGCAAGACGGCTATTTGCTGTTGAGATAAATTTACCTCTTGGCCAAGTTGGTAGAGCAAGTTTCTTTATTCTATGTTAAGATGTTGAGGGCTTCGTTTTTGGGTCTGATTTGTTGTTGTTAAAGATCAGAATATACCTGATGAGCCTTTCTCTGTCAACTCTTAAGGCTGATGTGTTTCCTTTTTGAATTGGCGTTTTTGTTGGTAACGAAGCTGATAAGCTGTAGGGTAAATAAAAAATGACAGAACAAGCTTGGTGGGTACAAAAATGGCTAGAACTACTCGATTCCTATCGCTTTAAAAAACGCTTGGAACGAGCTAGACTTTACGCCAGAGAAGGCAATGTTTTAAGTATTGACTTTGAAGACTCGCAAGTTATTGCTAGAGTACAAGGCAGTGAATCCGAACCTTATCTAGTGGATTTATCCCTAGTCGCTTTTAGTGATGAAGAATGGGACTATATTATTAAGCTTCTCTCCAAAAAGGCCATTTATTCCGCTCAATTGCTCACGGGACAAATGCCCGATAATATCGAGCGTGTTTTTATCGATAGTGGGGTGAATTTATTTCCCTTTTCCCTAGCTGATATTCGCTCTCGTTGTACCTGTCCCGATCAAGCCAACCCCTGCAAACATATAGGAGCAGTATACTATCAATTGGGTGATCGTTTTATTGTCGATCCCTTCCTGCTTTTGCAACTGCGCGGCCGAACCAAAAGCCAAATTCTGGAAGCTTTACGGGAAAAACGCTCCTATTCCTCTGATAATCAACCTTTAGCAGTCAGTGAAACCCCCGCAGTAGTTGAAAAAACTGCCCCTGACAGCCCTATCGATCGCTTTTGGCAGTACGATGAAGAACTAGACCCCTCCCTCGTTGTCATCACGCCGGGGAATGAAAATCAAACCATTCTCGACATTTTAGGCAATTTTCCCCTCGCTGCCCCCGAATCGGATGCCATAGAACAATTTTTAAAACCAATTTACCGGCAAATTCCCCAAGAAGCGATGGCGATTGCTTTACAGTAGGGAATTTGGGGTATTTGAGCAGCCCGCTCAAAGTGGTGCAAAAGACAAAAAAGCCAGCCAGATTTGTCCTCGCATCAGGTGAGGAATTAACCATGGAGAAAATCGCCCCACCACTAATCGCTAAACCGTCTTACTTTTGCTGGTTTTACTGCCTGGGGAAGTAGTTTTTTTAGTGGTGGTTTTCTTGGCAGTAGTTGTCTTGGCCGCTAGTGCCGCTAAAGCTTGCTCTAGAGTCAGGGTTTCAGCCGTTTCTCCCTCCGGCATCTTGGCGTTAGTTTTACCGTGCTTGATATAAACTCCGTAGGGACCTTCGTACAATCCCACCAATTCCCCATCGTCGGGATGTTTACCCAATTCTTTTAAAGCTGGTTTGGTGGAACCACGAGCGCCGCGAGTTTTTTTCGGTTCAGCTAATAAAGCCAAAGCTCGATCGAGGGTTATAGTTAAGATATCATCGCCGGCTTTCAGGGAACGATATTCTTTTTCCTTGCCCTGTTCCTGAACCACATAGGGGCCAAAACGACCCAAACTGGCTTTAATTTTGCCTCCGGTGAGGGGATGGGTTCCCAGTAGTCGCGGCAGTGCCAATAAACCCACCGCTTGTTCGAGGGTGACATCCTCTGGTTTGACTCCTTTGGGTAGGGAGGCGCGTTTCGGTTTGGGGTTGTCATCGCTGACATCTCCTAACTGGACGTAGGGTCCGTAACTACCCACCAGCAGATAAATCGGCTCTCCGGTCTCGGGATGAAGACCGATTTTATCGGGACCCTCGGTTTTCTGTCGCAGCAGGGTTTCTACCTGTTCGGGGTTGAGGTCGGCGGGGGTTAAATCGGCGGGGATAGAAGCGGTGAGGATTTCATCGCCTCGGGAGACTTCCAGATAGGGACCGTATTTGCCGATCTTGATAGTTGCCTGTAAATCCTCTAAAATCACCGATTTGGCGGTGCTAGAGTTAATTTGACTCTCGCGCTCTTTGACTTGGCTTTCTAGCCCCTTTTCGCCGCGATAGAAGCGATCGAGATAGGGCAACCATTGAGCGGAACCGGTGGCGATATCGTCGAGGGTTTCCTCCATTTTCGAGGTAAATTTGGTATCTACCAGGTCGGGGAAATGATTTTCTAACAAACTAACCACGGCAAAAGCGGTGAAGGTGGGAATGAGGGTTTTATTCCGCATTTGGGCATAACCGCGATCGATAATTGTGCCGAGAATGGTGGCGTAGGTGCTGGGTCGCCCGATTCCTTCACTTTCGAGGGTTTTTACGAGTGAGGCTTCGCTATAACGGGCGGGGGGTTGGGTATCGTGGCTAATGGCTTCTAGTTTGCGACAATTGGGGGTATCACCGACGCTGAGGGCGGGTAAGATTATTTCTTGGTCGTCGATGGCGGCTTCGGGATCGTCGGAACCTTCCACATAGGCGCGGAAAAAGCCGGGGAAGTCGATTCTTTTACCGGAGGAGCGAAATCCGGCATTTTCTACCTGAATATTAACGGCGATCTGGGTAATACGGGCATCGGCCATCTGTGAGGCGACGGTACGTTTCCAGATTAGGTCGTAGAGGGCGAATTCTAGTCCGCTCAGTCCGGTTTCCCGGGGCAGGCGAAAGCTGCTACCGGCGGGCCGGATGGCTTCGTGGGCCTCCTGTGCGCCTTTGCTTTTGGTGGTGTACTGCCGGGGTTGGGGACTGAGATAATTTTTACCGTACATTTGTTCTACACAATTGCGAGCGGCGGTGATGGCCTGATCGGAAAGATGTACCGAATCGGTTCGCATATAGGTGATGTAGCCCTGTTCGTAGAGATTTTGGGCGATTCGCATGGTGTCCCGGGCTGATATGCCCAGTTTCCGGTTAGCTTCCTGCTGTAGGGTGGAGGTGGTGAAGGGGGGGGAAGGTTTGCGAAGGGTGGGTTTTTCTTCTGTGTTGCTAACTCGCCAGACTTTGCCCTCGATGCGTTCTTTTAAGGCGGTGGCAGTTGCTTGATCTAAGAGGGTGACTTGGCGACCGGGTAGCAGTCTGCCGGTGTCGGCATCGAAATCGCTCCCATTTGCCACTTTTTGACCGTTTAAGGTCACTAATTTCGAGTCGAATTGATTTTTGTCCTTTTCGAGGGTGGCTTTTAAGTCCCAATAATTGGCGGTTTTAAAGGCTCGTCTTTCCCGTTCCCGTTGCACTAGCAGACGCACGGCTACCGATTGCACCCGGCCGGCGGATAACCCTTTGGAGATTTTTTTCCAGAGTAGGGGGGAGAGGGTATAACCGTAGAGGCGATCGAGTATGCGGCGGGTTTCTTGGGCGTGAACTAAATTTTCGTCGATGGAGCGACAATTTTTTAGGGCGGCTTGGATTGCCTCTTTGGTGATTTCGTGAAATACCATCCTTTTGGTGGGAACTTTCGGGTTGAGTACCTGCAAGAGATGCCAACTGATGCTTTCGCCTTCCCGATCTTCGTCGGTGGCGAGGATCAATTCGCTGGCTCCTTTGAGGGCTTCTTTTAATTCTTTGACGACTTTACTTTTAGTTTTGGGGACGACGTAGAGGGGATCGAAATCGTTCTCCACATCCACGCCTAAATTGGCCCAGGATTTGTCTTTGTGGGCGGGGGGAATTTCTTCGGCGGAGGCGGGCAGATCGCGGATGTGGCCCATGGAGGCTTGGACTCGATAGCCGCTAGGCAGATAATTACTGATCGTCCGAGCTTTGGTGGGGGATTCGACAATAACCAGGGTTGACATAGGAATTGATCACGAGGGCATCGCCACAGCGACTGTTTTAGTTAGACTGACAATCGTTGTTTGATGATGGGTAAAAGTTACTATTTATCTTGACCGGCTTGATTCGGGTCAAAAGCCACTTACTACGATAATAGAGATTAAAGCTGGTCTTTTGTCACTAACTTCTTAACAAAACTTAATATTTTTCTGGAGCAGGGAGAGGTGAGAAGGGAGAAGGGAGAAGGGAGAAGGGAGAAAAAAGCTGACTCGGAGAATACTGACTCCTAACCCAATGTTCGCCAAAGATAAGCAAAAGTTATCTATTGACTCCAAACACTTGAGAATATTTAAATTAACATTCCGCAATATTTATAAATTCTTAAAAATTAATTGAGAAAGATTTTTATTTAACAACGATGTTACAGTGGTAACAGCGATTTGATAGAATTTCATAGTGGGCTATTCTGTGCTTTTTTAGGCAGCAATGGTTGAAACCCTTGCCACACCTAGAAGGTGATCCTAATTAAGACGGGTAAATTAGTCAATTTCACTGGCAACGATGATCTTTTTTTTGTGTAGTTTTATTGCAAAGAAAAAGTTTTTTTGACAAAAAGCACAAAGTATGATATTGACTAAACGTATTTCTGGCTGCCAGTAGTTATTGCAGAGTGGGAGTTGGGGAGCAGGGAGAGGGGAAAAGGGAGAAAAAAGCTGACACTGATCACTGATCTAGGTTACGCTTCATCTTTAGGAGAAACGCCGTAGTCATACTAAATCCTGTTATTAAAAACTGATTATTTATTCCCCCTTTTGCCTGTTGCCTGAAAATGGGTAAAACCCTACACCCTACACCCTACACCCTGCCCCGACGAGAAACTTTTTGCCGCAAACCCTAATTATGTCTGATTTACGTCAATACGCTCCGGCAACAGAACGCAATCGTCAGCCGATTTTAGAAGTTCTCAGCCAATTTTTACCGAAGACTGGGAATATCTTAGAAATATCTAGCGGCACGGGTGAACACGCTGTTTTTTTTGCTCCTCGTCTTGCTCCTTGTCGTTGGATTCCCTCGGATTGTAACCCTCTGGCTCTAGATAGTATTCGCAGTTGGTGTGATTATTGTCCTAGTTCTAATCTCGATCGCCCCCTATTTATCGATGTTCATCAGTCAGTTTGGGCTGTAGAGACGGAAAATATCGTCATTAATGCCATTGTTAATATTAATATGATTCATATCGCTCCTTGGTCCGCTTGTTTAGCTTTAATGACGGGAGCGAGTCGCATTCTCAGTTCGGGGGGAATTCTCTATCTTTATGGTCCCTATAAACGACAGGGAAAACATACTTCTCCTAGTAACGAAAGCTTTGATTTTTCTCTCCGTTCTCAAAACTCTGCTTGGGGAGTTAGGAATTTAGAAGATGTGGTGCAAGAAGCGAGCGATCGAGGTTTACAATTGTTAGAAGTAATTCCTATGCCAGCTAATAATCTCTCGGTTTTATTTCAATTGCCTTAACATAGCAATCATCAGTGAATAGTAATCAGTCATCAGTGGCGTTGCTGAATCGAGGTATGAATGCCAAGTGTGCATCGTATCCAAAAGTTATTTTGGTTCTGGGTTTTAAAAACCACACACAAGAAGATTCATATCTTAAATCAGCTTTTAGCTATCAGCCATGAGCTTTTTGCTCCCTGCTCCTAACTTCCTAATTCATAATTCCCACTGATAACTGATAACTGATAAGATAACTGATAACTGATAACTGATAACTGATAACTGATAACTGATAACTGATAACTGATAACTGATAACTGATAACTGATAACTGATAACTGATAACTGATAACTGATAACTGA
>VYKZ01000095.1_pt1 | contig 19460 bp, 21 predicted proteins | sample 5114421 | NCBI WGS metagenome assembly VYKZ01 (sample SAMN12291788, study PRJNA351875) | freshwater metagenome | isolation source: freshwater lake | place: USA: Michigan, Gull Lake | collected 2013-08-08 | reverse complement strand
GGGCACCAGGCCGCGCAGGGTCGCGCCGTCGCCCGCGCGCTTGAGCCCCGCCTCCTGTCCCTTCTGCCAGACGACGGACACGGGCGTGGCGACGCCGCCGGGCACGTCGACGATCATGACCTCGCGCGGCAGGGCGCCGGACCGGTCCAGCCGGACCCGCAGGCCGGACGCGGACTGGTCGATCAGCTTGCACACCTGCTCCACGCCCGGCCCGACCAGCAGGCCACGGCCGTCGGCGGGCAGGCGGACTTCGCTGCGGCGTTCGGCGGTCATTTCGGCAAAAGTCCGGGCAGGCGGTTTCGATCCAGTGAAACGGTCAGATCGGCCTTCACCCCGCCAGCCAGCATGTGCCGCGTCACGCGCTCGAAATACTGGATGAAGTCGGCCAGCCGCGTCCGCTCGGCGGCGGGCAGGTCGGCGGGGGCGACGCCCAGAAGGTCCGCCTCCTGCTGGCAGCGCCAGTCCAGCACGACGTCGAAGTCCGGCGCCTTCAGGAACAGCACGGCGTCCAGCCCGGCGGCGAAGTCGGCATAGGCCCCGCCGACGAAGCCGTTCACCGCGCGTCGCCAGCCGCCGTCGGGGTCGCGGTCCCGCTCCAAGGCGTTGATCGGCGCCGCCAGTTCGCCTTCTCCCTGCGGCAGGGCGCCCAGACACCAGGCGTCGATCAGGATGGCGGAGGGCCGCCCGGAGAAGGTTCGCCAGCGATCGGCCGGCACGCGGTCGTCGCCGCGCTTGTCGAAGTCGGGCAGGGGCGTCTCGTCGCCGGGACGCGCCTCGGACAGGCGGTCCATCAGGGCCGTCAGCATGTTCAGGTCGTGCGTGCCCGGCGGGCCCCGCGTGACGAACAGCGGATGCACCTCCCGCGCCATGGTCTCGCGCTCCGCGCGGGTCAGATAGACGTCGTCGATCGAGATCTGGGCCGCGCCGAACCGTTCGGCGGCGGCGCGCGCCAGCGTGGTCTTGCCCGACCCCTGGGCGCCGACGATCGCGATGCGCGCCGGGCGATCGGACGGGCCGGCCTCGATCAGCCGCCCGACCCGGGCGACCATGTCCGGGTTCGCGCTCAGTGCTGGCTTTCCGGCAGACGCACGATCAGGCCGTCCAGATCGTCCGAGACGCGGATCTGGCACGACAGGCGACTGTTGGGCTGAACGTTCTCGGCGAAGTCCAGCATGGACTCCTCCATCGGCGAGGCGCGCCCGGTCTCGGCCAGGAAGGCTTCGTCGACGTAGACGTGGCAGGTGGCGCAGGCGCACGCCCCGCCGCAGTCGGCGTCGATGCCGGGCACGTTGTTGCGGATCGCGCCCTCCATGACGGAGAGCCCGTTCTTCACCTCGACCACATGCTCGCGGCCGTCGTGCTCGACGTAGGTGATCTTCGCCACTTTACGCGGGAGCCTTCGTCTTCTTGCGCGCCGGCGAGACCATCAGCTTCTTGGTCTCGGCGATGGCCTTGGCCGGGTTCAGGCCCTTGGGGCACACCTGGGCGCAGTTCATGATGGTGTGGCAGCGGTAGAGCTTGAACGGGTCCTCGAGGTCGTCGAGGCGCTTGTCCGTCGCGTCGTCGCGGCTGTCCGCGATCCAGCGATAGGCCTGCAGCAACGCCGCCGGGCCCAGGTATTCCGTCTGGTTCCACCAGTAGCTGGGGCAGCTGGTCGAGCAGCAGGCGCACAGGATGCATTCGTACAGCCCGTCCAGCTTCTCCCGGTCCCGCGGGCTCTGCAGCCGCTCCTTCTCCGGGTCCGGCTCGTCCGACTGGAGATAGGGCTGGATGGAGTCGTACTGGGCGTAGAACAGCGACAGGTCGGTCACCAGGTCCTTCACCACCGGCTGGTGCGGCAGCGGCGCGACGGCGATGGTCGAGGACTGGCACTCGTCCCAGCCCTTGGTGCAGGCCAGCGCATTGCGCCCGTCTATGTTCATCGAGCACGAGCCGCAGATGCCCTCGCGGCAGGACCGGCGGAAGGTCAGGCTGGGGTCGATGGTGTTCTTGATGTGGATCAGGGCGTCCAGGAGCATCGGCCCGTGGTCGTCGGCCGACACCTCGAACACGTCCCAGCGCGGGTTCGCGTCGACCTCGGGGTCGTAGCGATAGACCTTGTAGGTCTTGACGTTCTTGGCGCCCTTGGGAGCCTTGTGGACCTTGCCGGTCCGGGGCTGCGAGCCCTTGGGGAGGGTGAGCTGGACCATCAGTAAACTCGCGCCTTGGGGGCGATGTACTCGATCTCGTTCGTCATGGTGTAGGCGTGCACCGGGCGGTCATCCAGGACCACCTGCTCGCCGGGCCGCTTCCAGGCCAGGGTGTGCTTCATCCAGTTCTGGTCGTCGCGGTCCGGATAGTCCTCGCGCGCATGGGCGCCGCGCGATTCCTTACGGTTCAGCGCGCCCTCGATGGTGACCAGGGCCTGGGCGATCAGGTTGTCGTACTCCAGCGTCTCGACCAGGTCGGTGTTCCAGATCAGGCCGCGATCGGTGGTTTTGATGTCGACGCCCGCCGCGTCGATGGCGCGCAGCTTGTCCACGCCTTCCTGAAGCGTCTTGCCGGTGCGGAACACCGCGGCGTCCGACTGCATGGCGCGCTGCATCTGGATGCGCAGCTCGGCCGTGGGCGTCGAGCCCGAGGCGTTCCGGAAGCGGTCGAAGCGCGCCAGATGACCGTCGGTGGCCGACGCCGGCGCGTCCGGCACGGCCGAGGCCTTGTCCACGATCTCGCCGGCGCGCAGGCCGGCGGCGCGGCCGAAGACGACAAGGTCGATCAGCGAGTTGGAGCCCAGGCGGTTGGCGCCGTGCACCGACACGCAGGCCGCTTCGCCCACCGCCATCAGGCCGGGCACGACCGCGTCGGGGTTGCCGTCGCGCTTGGTCAGCACCTCGCCGTGATAGTTCGTGGGGATGCCGCCCATGTTGTAGTGCACCGTCGGCAGCACCGGGATCGGCTGCTTCGTCACGTCCACCCCGGCGAAGATCTTGGCGCTCTCGGAGATGCCGGGCAGGCGCTCGTGCAGGATCTTCGGGTCCAGGTGATCCAGGTGCAGGAAGATGTGGTCCTTGTTCGGACCCACGCCGCGTCCCTCGCGGATCTCGATGGTCATGGAGCGCGAGACGACGTCGCGCGAGGCCAGATCCTTGGCGTTGGGCGCATAGCGCTCCATGAACCGCTCGCCCTCGGAGTTGGTCAGATAGCCGCCCTCGCCGCGCGCGCCCTCCGTGATCAGGCAGCCGGCGCCGTAGATGCCGGTCGGGTGGAACTGGACGAACTCCATGTCCTGACACGGCAGGCCGGCGCGCAGGACCATGGCGTTGCCGTCGCCGGTGCAGGTGTGGGCGCTGGTGGCCGAGAAATAGGCCCGGCCGTAGCCGCCGGTGGCCAGGATCACCAGCTTGGCCCGGAACCGGTGGAGGCTGCCGTCGTCCAGCTTCCACGCCGTCACGCCGGTGCAGGCGCCGTCCTGCATGATCAGGTCCAGCGCGAAGTATTCGATGAAGAACTCGACCTCGCGACGGACCGACTGGCCGTACAGGGTGTGCAGCATGGCGTGGCCGGTGCGGTCAGCGGCGGCGCAGGTGCGCTGGACCGGGCCTTCGCCGAAGTTGCGCGTCATGCCGCCGAAGGCACGCTGATAGATCTTGCCGTCCTCGGTCCGCGAGAAGGGCACGCCCCAGTGCTCCAGCTCATAGACCGCCTTGGGCGCCTCGCGGACCAGGTATTCGATGGCGTCCTGGTCGCCCAGCCAGTCCGACCCCTTGACGGTGTCGTACATGTGCCACTGCCAGCTGTCCTCGCCCATGTTGCCCAGGCTGGCGGAGATGCCGCCCTGGGCCGCGACGGTATGGCTGCGGGTCGGGAAGACCTTGGTGACGCAGGCGACCTTCAGGCCCTGCTGGGCCGCGCCCAGCGCCGCGCGCAGGCCGGAGCCGCCGGCTCCGACGACGACGACGTCATAGGCGTGATCGACGAACTGGTAGGCGGCCATTCGAAACTCAGATCCCGAAACCGGCCGGCAGGGGGGCGGACCCCACGGCCAGGCGCACGATGAAGAAGACCCCGGCGGCCGCCAGCGTCAGGCAGACCAGCGAGATCAGGCCCAGCAGCAGGGTGCGGCTGGACGGACGGTGGATGTAGTCGTCGATCACGACCTGCAGGCCCATGCGCGTGTGCCACAGGCCGATCAGCAGCAGGCCGGCCAGGATCGCGGCGTTCACCGGCTGACCCAGCCAGGCGACGGCGCCGTCGTGGCCCGCGCCGGCGACGGTCCAGGCGCCCCACAGGCCCCACAGCGTCAGCGGGATCAGCACCAGCGAAGACAGGCGCTCGGCCGTCCACTCGCCGGCGCCGTGGCGCTCGGACACCTTCACCCCCTTGCGGAAGGCCTTGTCGACGCGGCTCACAGGGTCACCTTTCCGGCGGCGAACAGGGCGGCGAAGAAGCCGACGGCGATCACGGCCGCGGCGATCAGGCTGACGGCGGTCAGGGTGGTCGCCGCCTTCGGAGACAGTCCCGCGCCGGCGTCCCAGATCAGGTGCCGCACGCCCGCCGTCAGGTGATAGGCGCCCGCCAGCGTCAGGCCGAACCAGATCAGAAGGCCGAACGGCGATCCCATGACGACGGCGAAGGCCTCGTGCGCCTCGGGCCCGAACGCCAGGGCGCCCAGCCACGCCACGACGAACAGGATGCCGACCGACATGGCGATCGCCGCCCCCCGGTTCAGGATCGACCCCAGCATCGTCAGGTGAAAGCGCCAGACCTGCAGGTGAGGGGACAGCGGGCGGACGCGGCCGTTCGGCTGGACGACGAAGCGACCCGTCTGGTCCTCCGCCGCCGCGCCGTTCGGAGAGGGCTTCGACATGCGAACAATTCTCAGTTGACGCGGGGATTTCGCGCCGATCGGGACTGGCTTTAGGTCATGGTCGCGGCGGGCGTCAACGAACGCTCCCGCACTGCGGCAAGAATGCGCGTGGCGGGGGCGCCGACTTGCCGATTCTGGCCGATCCGGGTCAGTTTGCGGGATGATCGCCGCGCTGGCCGCCGCCGCTTCGCTCTCGGGCCTCGTCGCTCAGGACCCGCCCCCCGCGCCCGACAACGTGCCCGCCTATTCGCCGCCGCCGGTCAGGCCGTTCGAACCGCCCTCCGACTTCGGCCGCGAGACGGCCGAGGGGGACGCCGCGCCGCGCCCGAACCGCGCGCCGATCGCCGCGCCGGTCACGGTGGACGCCTACGGCGGTCAGTACGAGGCCGAACCGGCGACGGCCGAAACCGCCTACGCCCAAGGCGTGGCTTCCGCCGAGCTCAGCATGGACGCCCTGGCCGGGCCGATGGACGGCCGGTGGTCGGTCGTCGACGAGCGCGGCCGGCCGCTGATGCGCCTCGCCCTGTCCGATCCCGGCGTCGGCCTGCCGATCGAGGGCGCGTGGCGCGAGGCGGAGGGCGCCGACCGGGGCGGGGTCTCCACGAAGGGCCGCGACCCTGATCGTCTCAGCCTGACTCTGGACGGCGGCGCAGGTTTGGAACTCACACGGTCGGGAGAGGGCTGGTCCGGCGCCTTCGTGAGCCCGGACGGCCGCAGACGGGCCGTGCGTCTGGTCCGCTAGCCCGCCCGGACGATCTCCAGAGCCCGGGCCGGATCGACCAGAGGCGTCGCGGCGCCGCGTCCCCACACGGGGTCGGGCCACAGGCCGTCGTCGCCGTGCCGCCCGACCACGTGGAGGTGCAGCTGACGCGTGACGTTGCCCAGCGCCGCGACGTTCAGTTTCTCCACCGGCCGGCCCCAGGCGTCTCCCAGCGCCCGGACGACGCGCCCGGCCCGCACCGTCTCCTCGATCAGCTGTGCCCGCTCCGCGGCGGTCAGATCCTCGACCTCGACCAGCCCGGCCCGCCTGGGCAGCAGGATCAGCCAAGGAAAGCGCCCGTCGAGCTGCAGCCGCACATGACACAGCGGCCACTCCGCGGCCGCGACCGACCCGGCCGAGAAGGCGGGATCGGGCTGAAACTCCTGACCGTCGGGCATGGGAAGAGACTTCTCCGGGGGCGTTTCGAAGTCCAGCCCCGGGGCCTGATAATCCTTTTGCAGTGCGGGGCGTTCTATGCTGCCCTGCCGCATCGGCGGGAACCGCCATCAGGACACGCATGCTCTATACGCTTCACGAGCTCGCCTACTATGGGGCGACGCCGTTCCGTCTGGGGGCCCAGGCCGCCAAGACCTTCTGGACCCACCCGTTCAATCCCGCCGCCGACACGCTGATGGCGCGCTCCGCCGCGGCCGCGGCGGAGGTGTTCGAAGGGCTGACGCGGCGCTACGGCAAGCCGGCCTGGGGGCTGGACGTCGTGTCGGTGAACGGCGTGGACGTCCGCACGGTCGAGCAGACCGTCTGGTCCTCGCCCTGGTGCCGGCTGATCCGCTTCGCGCGAAATCCGGCCGACCTGCGTCGTGCCCGGAAGCCGGTGGACGCGCCGGCGGTCCTGATCGTCGCGCCCCTGTCGGGCCACTACGCCACCCTGCTGCGCGGCACGGTCGAGGCCTTCATCCAGGACCACGACGTCTACGTCACCGACTGGGTCAACGCCCGCCAGGTGCCGATGCTGGAAGGGCGCTTCGACTTCTTCGACTACGTCGATCATGTGCGCACCATGCTGGCGAAGGTCGGACCCGGAGCGCACGTCGTCGGCGTCTGCCAGCCCGGGCCGCCGGTGCTGGCGGCCGTCGCCGTGATGGCCATGGACGACGATCCGAACCGCCCGGCCTCCATGACTTTCATGGGCTCGCCGATCGACGCCCGCCTGTCGCCGACGGTGACCAACCAACTGGCCGAGCAGAAGCCCTTCACCTGGTTCCGCTCGAACATGATCCACACCGTGCCCCTGCCCTATCCGGGCGCCGGGCGGCGGGTCTATCCGGGCTTCGTCCAGCTCTACAGCTTCATGTCGATGAACGAGGACCGGCACCGCGACGCCCATCAGGACTATTTCGCCAACCTGGTCCGGGGCGACGGCGACGCGGCCGAGAAGCACGCAGAATTCTATGACGAATATCTCTCGGTGCTGGACCTGACCGAGGAGTTCTATCTCCAGACGATCGACATCGTCTTCCAGCAGCACCTGCTGGCGCGCGGCCTCCTGGAGCATCGCGGGCGGCGGGTCGATCTGACCGCGATCACGGACGTCGGCCTGATGACGGTCGAGGGTGAGAAGGACGACATCTCCGGCGTCGGCCAGACCCAGGCGGCGCACGGCCTGTGCGCCTCGATCCCCGACGATCGGCGCGAGCTGTACGTGAATCCCGACGTCGGCCATTACGGCGTATTCAACGGCCGTCGATTCCGCGACGACATCTATCCCCGCGTGCGCGACTTCATCGCCCGCAACCAGGCGATCCATGACGCAGTTTCAGGACGGCGCGCGGCTGCGGCTTGAGCGGCCGGGAGGCGGCGCGCCGCTGACCCTGCGCCTGTCGGTCAATCGCCGGGCGCGCCGGCTGTCGGTGCGCATCGACGGCCGGGCGGGCGAGGCGGTGGTGATCGCCCCGTCCCTGCGCACCCTGCCCCAGGCCGTCGATTTCGCCCGCAGCCGGGCGCTGTGGATCGCCGAACGGCTGGCCGCGCGGCCCGAAAGCACGCCGCTGACGCCCGGTCAGGAAATCCTGCTGGCCGGTCGCCCGGTGCGGCTGGAGGCGACCGGGATCGCCTCCGCCGCCCGTCTGGTCGAGACCGAGGCCGGCCCGGTGATCCGGGCGGGCGGAAAGGGCGAGGCCTTCTCCCGCCGCGTGCTGAACTTTCTGAAGGCCGAGGCGCGTCGTCGCCTGACGGAACGCACGGAGGTTCACCGCGCGACGCTGGGCCAGGCGCCCGTCAGGCTGTCGATCACCGATTCCCGCACCCGTTGGGGCTCGTGCAGCCCACACGCCCGAACGATCCGCTACAGCTGGCGCGTGGTCATGGCCCCCGAAGCGGTGCTGGACTACCTGGCCGCCCACGAAGTGGCCCACCTGGTCCACGCCGATCACAGCCCGGCCTATTGGGCGGTGGTCCAGCGGCTGGTCGGCGATCACCGGCCCTTCCGCAAATGGCTGCGCGAGCACGGCGCGGCGCTGCATGCGGTGGGGTGAGACGGCACGAAGCGGGAACGAACGCCCCTTATTGCGCCCCGTCGTCACCGGTTCTTCATTTGCGGCGTGAAGGAGGCGTCGTCATGGCCAAGGCCCGTTCCGCGCTGGATCATCTGAGAAGTGACCGCCAGCCGCATGTCGTCCACATGATCCCGCCCGGCGCGCCCGGCCATCGGGAGGCGAACGGTGGGTCAATGGTCGTGTCTTCGCCGGCCGAGGTGGACGCCCTGGTGCGCGGCATCGGTCCGGGCGAGGTGGCGACGCTGGACGATCTGCGCGCGGCCCTGTCGCGGCGTCACGGCACAGCCACGGCCTGCCCGGTTTCCACAGCCATCTTCGCGGGCATGTCGGCGCGCGCGGCCGAGGAGATGCGTCAGGCCGGCATCCCACGGGATGAGCTGACGCCCTGGTGGCGCGTGCTGAAGCGCGGCGGCTTTCTGAACCCCAAACTCCCCGGTGGGGTCGAGCGCCAGCGTGCGCTGCTGGAAGCCGAGGGCGTGCGCGTCACGACCCTGCGTCGGCAGATGGTCGTGGTCGATCACGAGGCCCGACGGCCGGGCCGACCGCTTGAGACCATCAGGGCCTAGAAGAACAGCGGCTCGCTCTTCTTCTCCGGCGGAGGCGTCGTTTCCGGACGGCGCGGGTCGACCGGCTGGGGCGCGGTGGGGCGGACGACGGGGCGATCGACGGGCGGGGCCGACGGCTCGGACGCGTCGCGCTCGACCTCGGCGCCGGTGACCAGCTCCTCGCCCTCGGCGAAGGGATCGACGATGGACTCCATCAGCTCGCCCATGGGGTCGGGCGGGACCCAGCCCTCGGGCATGGGCGGGCCGTCGGGGATGCGGGGCGCGTTCAGGCGCGGCAGGGCCGCCTCCATGAAGCCCTTCCAGATCGCCGCGGGGGCCGCGCCGCCGGTGACGCCGCGCATGGCGGTGTTGTCGTCCTTGCCGACCCAGACGGCGGTGACGAAGCCGCCGGTGTAGCCGACGAACCAGGCGTCCTTGTAGTCCGAGGTGGTGCCGGTCTTGCCCGCCAGGTCGCGGCCCGAGATGGCCACCGAACGCGCCGTGCCGCCGGTGATCACGCCGCGCAGCATCTGGTTCATGTAGTAGAGCGGCGGGTTGGAGATCGCCTGCACCGGACCGACGTCGCGGGCTCCGCGCTGATAGATCACCCGCCCGCGCTGGGTGCGGATGCGCGTGATGCCGTACGCCTCCACCCGCTTGCCGCCGTTGGCGAAGGGGGCATAGGCCTGGGCCATCTCCAGCGGGCTGACCTCGACGGCGCCCAGGGCCATGGCGGGCTCCAGCCCAACGCGGCTCTCGATGCCCAGGCGCCGCGCGGTGCGCGCCACCTGGTCGCGGCCCAGGGTGTCGGCCAGACGCACCGCGACGGTGTTGGTCGACTGGGCGACGGCGCTGGACAGGTTCATGCGCCCGGCGAAGCCGCCGGAATAGTTGCGGGGCGACCAGCTGCCGATGCGGATCGGCTCGTCCACCACCGGCGTCTCGGGCGTGTAGCCCGCTTCCAGCGCGGTCAGATAGACGAAGGGCTTGAAGGCCGAGCCCGCCTGGCGTCGCGCGTCGACCGCCCGGTTGAACTGGCTGTCGGCATAGCTGGCGCCGCCGATCATGGCGCGCACGCGGCCGTCGCCGTCCACGGCCACCAGCGCCGCCTGCTGCACGCCCTTGGAGCGGTCGCGCTCCAGGATGCGGCGCACCGCGCGCTCGGCCGAGGTCTGCAGCGTCAGGTCCAGCGTCGTCTCGACGATCAGGTCCTCGCCCGGGTCGTCGCCGACCAGGGTGCGCACCTCGGCGTCCAGCCAGTCGATGAAGTACTGGGCGTGCTGGGTGGCCAGCGTGCGCGACACGCGCACCGGCTCCAGAACGGCGGCGGCGCGCTGGTCGGCGGTGATGACGCCGCTTTCTTCCATCTCGTCCAGGACGACGGTGGCGCGGGTCGCGGCCCGCTCGCTCTCGGAGACGGGCGAATAGCGAGACGGGGCCTTCAGCAGGCCCGCCAGCAACGCCGCCTCGCCGACCGTCAGATCCTTGGCCGACTTGTCGAAATAGCGCTGCGACGCCGCCTCGATGCCATAGGCGCCGGCGCCGAAATAGACGCGGTTCAGGTACAGGGCCAGGATCTCGTCCTTGGAGAATTTCATCTCCAGCCAGACCGCCAGCATCAGCTCCTGAACCTTGCGGCGCAGGGTCTGGTCGGGCGTCAGGAACAGGTTCTTGGCCAGCTGCTGGGTGATGGTCGAGCCGCCCTGCACCACGCGGCCGGCGCGCATGTTGGCCACCGCCGCGCGCACCATGCCCACGGGGTCGAAACCGGGGTGCCAGCGGAAGCGCTGGTCCTCGATGGCGATGAAGGCCGCGGGCACATAGTCCGGCAGGGCGTTCAGGTCGGCAGGCGGCGCCTGCTGGGTGCCGCGCACCGCGATCAGGGCGCCGTTGCGGTCCAGATAGGTGATCGAGGGCTGGCGATCGACCTCGTAGAGCGTCGACGTGTCGGGCAGGCCGCGCGCGAACACGGCGAAGAAGGCGACCAGGAAGATCACCCCCCAGACGGCCAGAACGCCGCCCCAGTACAGGACCTTCTGCAGGGGCGTGCGCGTCGCGCCGCCGCCCTGACCCCGCCAGCCGTCCATCCCGAACCGCGCCATCGCCGCCCTCTGAAGTGCCCCGATCGACCCTAGCCGCCGGGCGCGACGGATGACACCGTCGTTCGCCCGGACAGTGAACGCACCGATGCGTCGAAACGATGACGGAAACGTGAGCGGGCGTTCATCCGGCCCCGCGCCGACGCGCCACCGTCACCGCCCTGTCCAGCGCCTGCAGGAAGTTGGACCGGTCCTTCGGCCCGAAGGGCGGAGGGCCGGACGTCGCCACGCCCATCGACCGAAGGTGCTCACCCACCATCCGCCCGGCCAGGGCGGAGCCGATGGAGTCGGCGGTGAAGGCGTCGCCGTTGGGCCTGATCGCCTGCGCTCCCGCGGCCAGGCAGCGCTCGGCCAGCGGGATGTCGCTGGTCACGACCACGTCGGCCGGCCCGACCCGCTCGGCGATCCAGTCGTCGGCCACGTCCGGCCCGGCGTCGACCACCACCTGCTCTATGAAGGAGGCCCGCGGCAGCTGGATCCAGCCGTTGGAGACGACGAAGACGTGCAGGCCGCACCGCTCGGCCACGCGAAAGGCCTCGGCCTTCACCGGGCAAGCGTCGGCGTCGATGAACAGGCGCGGGGCGGTCATGGGCGCCGTTCTAGCGGCGCGGGCCTGATCCGCCAAAGCGTTGCCATTCGGGTCATGCGGGCGCAGGCTCGTCGGCGGTCGACTTGGGGAGGGAAAGATGACCGAGATGACCGTGAAGACGCCGTGGCACCTGTGGGTGGTCGGCGTCGTGGCCCTGCTGTTCAACGCCGTGGGCCCCTACGACTATGTGATGTTCCAGACGCAGGGCGCGCCCTATCTCGAGAAGTCCGGCTTCACCGCCGCGCAGGTGGCCCACTACACCTCGATGCCGATGTGGATGGAGGCGGTTTGGGCCGTGGGCGTGTGGTTCGCCGTCGCGGGCTGCATCCTGCTGCTGATCCGGAATCGCCGGGCGTGGTGGGTGTTCGCCATCTCTCTGGCGGCGTTCCTGATGAGCCTCGTCTATCACTACGTCCTGACCGACGGCGGCGCCCTTATGGGCACGATGCAGATGGTCATCAGCGCGGTGATCGCGGCGCAGCTGGCGGCGCTGATCTGGTACTCGCGGGCGATGGCGAAGACGGGCGTGCTGCGCTAAGCGCCGGGGGTGAGAGCCCCCCGCCAGCCCGCCGCGCTGACTGAAGACGAGATCGCCGCCGTCCGCTCGTGGGTGATCCATGAGGACGCCCACGTGCTGGCGCTGAACAAACCGTCCGGCCTGTCCAGTCAGGGCGGGAGGGTGCGGGCGCACACGCTGGACGACCTGCTGTGGGCCTTCGCCCGGTCGAACGGCAAGCGGCCCGAGCTGGTGCACCGGCTGGACCGCGACACCTCCGGCGTCATCCTGGCGGCGAAGACCAAGCCGGCGGCGGGCTTCCTCGGCAAGGCGATCCAGGCGCGGAAACTGAAGAAGACCTATCTGGCCCTCGTCTCCGCGGCGCCGGAGCCGCGCTCCGGCCGGATCGAGACGGCGCTGCTGCGCGTGGAGATCGGCCGCGAGAGCCACATGCGGGTCGCCGCGCCCGACGAAGCCGGCGCCCAGGCGTCCACCAGCCTCTACCGCACCCTGTCGGCGGCGGACGACGCCGCCTTGGTCGAGCTCAGCCCCCTGACCGGCCGCATGCACCAGCTGCGGGTGCACATGGCCTCGATCGGTCGCGCGCTCGTTGGGGACGCGCGCTACGGCGGGGCTCTGACGCTGGCCGGAGCGCCGGCGCCGCGCCTGATGCTCCACGCGTGGAAGCTGACCTTTCCTCATCCGGAGGGCGGAGAACGCACGGTCTCGGCCCCGCCGCCGGAGGACTTCCTGCGCCTGACCCAGGCGGCCGGTCTGGGAACGCAAGGCCCGACCTGAGCGCTGTTCCGTCGAGGAGACCCGCCATGTTCCGCATCCTGATCGTGTCCGCCGCCGCGCTGGCCCTGACCGCCTGCGCTTCGCTCGCGCCCTACGGCCCCCAGACGGGATCGGGCGGTCAGGGCTATGCCGAGCAGCGGATCGAGACGAACCGGTGGCGCGTGACCTATTCCGGCGTCGGCGCGCCCGGGCCGGTGGCCGACCTGGCCCTGCGCCGCGCGGCTGAACTCGCGGTGGCCAACGGCGACGACTGGTTCGAAGTTGTGCAGCGCTACACCGACGGCCGGCCGGACTCCGGCATCCGGCCGTCGCTGTCCGTCGGTGCGGGCACGGGCCGCTACGGCGGCTTTTCGACCTCGGGCGTCGGCGTGGGCGTGGGGCTGAACTTCAGCGGTCCGGCCCCGACCACCACCACACTGGAGATCGTCACCGGGCGCGGCCCCGCGCCGGAACGCGCCGCCGTCTATGACGCGCGCGGCGTGCTCGAGACGATCCGCTAGAGGAAGCTGTAAGGATCGACGTCGACCGTCAGCCGCACGCTGGACGGCAGCTTTACCCGCGCCAGCCAGGCCCGCAGGAAGCCCTGAAGGTCGACGTCACGATCGGCGCGGACCAGCAGGCGCTTGCGGCGGCGGCCGCGCACCAGCGCCAAGGGGGCGTCGGCGGGGCCATAGACCTCCAGCCGCTCGGCGTTGGGGATGGACCCGGCCAGCAGGCCCGCTGCCTTCTCGACGGCTTCGGCCTTCTCCCCCGACAGGATCAGCGCCGCCAGACGACCGAACGGGGGCAGGCCGGCGGCCTCGCGCTCGGCCAGTTCGGCCTCGACGAAGGCGTCGCGGTCGCCGGCGACGAGGGTCTGAAGCACCGGATGCTCGGGCGTCCAGGTCTGCAGCAGGGCGCGTCCGGGGCGGTCGGCGCGGCCGGCGCGCCCGGTCGCCTGCGTCAACAGTTGAAAGGTGCGCTCGGCCGCGCGCAGGTCGCCGCCCCTCAGCCCCAGATCGGCGTCGACCACGCCGACCAGCGTCAGGCGCGGGAAGTTATGGCCCTTGGCGGCGGCCTGGGTGGCCACCAGCACGTCGATCTCGCCGTCCTGCATGCGGCGGATCAGGCTGCGAGCGGCTCCAGCGTCCGGCGCGGTGTCGGAGCTGAAGACGGCGGTCCGGGCCTGCGGGAACAGGGACCGCACCTCCTCCTCCACACGCTCGACGCCGGGGCCGACGGGGGTCAGGCTGTCGGCCGCGCCGCACTCCGGACAGCGCGCGGGCTTCGGCATCGAGAAGCCGGTCAGATGGCAGACCAGGCGGCCCGTGTAGCGGTGCTCGACCAGCCAGCTGTCGGTGTCGGGCGCGGTCAGGCGGTGGCCGCAGGCGCGGCACAGGACCACGGGGGCATAGCCGCGCCGGTTGAGGAACAGCAGGGTCTGTTCGCCGCGAGCGAAGACGTCCGCCATCTCGGCGACGAGGCGGGGCGACAGCCAGCGGTCGCGCTCCGGCGGGTCGGCGCGCAGGTCCAGCAGTTCCAGCGTGGGCAGGACGGCGGCCCCGTGACGCGCCTTCAGCCGCAGCCAGCCGTAGCGGCCGGCGCGGGCGTTCGACAGCGTCTCCAGCGAGGGCGTGGCCGAGGCCAGGACGACGGTGGCGTCCTCGATCATGGCCCGCGCCACGGCCAGGTCTCGGCCGTGATAGACGAGGCCGTCCTCCTGCTTGAACGAGCCGTCGTGCTCCTCGTCGACCACGATCAGGCGCAGGTTCGGGAAGGGCAGGAACAGGCCCGAGCGCGCGCCGACGACGATGCGGACCCGGCCGGAGACGACGCCCTGCCACACCTGCCGCCGACGCGGGCCCGAGACCCCGGAATGCCACTCGGCCGGGGCGGCGCCGAAGCGGGCCGCGACGCGATGGATCAACGCTTGAGTCAGGGCGATCTCGGGCAGCAGGATCAGCACCTGCGCCGCCGGGTCGTGGGCCAGGGCGCGGGCGGCGGCCTCCAGATAGGCTTCGGTCTTGCCGGAGCCGGTGACGCCGTCGAGCAGGAAGGGCTGGAAGCCGCCCGCCGCGACCGCGTCGCCCAGAGCTTGCGCGGCGGCGGCCTGATCGGCGTTGAGGTCCGAGGGGGCGTGACCCGGGTCGGGCGTCGGGAAGTCGGTCGCGGCGGACACCTCGACGCGGACCAGCACGCCCTCGTCGACCAGGCCCTTGACCACACCGGCCGAGACGCCGGCTGCGCGGGCCAGATCGGCGGCGGTCATCGGTTCGGTGGCGGCGGCCAGAACGGCGTTGCGCGCGGCGGTGGCGCGCGGGGGCTCGACGGCCGGATCGCGCACCAGCTTCACCGTCGGCTTCGGCTCGGGCGCCCGCAGGCCCTTCAGCGCCATGGCCGCCATCTCGCCCGGCGGCGACAGGGTCCAGCGCGCGGCCCATTCGACGAAATCCATCGTGCCTGGCGGCAGCGGCGGATCGTCGAGCCGGTGGTCCACCGCCTTCAGCCTGCGGTTCGAACCGGTGACCTCATGCGTCTCCGAAACCAGCCCGCGCAGCAGTCGCGGCCCCAGAGGCACGGCCACCTGATCGCCGCGCGACAGGTCGAGCCCGTCGGGAACTGCATAGTCGAAGGGCTCGCCGACCGGCAGGGGCACGAGAACCGACGCGACTTTCATGGGCGGTGCCCGTCGGCTATTGAGCCGCCCATGAAACTTTTCCTCGACACCGCAGACGTCGCCGTCATCCGGGACATGCTCCCCACCGGCATGGTGGACGGCGTGACCACCAATCCGTCGCTGATCGCCAAGTCCGGTCGGAACATCGCCGAGGTCATCGCCGAAATCTGCGCCCTGGTCGAGGGGCCGATCTCGGCCGAGGCCGTGGCGACCGATTTCGAGACCATGGTGCGCGAGGGCGACAAGCTGGCGGCCATCGCCCCGAACGTGGTGGTGAAGTTGCCGCTGACGACCGACGGCCTGCGCGCGGCGCGGGCCTTCGCCGACAAGGGCATCCGGACCAATGTGACCCTGTGCTTCTCGGCGGCGCAGGCCCTGCTGGCGGCCAAGGCGGGCGCGACGTTCGTCTCGCCGTTCGTGGGCCGGCTGGAGGACCACGGCGCGGACGGGATCGGCCTGCTGGAGGAAATCCGGACCCTGTACGACATCCACGGCTTCGAGACCGAGATCCTGGCGGCGTCCCTGCGGAACGCCGGCCATGTGTCGGCGGCGGCGCTGGCGGGGGCGGACGCGGCCACCCTGCCGCCCGAGACGTTCAGGGCCCTGGTCAAACACCCGTTAACCGACAAGGGGTTGGATGCCTTCCTGGCGGACTGGGGCAAGACCGGTCAGTCCATCCTGTGATTTGACGCCGGCGCTTCCGGCGGGAGCGCGTGCGTGACGGCAGAATCCCTCGACCTGTTCGCCGACGAGCCGGGCCTGCACTGGCCGCAGGTGCGCGGCTGGCTGCAGGGACACGGCGAGCTGCTGACGGGCGACCGGGCCCTGCTGGAAGAGCTGGGCCTGCGGCCCCACGGGCCGAACGTCGTGGACTTCACTCCGGCGGCGCTGACGCGGCTGGAAGCCGAGGTCGAGCGCGAGACCGACGCCCGGAAACGCATCGAGGCGGTGGCGCGGGCGAACTTCGCCGCGCAGACGCAGACGCACGTGGCGGCGCTGGATCTGATGGAAGCGCGGTCGAACTCCGACCTCGCGCGCCGGCTGGACGCGACGGCGCAGGGCCGGTTCGGACTGGCCGGCGCGGCCGTGGGCCTCGAGAAGCCGGGCGCCGTGCCGTTCGGCTGGAAGGCGCTGGAGCCGGGGCGCGTCGACGCCCTGGTCGGCGAGGACGGCCTGCACTGGCTGGGCCCCAATTTCGAAGGGCTGAACCTGTTCGGGACGACCGACGAGGCCGTGGCGTCCGTCGCCCTGATCCGCATGGCGCCGGCGATCACACCGGGACAGGCGCCGCGCGACGGGATCGTGGCCTTCGGCTCGCCCGATCCGGAGGGCTTCCACCCGGCCATGGGCTGCGAGCTGGCGGCCTTCGTGGCGCGGGTGGTGGAGCGGATGGCGGAGCGGTGGCCGGCGATCGACGCATGACCGCGGACGAGGCGCTTCGGGCCTGGCTGGATTGGCTGGCTCACGAGCGCCGGGCGTCCCCGCGTACGCTGGAGGCCTATGGCCACGCGGGGAGAAACTGGATTTCCTTTCTGGAGCGGCATCGCGGGGGGCCGCAAACGCTCGCCGATCTGGCGGGCGTGCAGGCGGCGGAGCTGAGGGCCCACCTGGCCGAGCGACGGGGTGGGGATCATCCGCTGTCGGCGCGCAGTCTGGCGCAGGCGCTGGCGGCGATCCGGGGCTTTCACCGCTTCCTGGAGCGGCGGCTGGAGACGGCCAGTCCACAGTTGACGCTGGTGCGCGGGCCGCGGCCCAGGGCGACCCTGCCGCGTCCCGTGGCCGAGGCGCAGGCGATGGCGCTGCTGGACGAGCCGGGCGAGGACGTCGATCTGGAGCCTTGGGAGGCGGCGCGGGACCGGGCGGTGCTGACGCTGCTGTACGGCTGCGGACTGCGGATTTCGGAGGCGCTGGCGCTGGCGGCGGGCGACGCGCCGCTGGCGGAATCGCTGCGGATAACCGGCAAGGGCGGCAAGACGCGGCTGGTGCCCGTGCTGCCGGCGGTGCGGCAGGCGGTGGAGGACTGGCGGGCGGTCAACCCCTTTCCGTCCACGCCGGAGCAGGCGTTGTTCCGGGCGAAACGCGGCGGCCCGCTGAGCGCGCGGCACGTGCAGGCCACGGTGCAGAGGCTGCGCGGGCGTCTGGGCCTGCCCGCCTCGACCACGCCGCACGCCCTTCGGCACAGTTTCGCCACCCACCTGCTGGGCGCGGGCGCCGATCTGCGCTCGATCCAGACGCTCCTGGGCCACGCAGGACTGTCGACGACGCAAAAGTACACGGCCGTCGACGCCGCACGGCTGCTGGAGGCCTATGCGGCGGCCCATCCCCGGGCCTGACCGACGGCATTACGCCGAATTCACGTTCGCGGATCCTGCGCGTGGTGTAAAGCGTCCTTGTCAATCATGTCAGGGGGACAGCCATGACCGACGCCACCCTCGAGCCCGCGCGCCCGTCGCCGGTCGCCGAGAAGGACCGCATCCGCAATCTGGACATGCTGCGCGGCTGGGCCGTGCTGGGCATTCTGGCGGTGAACGCCGCGGCCTTCGCCTGGCCCATGCTGCTGATGATGGCCGAGGCGCCGCCGCCCGTGAACGCCGGCATGGCCGACACGGTCGGCCTGTGGGTCGTCGACGTCTTCTTCTCCGACAAGATGCGCACGCTGTTCACTATGCTGTTCGGCGTGTCGGTGTTTCTGGTGGGCGGCGAACGGTCCGACCTGGATCGCGGAAGCCTGCTGCGGCGGCGGCTGCTGTGGCTGGGGCTGTTCGGCCTGCTGCACGGGGCGCTGCTCTGGTACGGCGACATCCTGCTGCACTACGCCGTCTGCGGCTTCATCTTCCTGATGTTCCGCAGCTGGAGCGCGCGACGCCTGCTGTGGGTCGGCGGCGTGATCACCGTGGTCTGGGCGCTGTTCGCGGTGCTCGGCTACTGGGGCATGGCCAACCTGCCGCCGGAGTTCGCGTCCAAGATGGCGCAGGGACGGCCCGACGTCTCTCCCGAAGCCGTGCAGGCGGCGGTGGACGCCTATCTGGCCGGCGGCTTCTCGGCCTTCGGGCAGAACCTGTCGGCCTGGATCATGAGCGTGATCTTCATGCTGTTCCTGATCCCGGTGACCGTGCCGCTGATGATGATCGGTCTGGGCCTGTTCAAGTCGGGCTATCTCACCGGCCGCGCGCCGATGGCCGCCTATCTGACGGTACTGGTGCTGGGCGGGCTGAACCTGGCCCTGTCGGCCTGGTGGGGCTGGCAGAAGGCCATGGCGCCGGAAGGCATGGACCCCACGATGGGTCTGGCGGCGGCCTCGACGGGCGCGGCGCCTCTGATCACCCTGTTCTACGCCACCCTGCTGATCCTGCTGAGCAAATGGGGGCTGAAGGCGATCACGGGCATCTTCGTGCCGGTCGGACGCATGGCCTTCACCAACTACCTGACCCAGACCCTGATCATGGTGACGCTGTATTATGCGCCCTGGGGACCGCAGTGGTTCGGCCAGCACTCCACCAGCCAGATGTGGATGGTCGTGGGCGCGATCTGGGTCGCCCAGATCGTCTGGTCGCCACTGTGGCTCACGGCCTTCAGCATGGGGCCGCTGGAGTGGCTGTGGCGCTGCCTGACCTACGGCCGGATGGTGCCCTTGCGGCGGGGCGCCTGATTGCTCTTGCGCGGCGCCTGGCTTAAGCGCCGCGCATGACGTCTGAAGCCTCCTCTCGCCCCGAAGCGCGCGCGCCGCGCGGCTTCGCCGACCGTCGCGCCCGGGACCTGGTGGCCGAGCGCGCCCTGATCGCGCGCGTGTCGGAGGTGTACGAGCGCTGGGGCTTCGAGCCGCTGGAGACCCCGGCGTTCGAGTATGCGGACGCGCTGGGCAAATTCCTGCCCGACGCGGATCGCCCGAACGCGGGCGTCTTCGCCCTGCAGGACGACGACGATCAGTGGATGGCGCTCCGCTACGACCACACCGCGCCCCTGGCCCGGTTCGCGGCCGAGAATTGGCAGACCCTGCCCAAGCCGTTCCGCCGCTACGCCTTCGGGCCGGTCTGGCGCAACGAGAAGCCGGGGCCGGGGCGGTTCCGGGAGTTCATGCAGTGCGACGCCGACACCGTCGGCTCCGACCGGCCCGAGAGCGACGCCGAGATCGTGGCCATGGCGTGCGAGGGCCTGACG